>PDVJ01000337.1_pt1 | contig 15519 bp, 15 predicted proteins | sample 1369811 | NCBI WGS metagenome assembly PDVJ01 (sample SAMN07795376, study PRJNA414565) | Alkali sediment metagenome, whole genome shotgun sequencing project. | reverse complement strand
TCAAAACGTAACTGTTTTATACATTGAAGCCGATTCACGATATCAAGAAAAAAATGCCGCTTTGATGCGTGAACTTGGGTTGAATGTTTTAGAAGCACAGAGCACCATGAGTACAAATGATATTTTGCGACATAATAAAGTTGATCTTATTCTCATCGATTTAGATTTGCACCAAAAAGAGAGGATGCAGTTCCTCCAATTTCTGCGCTACAAAGAGATCGTGGCACCTATTATTATCACCGCAGATGATTCCAACAAAGAAATTTTGCTGGAGGCGATCAATCTTGACACGACCCGTTTTCTGATCAAGCCGTTGAAAAAAGACGAGCTTCTCAATGCCCTTAAAGCGGCAATCCATAAATTGCTGCCGCCATTGCCTGTCATTTTGCTTGATAACAATTTAGGGGAGGGGTTTGGCTACGATCCGATCAATAAATCGATTCTTACCCCTGATGAGGGCAGCATTCAGCTCTCCAAAAAAGAGTATCAATTGTTGGAACTTTTATTGAAAAACAAACAGCGTATCACCCCCTATGAGGAGATTGAAGGCGTACTTTGGGAAGACAACGGTATGAGCAAAGACGCCCTGCGTACCCTCGTGCGCAGTATCCGTAAGAAATCCTATTTCAAAGTGGTAACAAATTACAATGGGATCGGCTATAAAATGAATCTAAAAAAATAAGTTTTCCCAGACGCTTCTCTTGAGATTTTACTTAATGATAAAAGCGACATTCGTACTTCCGCAGTTCTTAAGAGATGGGATAGTAAACTTCACTAATTTAAAAAAGGGCACTTAGCCTGAACTTCGGGGAAATATCAGATGGTTATCGATAGTGTATGTACCTATTGTGGTGTGGGATGTGATATTTCAGCAGAGGTTGAAGACAATAAAATCATAAAAATTTTTGCAAAAGAAGAAGGCTTGGTCTCTCAGGGGAGACTTTGTATCAAAGGAAAACAAGGGTGGGACTTTGTCAGTCACTCTAAACGTCTTCGCAATGCACGTGTACGTAAATCTTTTTTAAATGCCAATGCCGCACTTTTTGCCGATTTGGATACGGACTATCTCGAGCCCGTTGATCACGATTTTTATGAGATCAGTTACGAGAGTGCGTATGAACTCGCGGCGCGTAAACTCAAAGAGATTACGGACAAGCACGGTTCACATTCGTTTGCTTCTATTGGTGGGGCACGTACGAGCTGTGAGAGTTCGTTTTTGTTTCAACATTTTACCCGTAATGTCGTGGGTTCTCCCCATGTGGATAACTGCGCGCGCGTATGCCATTCCCCCTCACTCAAAGGGATGCGTACCACGATAGGCGAGGGTGCCGCAACCAATCCGTTTGATGATATTTATGAGACCGAGTTTATGGTAGTTATGGGTTCAAATACGACTGAGGGGCACCCGATCGTCGCCAACCGTATGTTGGATGTGATTAAGGACAAGGGGATTGAACTCGCCGTCTTGGATGTGCGCCGTCTTCAGCTTTCCAAATCCGCAACACATCATTTGAGTATCCCCTATGAAGCCAATTTGATGATGCTAAACATGATGGCGTACGTTATTATCTCTGAGGATTTAGTGAACCGAGAGTTTATCGCTACGCGTACGAAGGGATACGAAGAGTATAAGCAATCCATTTTAAACGACCCGTATGCCAATCCTGATTTTCTTTTGCAGATTCCGGGGTATGAATCACTGGCGCAAGAGATTCGTATCGTTGCGCGCAAATACGCAACCCGTAAAAGTCTCTTTTTCTGGGGTCTTGGGATTACCGAGCATTTGGATGGATCGTATGCGGTCATGGCGATTACCCATCTGGCCTTGATTACGGGAAATATCGGTAAACGCGGTGCAGGACTCATGCCTCTGCGCGGACAAAACAATGTTCAGGGAACGTGCGATGTCGGAATGCTGCCGTATTATGCCCCTGACTATCAGCCTCCTAAAGAAGTGGGGATGATGACTCCCGATTTGATCAATGCGATGATCGAGGGGGGGATAAAAGCGGTTTTTAACATCGGTGAAGACATCGCCCACATCCACCCCAATCAGAACAAAATCCATACCGCACTCAAAAATCTCGATCTTTTGATCGTTAATGAGCTGTTTGACAATGAGATTACCAAATTTGCCGACATTATTTTTGGGGTGAAAAGTGCCTATGAAAAAACGGGCGTTTACGTCAACGCTGAGCGCAGACTTCACCTCTCTCAACCGCTGATTAATGTAGCGATGCCCGATGACTGGGAAGTAATCGCAGAGATTTCAAAACGCTACGGTACCGATTTCGGATTTAAGAGTTCCAAAGATGTATGGGAAAAGGTGCGCATTGCGGCACCCGTCCGTTTTGGCGGAGCGAGCTATGAAAAACTCGAAGCAAATCGTTTGCGCGGTATGCAATGGCCGGTACAAGAGGAAGATACCCCTGTACTGCATCTGCATGATTTCCGTACCAAAGACGGAATCGGATCATTTCGTTACAAACAGTATGAGCCTCGCGGTCAAGTAGAGGAACTTTTGCGTGCCCCTACGCATGAGGGATACTATCTCACGACGGGTCGGGTATTGGTTCACTATAACAATGCCGCTCAAACCAACGCGTGTGAAAAACTGAGCCGAAGCCACAGTGAGGATACGCTGTTGGTCAGTGTTGATGATGAGGAATTTTTTGAATACAAAGATTTTGTGGTCCTTAAGAGCCAATACGGCCAAAGTGCTCCTCTTCGGGTAAAAGTGAGTTCAACGGTCAAAAAAGGGACACTTTTTACAACCTTTCACCATGCCAAGAGCAAAATTAACTTTTTGTTCGGAGACGAGGCAGACGAATTGATCAAAACCGCACGTTTTAAATCGATCAAAGTGGATATTGTAAAACCTGATTATCTGGATTAAAAGTGCACACCAAGGCAAAAGGAAACATTGCCGAGGAGAGAGCCTGCGGATATCTCAGATCACAGGGATGCAGAATCATTGATCGAAATGTTTACAATCGTTTTGGTGAAATTGACATCATCGCGTTAAAAGAGAATGTGCTTCATTTCGTTGAGGTAAAAAGCGGCGTCTCGTATGAATCCGCTGTCAATAATATCACCCGCTCCAAACTTCAAAAACTTAATCGCACCATCCAAACCTATCTCCAGCAAAAAAAGCTCAACGGCGATTATTGCATCGATGCGCTCATTGTTTCGGATGAGGGAATTGAGTGGATTGACAACATCACTTTATAGCTATGCTTGATAAAATAGATGAGGTTTAGACAATAAGTCGTTTTAAAGAAAGGGGCGTTATAATAGCCCAATATAAACCGAAATCAAGGAACTACAATGGGCAAATACGTTGAATTAACGGCATCAAATTTCGAAGAGATTACAAAAGAAGGCGTTGCGCTTGTTGACTTTTGGGCACCATGGTGTGGGCCTTGTCGTATGATCGCTCCAGTTATCGAAGAGTTGGCAAATGATTTTGAAGGAAAAGCAAACATTTGTAAAGTAAACACAGATGAAGAGCAAGATATCGCAGTAAAATACGGTATCCGTTCAATCCCTACAATTCTTTTCTTCAAAAACGGTGAGATGGTAGATCAAATGGTTGGCGCTGCTTCTAAGCAAGCGTTCGCTGATAAAATCAACTCTCTTTTATAGTATCTTGACCCTTTTGGGTCAAACTCCTTTTCTTTTTTCCCCCTCTCTTTTTTATTAGTCTAAAAGTTTTCTAAAATGATTTTTTGTCAATTGCATTTGTGGTATTGCTTAACTCCAAAAGTGTATGATACGTTCAATTAGATTAACAAAAAGCAGAGGGTTTTATATGTTGGATTGTGCAATCATTGGGGGAGGACCAGCGGGTCTTACGGCAGGCTTATACGCGACACGTGGTGGGTTGGATAATGTCATCATGTACGAAAAAGGGATGCCGGGCGGTCAAATCACGATGAGTTCTGAAATCGAAAACTATCCGGGGGCAACAGCGCATAATCTTAGTGGAATGGATTTGATGATTCCATGGCCTGAGCAGTGTCAGCGTTTTGGACTGAAGCATGAGATGTCAGAAGTGACGCGTGTTTCTCGTAATGAAGATGGAACGTTTGCAATCCACAAATCAGACGGTAAGAGTGAAAATGCCAAAAGTGTTATCGTATGTACGGGATCGACTCCTAAACGGGCTGGATTTTTGGCGGAAGATACCTATTTCGGTCGCGGTGTGAGCACGTGTGCTACGTGTGACGGTTTTTTCTATAAAGGAAAAGAGGTTGCTGTCATCGGAGGAGGGGATACCGCCTTGGAAGAAGCGCTCTATTTGGCTAAAATATGTTCTAAGGTTTATCTCATCCACCGTCGTGATACCTTTCGTTCAGCGCCTAACACGATTGCGCGCGTAAAAGCTACGGAAAATATTGAGCTGGTACTCAATGCAATTCCCGAAGAAGTATTGGGAAATGCTATGGGCGTGAGCGGTTTGCGCGTTGGCCTCAAAGACGGAACGACGCGACAAATTGATGCACCGGGTGTTTTTGTCTTTGTCGGGAACAACGTTAACAATCAAGTGTTGATGCAAGAAGACGGTACATTCTTGTGTGATATGTCGGCTTCAGGTGAAGTAAAAAGGGGATATGCGTATCGAAGCCCCTAAGCAAGTCGTATGTGCTGCGGGTGATGGTGCGGTTGCTGCGTTGCAAGCGATAGGATATGTGGATGAGCACTTTCATAACTAAATAAAGGTTGACTGATGATCAGAGTAGGTGTATTTGGAGCGGGCGGACGCGTCGGAAAATTAATTATCGATGATTTGCATCATGAGAGTGAAATCTCATTGGGTGCGGTATATGTACGTGATGAGCTGAATTTTTCGATTGATCCTTCTGTTTTGGTCACAAACGATATGGCTACTTTACTCAAAAGTTCTGATGTCATCATTGACTTTTCTTTGCCGGACGCTACACAGCAGCTGCTGGAATGTGCGATGGCACATCCTAAACCCATCGTTATCGGAACGACAGGTTTAGACGCACATCAGATGAATTTGTTGAAAATGGCGAGTGAATCGATGCCGATTCTCTACGCTACGAATATGTCATTAGGAGTAGCGCTTCTCAACAAACTGGTCCATACAGCGGCTAAAACACTTGAGGGCTTTGATATCGAGATCGTCGAACAGCACCATCGCCATAAAAAAGATGCTCCAAGCGGTACGGCATTGACACTGGCACATTCAGCGGCAGCAGGTCGAAATTTGGATTTGGATGCGGTTCGTGTCAGCGGACGTGATGGGAACATCGGCGAACGAAGCCGTGATGAAATCGCGGTGATGGCACTGCGCGGAGGCGATATCGTTGGGCGTCATACGGTCGGATTTTACAATGACGGTGAATTTGTAGAACTGCACCATACGGCAACAAGCCGTAATACCTTTTCAAAAGGGGCCATTCGTGCGGCGAAATGGTTGGTTGGCAAAGGCAACGGATTGTATAATATCGCAGATTGTTTGGAATTGGCCTAAGGAGCACGGATGCGTAGTTTGAATGAAAAGTGTGCGGTTATCGGAATATTTGATCATGCCGAAGCCTCTAAGTTAGCCTATTTCTCCCTGCATGCGATGCAGCATCGCGGACAAGAGGCGGCAGGTATCAGCACAAGTGACGGTGAAAAGCTCTATACGATCAAAGATCGCGGATTGGTGACGCAAGTTTTTGATACCCAAAAGCTCAATACCCTCAAGGGGAATATGGCGATAGGCCATACCCGTTATTCGACGGCAGGCGATGACTCTATTTTGGATGCACAGCCGGTATTTGCCCGTTATGATCTGGGTGAAATGTCGATTGTCCATAACGGAAATTTGACGAATGCCAAAGAAGTACGGGATGCACTGATCAAAAAAGGGGCGATTTTTCAAACCTTTATGGATACCGAAAATTTGATCCATTTGATTGCTAAAAGTGACCAGCTGCATTTAACGGACCGTATTATTGATGCCGTAAAAAAGATCGAGGGAGCTTACTCTCTTGTCTTTTTGAGCCGCTCTAAAATGTTCGCCATGCGTGACCGTTTTGGTTTCCGTCCATTAAGTCTTGGACGTGTGGGCGATGGCTATGTGGTAGCATCTGAAACGTGTGCGTTTGATTTGATCGGTGCGGAGTTTATTCGGGATGTTGAACCGGGTGAACTTTTGATTTTTGAAAAAGGAAAAGCACCTCAATCGATCAAAGTGTATGAGCCTACCCCTAAACACTGTATTTTTGAATACGTCTATTTCGCGCGTCCTGATTCCAATGTGTACAACCAAAATGTTTACAGCATGCGTAAAGCGATGGGGCAAGAGTTAGCCCTTGCTCAGCCCGTTGTTGCGGATATGGTCGTTCCTGTGCCTGATGGCGGTGTTCCTGCGGCGATCGGATACGCGCAAGCCAGTGGAATTCCTTTTGAAATGGCGATTATGCGTAATCACTATATTGGCCGAACATTCATCGAGCCTACGCAAGAGATGCGTGACCTAAAAGTCAAAATGAAGCTTTCTCCGCTTATGGATCTGATAAAAGGGAAGCGTCTGATTGTTGTGGATGACTCCATCGTACGCGGTACGACCAGTCGGCAGATTGTCAGAATGCTCAAAGCAGCAGGAGCAGCAGAAGTGCACATGCGTATTTCGAGTCCTCCAACGACTGATCCGTGTTATTACGGTGTGGATACCCCTGATAAAGACAAACTGATTGCTGCAAACATGACGAATGAAGAGATTTGTGCCTTTATCGAAGCGGATTCATTGGCGTATTTGACCAATGACGCGTTGCTTCGCAGTGTCAATGCAAAAGAAGATATGTACTGTACGGCGTGTTTTACCGGCAAATACATCGTTTAAGATCTCATTATGAGGGAACAAATTTTTACATTCGGGCAATATTTGAGTGAAAAATTTGGAACCAAAGTCTCCAAAGTCCCCGTTTCTATTTCCGGATTTACCTGCCCAAATATCGATGGAACGGTTGCAAAAGGGGGATGCACCTTTTGTGAAAATGACTCTTTTAGTCCGAGTTTGGACAAAGTAAAACCTCTAAAAGGGTTCTTCCTCAATCTTGATTCCAAAGATAATCCTCATTTAGAGCAACAGCTCCAACAGCTCGAGTGGCAGTTTAACGCCCTTTCCAAAAAGCTCACCCTAGAAAATGAGACCCAAAAATATTTGGTCTATTTCCAAAGTTTCACCAATACCTACGCGCCATTAAGTACCCTAAAAGCCTTGTACGAGAAGGCGTTGACGTTTGACAATGTGGTGGGTTTGAGCATTGGAACGCGTTCGGACAGTATCAGTGATGAAACTTTTCAGTATTTAGGCGAGCTTTCAAAAAGAACCGAGATATGGATCGAGTTTGGGATTCAGTCAATTTTCGATGAAACACTCGTTAAGATCAATCGCGGACACGACAGTCAAAATGTGAAAGATGCAATTGTAAAAGCAAAAGAGCATGGATTAAACGTATGTGGGCACTTGATCTTTGGACTTCCGGGAGAAGATCGGGAGATGATGCTCAAAACGGCGTATGCGGCGTATGACCTGGGGATTGATTCGGTGAAATATCATCCTCTGTACGTAGTAAAGCGAACGGCATTGGCCAATGAATATGCTCGCGGTGAGTTCACTCCCATCAGCGAAGAGCTTTATTTGGATGTATTGAGTGAAGCGTTGAGCGCTAAACCCTCTCACGTGAGTGTTCAGCGCATAAGTGCCGGGATTGACGATGAATCTTTAATCGCGCCGCAATGGTGCAGAGACAAAAACAAGCAATTAAGAACCATTAATCAAGAACTTAAAAAAATAGGTCTTAAATATTAGTGGATAATGACCCGCTGTTTATCTGTGTAGCCCTGAAAATAAGAAGGGTAATCAATTGAAACTGCAAAATGTTTACTGTGTCCGGCTTTTAACTCTTTAGCCACACTTCTGCGAAATAGAAAAGATGGCTGATGAACTTCAGAATTATTTCTCCCGAAGTAATCTTTAAATGCCGACGATTCGAATGAGAGTCTCCCTTGTTTTTTTAAACCTTTATCAAATATCTCAATTTCAATTTCGACTTCACCAACGTCATAATCACCGGTATTGCGTACGGTGCCTGTAAAAATTATGGATTCAGTTGAGAGAAAACGGTGATCTTTTACGTTTAGTAAAACAACTTTTTTCGTGTATTGATTAATGGCGATGTTGGTGAGTAGGAGTATTACCAATGCAGCAATGCTGTACGTAGCAATGTACGAGCTTTTTTGAGGAAGATCTTTTTGTCTAAGTGTATAAAAGAGCGCCAATGCAAATAGGGTGGCAATGAGTATAAAATCGGCATAGTGCCAAATCGTAAATGGACTACTCATCTGCAATGTCCAAATACCGTTACGTTATGGCGCTTGGTGTAATGAAAGGGCTGAATGAGCAGTTTGAATGTTTCTGTATCATTAGGAGCAATTGGCCCTTCAAGGGTAAGTGTTTCTCGCCGAAAAGGAAAATAAGGCTGAAGTTTATTGAGTGCTTTTACAGAAGAAATTTTTGATACATTCACATAAAGGGTACACTCTTGAAAGGTTTGTTTTGAGGTATTGTTGAGATCCCCTTTGACTAACAAGGCTTGCGTAAATTCGAGATCTTTGACGGTAGTGAGTTGAATGGTGTGTTTGTACATGAGTGCGTGTAACGCTACGTAGCCGCCAAAAGGTGCTGTGATCAAGGTTATAAAGGCGAGAAGAACGAGGGTAATAGCAAGGGTCTGTTTGTGTCGAAAAAGTATTGAGAGTATGAGCAAGAATAAGAAAAAAAAGATGATTCCTCCAAAGAGGAGATAATCATAAAGATTTAACGTATGCAAAAAGTCGATAATTTGTGTTTTCATTTTGTCCTAGCGTTCTTCTCCGCAATCCCGCTAATTCCAAATCGGCGAGTCAGCTCTTGTTTAATGCGATCAGGAGAAATATTTTTGTGTCCCAATGCAACGAGGACATGATAGACTAAATCGGCACATTCATAAATTATTTCATCTTCGTCGTTGTCTTTAACCGCAAAGGAAAATTCACCTGCTTCTTCAACCACTTTTTTCAAAATGGCATTATCCCCTTTGCTCAAAAGCTTCGCAGTCCACGAGGTATCAGGGTCGGCATTTTTTCGTGAAAGGATTGTATGATACAGTTCATCAATAATCCCATAGGTACTGACCGTGTCGATTTGAGGTACGCTGATGGTTTCACCCGATTCGATGTCGGTAAAAAAGCACGATTTACGTCCTGTGTGACACGCTACCCCTTCTTGACGTACCATGATGAGCAGGGTATCGTTATCACAATCGAGTAAAAAACGCTCACAGTGCTGGAGGTGACCGCTAGTTTCTCCCTTTTTCCATAGCCGTTGTTTAGAGCGTGAGAAATAGTGGGCAATGTGCGTAGACAGCGAAAGCTCTAGCGCTTCACGGTTCATGTACGCCATCATAAGCACTTCAAGAGTGGTTGAGTCTTGGACGATGACAGGGAGAAGTTCGGACTTTGCCCAGTCGATTTGATTGAGATCCATGGATTATTTACCCATTGAACTTATTTTTTGACTGTCACCGCTTTTGGTGTCGAGCCAAATATTAGGAGTCGATCCTCCAGGGGTGAGGAAAATCTTTGCGTCCTTATTTTCTTTGAGTGCGTCGTTGAATTTTCCCTGCACTTTGATCTGTTCTAGTTTGAGCAATCCAGGGGTAAGTGACTGTCCTACAAGATGGTTAGCCTTGGCCTGAGCTTGAGCTTCAATCGTCAGCGCATTTGCCGTTCCTTGAGCTTCTGTCTCTTTTTTAAATGCTTCTTGTTTTGCACGCTCAACGTCTTGCTGTGCTTTTTCCACTTCTTGTTTAGCTACTTGTACACGCTCGATTTGATCTTTTACTTTTTGCGGAAGACCAATTTCGCGAAGTTGAATGGATTCAAGATTGGCAGGGCCATTTTTTTGACGATTGATGTTACTTCGGATACCGGCTTCAATTTTTTGTGCGATGGCGTTGCGCATAATCGGCAGTGTTTCGGCATCGTACTGACCGACAACGTTACGAACGACGTCACGTGCGACGGGATCGATGATTTTGTCTTCCCAGCTAAAGCCCCAATTTGAGATGGTTTTAGCTGCAAGTTCGGCATTGAGACGATATTGAACGGTTATGTCGATGGAGACCGGCAAACCGCGTTTATCGAGAACCGTAATAGCAGGTTTGAGCAAGATTCCATCGCCTGTGGTAGAGGCACGATCAATTTTGTCGGCATAGTTGATGATGCGTACTTTTGTATCAACCAAATAGACTTTTTGAATAACAGGGATGATAAAATGAAGACCCGGCATAAGGGCACGATCTTCGTATTTTCCATTGGTAGAGAGGATTCCCCGTTCTCCTTCAGTGATGATGACGAACGGCTTTGCCAAGATAAGCAATAAAAGGATTCCGCCGATTATCCAATAGGTTCCGGCTTTTTGACTGTTCATATTAAAATCGAACTTCGGCATTTTAGGCCCTTGAGAATCGTTGTTTCGTTGATTCTCACTTTTTTTCTTTTGAAAATAATCGTTCATATCGCTTGCCATGAATTGCCTTTAGTTGATGTAGGTTAAATAGTGGTCGTAATCGGGATTACGTCCGTATACGATATCAAAATAGGCGCTTTGAATTTTTTCAGTCACGGGGCCACGGCCGCCTGCACCCAAAATACGGGCATCAACATCACGAATCGGTGTGATTTCAGCAGCTGTCCCTGTTAGGAATGCTTCGTCTGCTGTATAGATCTCTTCACGGCTGATGCGGCGACGTACCACTTTCATCCCCATATTGGTTGCCATTTCTATAACGGTTTTTTGGGTGATAGAGGCGAGTGAATTGTCATTTGGCGGAGTGATCAGTTCACCGTCTTTGATCATGAAAAAAGAGGCTCCGCTGGCTTCAGCTACATATCCCTCATCGTCAAGGAGAAGCGCTTCATCGTAACCTGCTTCAACGGCTTCGTACTTGGCCATTTGAGAGTTGAGGTAATTTCCGACTGCTTTTGCTTTTCCCATATTCGATTTGTTGTTTGGACGGCTGAAAGAGGAAATTTTAAGACGAATACCGCGCTTCATCCCCTCTTCGCCAAGATACGCACCCCATTCCCATGCAGCTACAGAAACTTCTACCGGTGCCTCTTTGTGATAGACACCCATAACCCCGTAGCCAAGATAAACGATAGGGCGGAGATAGACATTTTCACCCGTGAAATCATTAGCGCGCAGAAGTTCTATTTGTGCTTTGTTAAGCTCTTCAACCGTATATGGAACCGTAATGAGGGTCATTTTTGCCGATTCAATAAGACGTTTCGTATGGTCATTAAGACGAAAAATAGCGTACCCTTTTGGGGTTTTATACGCTTTGGTTCCCTCGATCGCACCGTTTCCATAGTGAAGGGTGTGTGAGAGGACATGAATTTTCGCGTCACTCCAAGGGACTAATTTTCCGTTCATCCAAATAAACTTGGCTTCATTCATAGGGGGTTTCTCCAGAGAAAATAATAATAAAGTAGGTGATTTTAGCGCAGATGGGATTTAACATTGATTAAGGATATCCGCATTCCCCCAATAAAGGGGATTAAGAGCTTGTTATTGGCTTGGCGTATTGATCATCCAGATGGAAAAAATATCCAAATAATTCCAAAACGATTGAATGTACTCAGGGTTAATTCCCTCCGCTTCGAGAGCAGGAAGCAACTGTGCATAAAACTCAAGCCAGCGATGTCGGGCTGCCGCATCGATACGAAAGGGGGCATGCCGTCCTACCATGCGAGGCTCGCCGCGAGACTCGTTAAAATAAGCAGGCCCTCCACAAATTTGAATCAGAAAATCAGCAGCGTGTTTTTTGGCCGCACTGAAATCATCTTCATCAAAGATGGGAAATAAAAAAGAGATGTCGCTGGTACGAATCAATTCATAGTGGTCGTTGACCAGTTTGCGCATCCGTTCTTCACCGACTTCAAATAAAAATCCCGGATGAGGTTTCGTAACTGGGGGGCGTACACCTAAAGTACCTTCGGTAATTGTTAAATTCATGGGGGTGTCCTGTTGATAATTTAAAAGCATTCTATCTCTTTTTAGGTGATGATTTGTATAATTGAAACATAATTTACTCTGAAGAGGTTAGCCGATGGACGCACAGGTATGGATGGGATCGCTTGAAGTCAAAGGAGAAAAATATTCACAGCGTTTAAGTCCTTATGATGGAAGAATCGCCTCTCGTGCAGCTATTTGTAATGCACAAGACGCGCAAAAAGCACTTGTAATTGCTCAAAATGCGGCAAAGATCGCCAAAAAAAGCCCTTTGCATCAACGATGTTCATGGCTGCTCGATGTCGCCTCAAAGCTCAAAGAACAGCGCGAAGAGTTTGCAAAAGTTCTCTGCGACGAGGTGGGGAAACCGCTCACCTATGCGCGCATAGAAGTAGACCGTTGTATTGAAACGATTACGTTAAGTGCCGAAACGATGCGTACTATGCATGGAGAGACGATCAATACCGATGCGATGGCAAGCGGACGTAAAGCGCTCTCGTTTTGGCGTCGTGAACCGTGCGGCGTTGTCGTTGCGATTACCCCTTTTAATTTTCCGCTTAATTTGGTGGCGCATAAGCTTGCACCTGCACTGGTGGCAGGAAATGCGGTAGTATTGAAACCCACTCCCGAAGCTCCGCTTTGTGCCTATAAGCTGGCAAAGCTCTTTATCGAAAGCCCGTATGCGATTAAAGATGCGTTGAGTGTGGTGTATGGGGATGCGGAGGTAGGCAGTGCCCTTGTTGGCAGCGATATCCCTCGCGTAGTCAGTTTTACAGGTTCTGTTCCCGTAGGCGCTATTATCACCAAAAGCGCCGGTATCAAAAAAGTGAGTTTGGAACTGGGCGGAAACGCAGCAACCTATATCGATGAAAGTGCCGATTTACAATACGCGGCGCAGCGTTGTGCAATAGGCGCTTTTGCAAATTCAGGGCAGGTGTGTATTTCATTGCAACGTATTTATGTCAACAGTGCTGTTTATGATGTATTTGCGCAAAAAATGGCAGAAGCTACGGCAAAATTAGTGGTTGGCTCTCCTTACGATGAGAATACTTTTTTAGGACCGCTAATCGATGATGAAGCGGTGAGCAGAGCGATGAGCTGGGTACAAAGTGCGATTGCCGAGGGCGCGCGCGCATTAACACCTCCACGCAGCGAGGGGCGATTGTTTTATCCGTGCGTGATGGCGGATGTTACCGAGTCAATGAAAATCGTGTGTGAAGAGGTATTTGCCCCAATCGTGAGCTTGGTTAAAGTGGAGACGTTAGACGAAGCAATAGAAAAAATGAACAACTCTCCGTATGGATTGCAGTTTTCGATCTTTACTAATAATTTAGCATTAATGACATGCCAACCCTTCGTTTTGACATTCAGCCGTATGGCGGAGTAAAACTTAGCGGTGTAGGGCGTGAAGGTCCTCGTTTCGCTATCGAAGAGATGACAGAGATTAAATCGATCGTAATACTATAAAATAAAGGTAATGATATGTTAGAACTAGAAAGCACCGCCCCCGATTTTTGTTTGAGTAACCAAGATGATGTAGAGATTTGTTTGCGCGATTTACGGGGAAAATGGATCGTCTTGTATTTTTACCCAAAAGATTCAACTCCCGGCTGTACGACAGAAGCGTGTGAGTTTACAGCGGCCATGGATGAGTATGATGATATGGGGGCAATTATCTTGGGTGTGAGTGCTGACAGCACGGCATCTCATCGAAAATTTATTGATAAACAATCGTTGGACATTACGTTACTCAGTGATCCTACCACGCAGATGATGCAAGCGTACGGCGTATGGGCGATGAAAAAAAACTATGGAAAAGAATACATGGGAATTGTTCGTTCAACGTACATCATTGATCCAAAAGGGATAGTCAAAGCGGTATGGACGAATGTGAAAGTAAAAGATCATGTGGTGAAAGTACAAGAAGAATTGGCGAAGTTACAAGGATAAAGGTATTCCCGCCAACGCGGGAATATCGTAAAAATTAGAAACGGTAACGGATATAGGCACGAATATCTTGTGCTTTGTCAATAACATTTGCTTGCATCGCTGTTCCCGTTGGAACATCACCGATTGCCATAGGTGTGCCACTATTACCTCCGAAGAATCCATTACTTCCTGTATAGTCATAATCGATATAGGTATAGCGAAGCTGGAAGGTTAAGACGTCATCAACCAATGGTTCGGTAAAGTACAATTCATACGCATCTCCACGCGCAGCAATTTTAGATCCGATAAGCGTGTCTTCACCATAGGTGATCGGACGCCAGTAGTTTGAACCGTGGTTGAACTCTGCCCCCCATCGGCCTTCATCGCTAATAAGGGATGGAAACTGGGTACCGATCCAGTAACTGTATCCTGTTTGACTTTTATCTGAGCCAAGCATCCCTTGTGCTTTTGTGTAAGGATCGGTTTTGGACATCGCACCACTAATAAAGAAAGTCGAATCGTCTAGAAACTCACTCCATCCATCACCGATTCCATTTACGCTGACAAAGGCTGTTGCAGTATGTAATCCTCCAACAGTTTCCATGTTGCTAGTATAGGCAGAATTTTGATTTCCATTTTGTAAAAATGCACTGCTATTGGTGTCAATTAAATTATTGGCATAGGTATATTGCATACCGACAGAGTATTGTTTATCATCGTAGGGGACAACGATAATACCGACCATATCAACATTATTAGTTAGGGCATCTTGTCCGCTATAAGGAGCAGCTGAAAAACGTGGTTCAGCATTGCTCATTCCACGGCCGGCACAAAGTTTGAAATACGAACCGTCCAAACCAGTAATTTCTTCCATACCAAATTTTGCACTGGCACCGTCAAACTCTGCATTGACCGTATGGGCAAGCGGTGAAGAAGCTGGATCGTCATCACGGAGGTTGATAAGATGTCCATTTGTTGAAGGGCGGCGACCGATACTGATCGTCCACGGAATATCAGCTCCTAAAAACTCATCATCTTGATAAAAGAAATAGGCAGAGCGGACACGGAGAGTATCATCGTATGCTGATTCGCCACTGACCCAATCAAATCCATCCATCCCCGTAGAAGAAGTAGGAAGTATAGAACGTTGACCAAAAACTTTATTATAGGCAAGCTGTCCTGTGAAGCTGAGGTTTTGCGTTGCTGCGTAGTTCATATTAAGCCACAAACGGTTACTGAAAAGAGCATCATTTTTTTGCTTAGAACCATCCGCCATTTTGTATTGAAGATTATCAACGCTGGTGCGGAAATCAACACCGAATTTTAGGTTGTTGCCATTGGTCTTTTTATTAAGATCACTCAACTGATCTTTAATGTCTTGGATCTCTTCTGAAACACCTTTAGTGTCATCGTCGTTTTCAACCGCTACTTTTATTTTACCAGTTGATTTTGATGGCTTCTCATCCTCATCATCTTCAACGGCTACTTTTTTTGTAGCGACAGGTGCTGTTCTT
>PDVJ01000336.1_pt1 | contig 15541 bp, 14 predicted proteins | sample 1369811 | NCBI WGS metagenome assembly PDVJ01 (sample SAMN07795376, study PRJNA414565) | Alkali sediment metagenome, whole genome shotgun sequencing project. | reverse complement strand
GGCATCCAGAATATCTCGGTCTGTCCAACCCGTTCCATGGAGCTGATTAACATCCTCTTGGGTAACTGCATCTGGCGCCTTGATTGCCTTCATCACAAAGGTCAGCATAACCCGCTCGTTATCTTCTAATGGCGCTTGGGACGGATCTTTTTCTATCTTTTTGATATCTTCTTCTGTCATCCCTTGCCGCATGAGGAAATTCTTATTGAAGCTGGTACAAAAAGCAAAATTGATGTGCTGAGATACCAGATAACGGATTGTAGAAAGTAAGCCAAAACCCAGGGTCGGATGACTGGAATAATACTGCAGGGCCTGCCACGAAAGGTTGGCCTTCTGCTTTTTTAGGGTCGACGGTTTGAATAAGGGCCATGATTTCCTCCTTCTCACTTCATTGTGATTGTGTTAGATGAAAAACCGGCTAGAATTCGATACCTTACAACTTCTCTCTACATAAACCACCACCAACCAACTCAGGACGCCTTCCCAGGGGGATTCCTTCCTCCACATAGGGGCGATACTTTTTTCGATATTGGTGACAGAGTCGCTTCCAGTGGGAGGGAGGATAGGCGATTCGGCCTTGTGTGTCAAAGGCAAACTTGGCACAGCATGTTGAGGGCCCAAGGATTGCGGTGGACGGGGGTGTTCCGGGCTGGTATAGTCCGCTGGGAACGCAAGGGGGAGCAAGCCCGAGATTTACTGAGAGACGGCGTTTTGAGCGAAAAAAGGCGGAGGTCACCATCCAGGCGGCATCTCCCTTGTCGGATAGTCATTCGCCACCGAATCCATTAGATTCGGTCGGAGCGAACTCCTGACTAATCTTTCTCAACTCATCCTGTAGCTCAGGATCTTCTGCCATTGCTGGAAGTTGGCTTCTAAAAAGGGCGTGCTCCGCCGACTCTTTTCTCTTTTGATTCCCCCGCAGACAACGAGCCATGTTTTTCTATCAAATATATTTGCTCATCTTTTCTAAACAGGGGAAAAAAGCTCTAGAGCGCCTCCGAAAGATAAAACCCTTTCTTCATGCCTCCCTTAAATACGCCGCCTGCCCATCACCCCCTGACTCTTCATTGCTGAACCGGGGATATTATTCTTGACAAGGGGCTTGTATTCAATAGTATATCGTGATTTCACAAAAGGCTTTAGGTCGCAAACCCAAAGAGGAAAATCGTGAAGCCGGACAGGAGGTTTCCTGATGAATATTGAAAACAAAATCCAAGATCTTCAAAAGAGGAACTTCGAAGCAGAGATCGGCGGCGGCCAGGATAAGATCGATGACCAGCACGCCAAAGGAAAGATGACGGCCAGGGAGCGAATCGACTACCTTCTGGACAAGGGGAGTTTTCAGGAGATCGACAAGTTCGTTGTTCACCGCTGCCATGATTTCGGAATGGACGGCAAAAAGATTCCAGGCGACGGAGTGGTGACCGGCTACGGCAGGATCAACGGCCGCCTTGCTTTTTTCTTTTCCCAGGATTTCACCGTATTCGGAGGGTCCCTCAGCGAGACTTTTGGACAGAAAATTTGCAAGGTGATGGACCTCGCTGTTCAGAACGGGGCGCCCATGATCGGCCTCAACGACTCCGGCGGCGCGAGAATCCAGGAAGGGGTCATGAGCCTTGGAGGCTACGGCGAGATCTTCAAACGAAACGTGTGGTCCTCAGGCGTGATCCCCCAGGTCTCGGTGATCATGGGGCCCTGCGCAGGCGGCGCCGTCTACTCTCCGGCTCTGACCGACCTGGTCATCATGGTGAAAAAGACGAGCAACATGTTCATTACCGGTCCCCAGGTCATCAAAGCAGTCACCTCGGAAGAAGTCACCGCAGAGGACCTTGGCGGCGCCATGACGCACAACACAAAGAGCGGTGTGGCTCATTTTGCAGAAGACAATGACAAGACGGCGCTGGACAGGATCAAGGAGTTGCTGGCCTTTTTTCCTCAAAATTACAGGGAAAAGCCTCCGGTGGTGGAATGCACGGATGATCCTGAGCGGAAAGAGAAAGCCCTGAACAAAGCAGTGCCTGTGAATCCCAAAACGCCCTATGACATCAGAGACATCATCCGCGCCGTTCTGGACGACAAATACTTCCTGGAGGTTCAGAGGCACTTTGCAATGAACATGGTGGTCGGCTTTGGGAGATTGAACGGCTATTCCGTCGGCATCATTGCCAACCAGCCGAGAATCCTGGCCGGGTGCCTGGACATCAATGCTTCTGTCAAATGCGCCAGATTTGTTCGCATGTGCGACTCCTTCAATATTCCCCTGGTCACTTTCGTGGATGTTCCCGGTTATTTGCCCGGGGTGAACCAGGAGCACGGCGGCATCATCAAACACGGAGCCAAAATTCTTTTTGCCTATTCCGAGGCAACAGTCCCCAAAATCACGCTGGTCACGCGCAAAGCTTATGGAGGCGCCTACATTGCCATGTCCGGAAAGCATCTCGCTGCGGATATCAACTACGCCTATCCCACGGCAGAGATCGCCGTCATGGGACCTGAGGGGGCTGCCAACATTATCTTCAAGAAAGAGCTGGATGCCGCGCAAAACAAACAGGAGACAAGGCAGAAACTGATTGAGGAATACCGGGACAATTTTGCAAATCCTTACAGGGCCGCGGAAGTGGGCTACATCGATCAGGTGATCATGCCCGAGGATACGCGGCCGAACCTCATCAAGGCGCTCATGGCCCTGCAAAATAAGAAGACTTCGATTCCTTCAAGAAGGCACGGAAACATTCCTCTCTAACGGCGGCCGTAGTAAGCCTGCACGCGCCGGCTTATTGGAGCACTGGAGGGACACCTCCCTTTTGAAAAGGGAGGCCGGGAGGGATTTGTTCTTTTCGCGTATGGCTAGGCAAATAGCTTTTTAACTTCTTCCTTAAGAACCTTTCCCATCGTGTTCCTGGGCAGCTCTTTCACTAGGAGGATCTGTTTCGGGCACTTCCAGTCATGGAGCTGCTCCTTGCAGAGCTGCCGGATCTCCTGCACCTTCAAAGCAGAACCGGGTTTTGGAACAACTGCAGCAACAACCTTCTCTCCCCACTGCTCATCCGGGATTCCAACAACAGACGACTCGGCAATGCCTTCGAACCGGTTGATCACCGACTCTATTTCCTTGGGGGATATGTTCTCCCCTCCGGAGATGATGATGTGCTTGAGCCGATCCGTGAGATAGTAGTAGCCCTCTGCATCCACACGGCCAAGGTCGCCGGTTCTGAACCAGCCGTCCGCAAAAGCCCTGGCAGTTGCTTCCGGCTTTTGCCAGTACCCGGGCGTGATGCCGGGGCCTTTGATCCAGATTTCCCCGACCTGACCCTGGTCCACCTCTTTCAGGGATTCAGGGTCCACAACCCGGACCTGCAGAGCCGGTAACGGCAAGCCGATAGAACCGGGTTTCCTTTTTCCTCTGAGCGGGTTCGAAAAGTTCATCCCTGTTTCAGACATGCCTTCCCGTTCCACAGGGTCTTTACCAAACACTTTCCTGATCCTCTCAAAGTCTTTCACGAGCAGGGGGGCTGAGCCGGAAGCCCACAATCGTATATGGCCGAAATCAAAAAGCCTGCTCCCAAGTCCGTCCAGGAGCTTCACGTACATGGATGGAACCGCCATGAACATGGTACATGCATGGTCTCCATCTTTTTGCGCGAGGAAATCGACTACGGTTTGCGGAGAAAAGGCATCCAGCATCAGAACATGAGCTCCTGCCATCAAGGAGGTGTGAAGGGCAAAGCACAGGCCGTGGACGTGAAAGAGAGGCAAGGCATGACACAAGGCATCTGAAGAAGTGATCTCCCAAATGCGCATGATGTTGGTTGCATCATGGACAAGGTTTTGCTGGGTAAGGACAGCGCCTTTCGGCTTACCCGTTGTGCCGGATGTGTAAATGACGACCCCTGGATCATCGGGACGAAGCCGAATCCCGGGGACTGAGTCTGATGCGGACCGGAAGAAACGGGCATTCTGATAGGGACTCTTCGTGTCGATGACATAAACACTGAGACGGCCATCTATCTCGCTGATGATTGCACCCTGAGCTTCTCCGGCAAAAACCACCTTGGGTTCGGCATCCCCCAGCAGGTAGGTTAACTCAGCCTTCTTGAATCCTGGATTCAGAGGTACAGAGATGGCGCCGATCTTCTGTGAAGCGAGATGAGCGACCACGAAAAACAGGCCCTTCTCCAGGCAGAAGACAACCCTGTCCCCTTTCCGAACGCGCGACTCCAGAAGAGTGTTGGCCATTCGGTTGGCATCGCTTTCCAACTCCGCATAAGTGAGTTTCGTTTCTTCAAGGCCGTTCCTGCAAAAGGTCAAGGCTCTCTTGTTGGGGGATTTTGCTGCAGTGGCGGAGAATAGAGCGCTCAAGGAGCCATCATCCATGGAAGACCCTCATGCAAAAAAGCTGAGTTTCTAAAGGGTTCCAACCCAGAGAACGACCGCGATTTCTTTTCCTTTGTTGATTATAGACTGGCGGGCGGGGTTTGCATAGAAGTGAATGGCGTCGCCTTCTGCCAGCTCGAGGGCCCGGTCGCCGTGCACAAGTTCAACAGCGCCCTTGAGCACACAAAGCACTTCCTGACCATTCTTGATGTTCTTTCGCATGGGGATGGGTTTTTCCGGTGCAAGGAACAGGAGGGCGCTGTCAATGACGGACCTGTTTTCCGGTGAAAGAAATCGCCGTGTCACAAACCCTGTTTTCGGGAGTTCAATGTCCTCCCATTCGGTCTTATGGGCCAGAGCGATTTCTTCGCGACCGTTGGCCTTGTTCAGCAGGTCTCCGGCATTCACACCCATCGCCTTGCATATGTTGACAAGGGTCTCTACAGAGGGAGAGCTGACACTGTTTTCAACCTGGCTGAGAAAACCTTCCGACACATTGGCCTTTTCTGCAACCACCTTAAGAGTCAGCTTCTTCTCTTTGCGATATTTCTTGATCAGGGAACCTAAATTCACAGCTTTTCCTTCGGCACAAAGGAATTTTTCTTATTCCATTAAGATTTAGTATAACCTTTGCAACTCAGCCGTCAAGAAATATTCTCATTCTATTAAATACGGCCAAAAAAGCCCATCTAACAGCATCAAGTCTCAACAAAATCCTTGACAAAAACTGAAACATCGCCTTATATAAAAGTTAAGCGAAGCTTAAGTTCTGGCCATATGGCATCCATCGTGAACAGCGGCACGCTACTCTTCACTCCATTCCGGGAGGAAATCCGATGAAAGGACCAATCCAATTGTTGAGATCAGGGAAGATCAGTGGTCTTCTGAACCTTGGGCCGATTCATGAATGGTCGGAAGGTCCTGCCTATCTTGTGATAGACCAGGTTTCATTCAACGGAAAAAGAGGGGCGGTTCTTTGTTACTGCAATCCCCCTGTCCACCAGGTAGGCAACCCGGCGCTCGATGCTTACCTGGAAGGGCTTGATAAGGTCTTTCAAAAGAAGGAGGAAATGATCCGGTCCATGCAGGAGGAGATCTTAAGGAGAGCCTGGAAAAGCTGGACAAAACCCTGGCCATGAAAAGAGAGAAGGAGAAGGTTGGCGCNCCCGCGAAAGAGATCGACGAGCTCTATGATTGGGCGGACAAGCGNCTGGAAAAAGGGATCGGGCTTCACTCAAGGGTTAGAAGGCTNGCCCAACACNTGAGGGTGGTGGCCGTGTGCGGAGGNGGAACGCGGTTCGGAGGTTCTGCGGAGATCCCTCTCATGGCAGACTNCCTTGTGGGCGATTCCAGGAGCGGCATGTGTTTCAGNGAGGTNATGATCGGGCTCCTCCCCGGATGGTCTGGAATCGCAAGAGCTCTGGTCAAGGCAGGACTGGACAATGCCCGCACCATGGCCTTGACCGGGAAGGAAGTGAAGGCGGACAAACTGAAGGCCATAGGGATTTACAATCTGGTCGTAGATGTCCCTCTGGGATTTCCAAAGATGCCGAAGACCGGGGATTCAAAAGCTGACAAAGAGGCCTATGCCGGGGCGCTTGAAAAACACGATGAAGAAACAGGGATGCTTCTCCTCCCCAAAGGGCTGGAATTGGCAACGCGCGCTCCCGGGGAAATCCCCTCAGCAGCGCAGCGCGCTGTTCTGGCGAAAGCAGCGGATCTCTCCGAGGAAGTGGAGAGGAGGATCAGTCCCCAAACCTATGCCCATCTCTTTGGAAAGCCGGTGAAGGATGTGAATGAAGAGGTGGGTCGGCTGGGAAAACCTCTTGCGCCGCAATCCATAGAGGCCCTCTCAGCCCTCTTCAACAGCTACGACGCGTCCCGGTTCGACGAAAAGGCTTTTGTAAAAGAAGAGGCTGACGCGGATGCTCGGCTATATCGAGATCCCAGGTTCAGGGCAGGTCTCGTAGCCACACTAGAACAGAAGGTTGCCGATTACAGGGAGGGTTCTTGATATGAGACAGTATTTTCAGAAGATGAGGCCCATAGGCAAAGCGCTTTCTGAAAGCGAAAGGAAGCAGGCGGAAGCGAATGCGCTGGAAATCTCAAAAGTCGATCAGGAGATCGCTGTCGCGCTGGAAAACCGAAAGAAGACGGGAATTCCCGCTGAAGTGGTCCACAAGAGAGGCGAGAAAACCGCATGGGAGCGAATCGATGACCTGGTTGACCCGGGGACATTCCTGCCTCTCGACAGCCTCTATGATCCTGAATTCAACCAGGAGGGCACGACCGGCGTGGTCACCGGCCTGGCACAGATATCGGACCGATACGCGGTGGTGATTGCTTCGGACAACAAGGTCCTGGCCGGCGCCTGGATTCCGGGCCAGAGAGAGCATGTGTTCAGAGCTCAAGACATGGCTGAAAGGCTGCGGATTCCCCTGGTCTGGGTACTCAACTGCAGCGGTGTCAAACTCACGGAGCAGGAAAAGGTTTATGCAGGAAGGCGTTCCGGTGGAAGGATCTTTTTCAGACACTCGGAGCTGGCGGAAAAGGGGATACCGGTCATCGTGGGGATGTACGGGACCAACCCTGCAGGCGGCGGCTACCATGCGATCAGCCCCGCGATTATCTTTGCCCATGAAAAATCAAATATGGCGGTGGGCGGTGGAGGCATTGTGAGCGGCATGTCGCCCAAAGGATTTTTTGACCTGGAAGGCGCGGAAACCTTGATTGGAGCCACGCGAAAGTTCAAAGAGGTGCCTCCGGGCGGAGTGCGGATTCATCACGACAAGACCGGATTTATGCGTCAGGTCTTTGACACGGAAGAGGGGGTGCTGGAAGCGGTTCGAAAATGTGTGGCCGGTATGCCCCAGTATGATCCTTCCACTTTCCGGGTAGCAGAGCCTGCGGAACCTCTCTATCCGACGGATGAATTGAACTGCCTTGTTCCTTTCAATCAGAAGAGGACTTACAGCATCGAGCAGGTCCTGGCCAGACTTTTTGACGCAAGCGAGCACATGGAGTACAGGCCGGACTATGGACCGGAGGTCTATTGCGGGGTTGCACGGATCGACGGATTTCCTGTGGGAGTGATTGCCAATCGGCATGGATTCCTGGGCAAGGACTATCCCGGCTATGCCAAGGGAAAATACACGGGCATTGGCGGCAAGCTTTACAGGGAAGGCCTGATCAAGATGAACGAGATGGTCATGTTCTGCGGCCGGGACAAGATCCCTATGATATGGTTCCAGGACACCAGCGGGATCGACGTGGGAGACATCGCCGAGTCGGCGGAACTCCTCGGCCTCGGCCAGTCACTGATTTACTCTATTGAAGACTCGCATCTTCCCATGCTTTGTGTGGTTCTCCGAAAAGGGACCGCTGCCGCCCACTACATCATGGGCGGGCCGCAGGCAACCCGGAACAACGCCTTCACCCTGGGGGTAGGGACAACCGAGATTTACGTCATGCACGGGGAAACCGCTGCGGTCGCTTCTTTCGCACGTCGCCTCGTCAAGGAGAAGGACTCGGGAAAGCCTCTTGAGCCGGTGATCGAGACGATGAATGCTCTTGTCAAACAGTACTATGATCAGTCCCGGCCCATCTACTGCGCAAAGGCGGGGCTTGTGGACGAGATCGTGCCCATGAAAAAGGTAAGGGATTACTTCGTGGCCTTTGCCAGAAGTTGTTATCAGAACCCGAACACGATCTGTCCGCAGCACCAGATGCTGCTGCCGAGATCCATAAAGGGATAAAGAATTCTTGATTTTAGATTTGCGATTTTAGATTTAGGAACTGCAATCTGCGAAATCAAAAATCGGAAATCAAAAATCTAAAATATCTTCTTGAAGGAGAGGCGAAATGAGCGAACATGATTTGTTCAAGGTCCATCCCCGGATGCCGAGGAAGGTGAGACTCGGAGATATCACGGTCCGTGACGGTTTTCAACACGAAGAGAGCTGGATCCCCACGGAGGCCAAGATCTACTACTTGCAGGAGCTTGCCCTGGCAGGGGTCAAGAGACTTGAAGCCACCAATCTCGGCAACCCAAGGATCATGCCCCAGTTCAAGGACGCGGAAGAAGTGCTCAAGGGGGTGCGGGACGAATTTTTCATCAAGAGACTTGCTGGCAAAGGCATCAAGCCGGAGGACATTGAATGGACGGCGGTGACTATTCGCGAGCCTGGCGTGGACAAGGCCATCAGGCTGAAACAGCAAGGAATCGGCCCTGACCGTGTCCTCATGATGGTCTCGACCGACGAGCAGCACCATTTCGCAAACAGCGGCACCACCCTGCCCGAGTACTGGAAGGAAGCGGAAAGATGCATCAAGAAATGCAAGGATGCGGGCATCAAGATGTGCGGGACCGTCAGCACCATCTGGGGAAGTCCCATTTCCGGGCCGACCCGGTTCGAAGATGCCGTGGAGTTCACGAAACGGTGGTTGAGCATCGGGGCGGATGACATTGAGCACGCGGACCACGACGGATCAGCTCCTCCGAATCAAGTTTACCGCTATTACTCCATGATCCTGGACGAGATTCCTAATACGGATCTTCACATCGGCCATTTCCATGTCACCCGAGGCTGGGGGCTTGCCAATGTTCTCGCAGCTCTCCAGGCAGGGATAGACATCTTTGAAGGGACGCTGGGCGGACTGGGCGGTCAGCCGGCCAATTTTCTGGACCGGGTGCCTGTGCCGGGCACCGGTTCCTACTACTATAAGGATCCCAATGTGGTCGGCCTGGCTACTTTTGAAGACATGTGCGTGATGCTGGATGAGATGGGTATCGATCTTTGCGGGGTCAACGTGGACCGGATCCTGGAGCTGGGAACCCTCATGGAAAGGACCATCGGCCGGCGGCTTCGGTCAGAGGCAATTCTCAAAGGAGCCGAGAGAGGAGTTCAAGAGGGCAGGGCTTACAGGACTAAAGGCCAAGCTGAAAGAGAAGCCGGAACAGCTCGTGCCGGAAGGATGGCCGCAAAAGGCCGTTGTTCCGCCGGGACTGCTCAAAAGAAAATCGTGAAAAAATTGGAATTGTGGAACAACCTGCCAGAATGGCTTTCATCGAGGCTTTTCTTCTGAGAGTGTAATTTTGCGATAAAGCTCCTTTTCAATAAACTCTGCCAGGGCCGAGACATCATCCTGTTTCAACCCGGTTTGAATTCCTTTCTCCTCGAAAAATCTGACCAGTGCTTCAGTCGGCTGATTTCCCGGAGCGCGTGTCACACAACCCCCGGTTCCCCCAAGAGAAGCATCAAAGCGCCTGATGCCGGTTTCATGGGCCGCCATGCTGTTCGCTACTGCCTTGTGACCGGACACATGGTGGGGATGATATCCGATGTTTCCGATGTCCTTTCCTTTTCGGAGGTTCAGGACATCTTCAAGAAGTTTCCGCGTGTATTCCTGATCCGCAACTCCCTGGAGGTCAGACAGGGTCACGACAGATGCGCCGAGGTCAAAGAGAAGATCCAGGTAGCCCGCAATGTCCCCGCTCTTCGCTCTGAGGAGATGGCCTCTTTCAGGTTCTCTGAATCCGAATGCGGCTGAGATGTAAGCGAAGAGCCTTATGCCTTTTGAGATGGCATCCCTGGCAATACCTTTATANTCCCCAACNGTCTCTTTGATCGACCTTCCGAGATTGAGCACGTTGTGGGCTTCAAGAGCAGAGAAGAAGAANCCTATGGTGTGGTTNCAGCCGTCAGGACCAAGACCGNAGNCAAGAAAGTTCTTGTAGCCTGCTTTATTGGGAACAAGGGTGATGATGTCGCAGTTTTCGACGTTGCCGATGGCCTTGGCGATCTCTTGGATCGCCTCTTTGCTCATGGCTGGGGCGACGCGGGGATGAACGCAGGAGAAGACTTCAATCCCTTTGAAACCTAAGCGGATAAGCCTTTGAGCGATCTCGATTCTTATTTGCGGCGAAAAAACGGAAAGGAATTGAGGGGGAACGTTCTGCCCGTACTCCCTCAGAGTCACGTCCGTGATGATGACCTTGTTAGCGCTTTCCCCCATTAACTCATTGTCCTCTTCGGGGAATGGGAGAAAAACCCTCGCCTTTAGGCGAAGACTTCAGTTTGGTTTTTTCACCACGATGCAGGCACAAAGTTGCAAAGGCACATAGGCACAAAGTAAGAAAGGGGCAAAGTGACAAAGTTGCAAAGGCACAAAGCAGAAAAACCCTTCCGCTCTGTACCTTTGGCCCTCTGTGCCTTTGTCCCTCAAGCTGTCGGCTTCAGCCGACAGCAGTTGACTCCGGCATTCCAGTCTTCCATCATTCCATCCCTTACCCTTCTTGCTGGGCTCCCAGTTCCCTTATTGTAATCTCCAGTGATTCAACATCCTCGACGTTGAGCGTAGGGACATCGGGGGAGATACTCTTGATCATGCTACTTAAGACCTTCTTGGGCCCAATCTCAATGAAAAGGTCAGCGCCATTTTCAACCATTCTTTCGACCCCACGGCGCCAGTCCACGCAGGTGAATATCTGTTCATAGAGCTCTTTTCGAATATGAAGGGGGTCAACGATCGCCTCCGCAGAGACGTTGGCAAGCACCGGCTTGGCGGCAATGTAAATCTGGCTTGCCGCAAGCTCCTTTTTGAATCGGTCCGCGGCAGGTTTCATCAAGGGAGTATGGAAAGGGCCTTCTACCTTGAGAATGGTGGAGAATAGATTTTCCTTTTTCAGCGTCTTGGAGAGTTCCTCCAAGTTCTTTTTGAAGCCTCCGACGACCAGCTGATTCCTGGTATTGTTCAGGGCGACATAGACCTGCGCCTCCTTCGTCAGGCTTTCTATCTTGCTCTTTTCGAGTTCGCCTCCTTTGTTCACGACCGCCATCAGGGCTGCGTGAGGGTAGGCATCACTGAACTCCGTGATGAAGGAGGCCCTTTTGTTGACCAGATCCGCACAGGTTCTGAAATCCATTGCCCTTGAGACGAGGAGCGCTGTGTACTCGCCCAGGCTGTGACCGGCAAGAAAACAGACATTCGGATGAACACCGACTTCCTTGCACATTTCTTCGAAGATCCGGTAACAGGCATAGCCCGTGACCATGACCGCGGGTTGAGTGTAGATGGTTCTGTCGAGGTCGGGTTTGTGAATCATGCTGGCGCCGGGAAGCGGTTTCTTGAAGCATTTCTCCGCAATGTCATAACCCAGCACGGAACCCGCTTCATCATAGGTGTCCCTGACCAGCTTGAATCGGTCGTAGAATTCCTTTCCCATTCCGACATACTGGGACCCCTGCCCCGGGAAAATCAGCGCAACTTTCTTGTACTTCATGTCTCAACTCCTTCCTTTAACTGCCGGGAAGTTTTGTTCATAGGAGAGTGCAGAATGCCCTGGCCAGCCACGGGACAAAAAAATGATACACCGAACGCCCTTTTTTTAAAAGACCAAAACAGGATGTTCAAAAAGAGGTTTGCCTCTGGTCACGGGAGGGGTTTCGCCTCGTCAATCAGCATGATGGGGATGTCATCTTTGATCGCATAGAGCAGTTTACACTTATCACAGATGAGCCCGTTTCCCGCCTCGTTCAGATAGATGTCCCCTTTGCATTTGGGGCATGCCAGGATATCCAGCAGTTCTTTACTGATCGCCATATGATTTCTCCTTGAATTGAGAAGTTTTGTTTAAAGGTTGATCTCCATCTCCACCTCTCATAATCCAGCGGACGGCATCCAGAAGATCCTCTGCGATATGCGCGGGCTTCGCGGCTTTTCGGGGCAGGATATACTCAATCTCCCCAAGCCCGTAGCCGGTTTTGACCAGGACACCCTTGAGCCCGGCTCGGTGAGCAAGCTCGATGTCGGTGCACATGTCCCCCACGACAAAGGATCGCCTGAGATCGATCTCAAAAGACTTGCACGCCTGCTCAATGAGACCGGTCTTGGGCTTTCTGCAATTGCACTCACGGGAGAACTCCAGAACAGACCCTGCAGGATGATGGGGGCAGAAAAAAACCCCGTCGATGATACCCTTTTTCTCTTTGATACGGGCCACCATGAGGTGGTGAATAGTCTCCACAAGATCCATGGGGTAATAGCCCCTGGCCACTCCGGACTGATTCGAGACCACAAGCACGAGAAACCCATGACGGTTGAGCATTCTTATGGCCTGAGGCACCCTGGGAAGAATTTTGAACCGGCGCACATGGTTGATGTAGCCCATCTGCTCATTGATGGTCCCATCCCGATCGATGAATACAGCAGGTTTTTTCATTTCACTTCAGACTCCCAAACAGTGACTAGTCACGAGTAATGAGCCATGAGTATAGAACATCCAGAATCAAGAATCCAGTTGCCGGCACGGAGACGGCAATTCACAGAAGACAGAATCCAGAAGACAGATGACAGAATAGTAAACTCATGGTCTCTGTCCCTTTGTCCATGACCCATAACGCGCCGCATTTTAGCTCGAATGACTCGGCCTCAAGCGCAGCACTCCTCAAGTCTCGCATCAGCGAGCCGCTTCTTGAACTCCGCTTCAGGCGGGGCGGTCCTCAGCGTAAACGATCCGACGGAGGTCCTCCATCTCCCTCCACACATCGCCCGCCTGCACCGACAGAAGACACCGGTAACCTACGGGACACTCAGGCTTCAAGCAAGGAGAGCATTCCATGTCCTGTTTCACAATTCGCGCGTTTTTGCCGCGGGGACCTGTGGCGACAGGGTTGGTTGAACCGAATATGGCAACCGTGGGAACATCCAGCGCCGCAGCAACGTGCATCAACCCTGAATCATTGCTCACGAACAATTGGCATCGTTTGATGAGGGCCAAAGCTTCTCCGAGCCCTGTCATGCCGCAAAGATTGACCGCTCCCGGTGCTGTTGCAGAGATCAGGGTTTCTCCAAGGTCTTTCTCCTTTTCAGTCCCTATGACCACCACCCTGGCCCCCCACTCTAGGATCGCTCGATCCCCAATGGCAGCAAAGCGTTCAACGGGCCATCGCTTTGCAGGGCCATAGGCTGCGCCAGGACTGAGCCCTACAAGCAAATCCCCATCCTCGATACCTTTTGATGAAAGGAGCGCTCTGACGCGGGTGACGGATTCCGACCCAGCTCTTAACACCGGATCCCTTGTCGGTGCGTCCCAGCCGAGACCTCTCAAAAGGGTCAGGTAGTATTCCACCTGATGGAGTTTGAGAACTTCCGTGCCTCTCACAACGGAGTGGGACAGAAGAAACCCTCTTCCATCCGTATTGTACCCGACCCGGATCTTGATTCCCGCGAGGCGTGGGATAAGAGCGGCCTCGAAGGCGTTCTGAAAAAGGACGGCCATATCAAAGTGAAGGCTGCGTATTAATCGAATGACCCTGAGGAATTCAGAGAAGTCTTTCGCGTATCCGTACCCTCTTTTGTAGCGAATCATTTCGTTTACCGCCGGATGGCTTTCGTAAAGAGGGACCACCCATGGTCTGGCGAGGACCGTGATATGGGACCGGGGAAAGTTCTCTCTCACCGCTTCAAAGGCGGGCATACTCATGACGGCATCGCCCACCCAGTTCGTTGCCCGGATAAGGATTCTGCTGATCTTTGATTTGTCTATGGGCAGAGCCCCGCGAAATTTGTTCATCTTGGCATGAACCGACGAAACCCATCAGCCTTTCAACCAAAATACCCCGGTGGCAGCGGGCAATAATTCTTCGTTTTCCACCGCTTGTGAAACCAGAAATACTGTTCAGGGTGCTCCCTGATGTGTCGCTCGATGATGCTCGTAAAGAGGGCGGTGTTCTCCTCCACATCCCTGAGCTTGTCTCCTGTCCTGATCAGGTCGACTTCCTTTCCAATCATAATCCGATAACGGCCGTCTTTTGCTTTTGCCGAAAAGATGGGGACCACGGGTGCCCCGGTTTTCAGCGCAACTAGAGCCAATCCCTTGTTGGTGCATGCCGGCCGACCAAGGAAATTCACAAAAGCCCCTTCATACCAGTCTACATTCTGATCCAGAAGAATGCCGATGATTTTGTTCTCTCTGAGGCTCATCAGGAGCTTTCTCATGGATCGTTGCTTGGGAATGATCTCGGTGCCATACCGGGACCGAAGATCGATCACCAACCTTTCCAGGGGCTCAAAATCCATCGGTCTCGCCACCACTGCGAGATTTCCAAAACGCATGGCCACGGCAGTGGACTCAATCTCCCAGTTGCCGAGGTGCCCTGTGAGAGCAAAGCGTCAAGAAGGTGCTCTTCTGACTCGAACGTAACATATCTGTGCACGTTCCGGGGATTGAGCCTCACGGCGTGCGGGACTTCAAGGAACATCTGACCAAAGTGGATGTAGACTTTCCTGAGGAGACGCTTTGCACCCTCTTTGTTCATCTCGGGGCCGAAGCTTTGAATGAGGTTGTCGAGAGCGACCGCTTTCCTGCTCATGGGGAGCAAAAAGGCAAGATTGCCAAACCACCTCCCGGTGAACTGCGCAACCGGGAGCGGGACACACGACACCATTCGGATGAAGAGCCGCAGGAGTCTGTAGGGTATGTTGTCAAACATGCAAGAACCTAGAATGTTGGTAACACTTTAGCTTTTTGAAATGGATGGCTGAGGCCATGGGGGTCTCTCTCAAAACAGAACAACGAAGAAGCCACACCGCTGTGTCCAGCTTTGGGCCATGGGTGAGGCGGGCGGAGGGCTACCGGGGAAATCGCCAGGTAAAACCCTCGGTGGAGGTGCCGGTGAAACCTCGCCGCCCGCCTTCGCTGCCCCTTATCTGCGAAGTTTTTCCCGATCCCTCTTCGTTTTCTGTTTTGAGAGAGACCTCCATGGCCTTTATCTGTGACAATTTCAAAAAGCTAAAGTGTTATAAAAAATCGACAAGGTCAAGCAACCTCATGTAATATAGGCAAGAAGCCGCCTGACGTGGCGCAGTTCACAGGCGAGTTAATGAAGAACGAGCTGAAATAAACCATGAAGTACGCGCTCCTCGCTTTGATCTGGCTGATGTGGTGCTTCCTTCACAGTGCCTTGATCTGCTTGACGGTCACCGGGTATTTGAAGCATCGTCTTGGGGATCGATTCTGCTATTATCGCCTTCTTTACAATGGGCTTGCTCTGGTCACATTGATTCCCGTTGTCCTCTATGCTCATTCCGTGCAAACCGATCCGCTGTTTTCATGGGAAGGATACTGGAGGATCGGGCAGGTTCTTCTGCTGGCCGCTTCTTTGTT
>PDVJ01000335.1_pt1 | contig 15545 bp, 13 predicted proteins | sample 1369811 | NCBI WGS metagenome assembly PDVJ01 (sample SAMN07795376, study PRJNA414565) | Alkali sediment metagenome, whole genome shotgun sequencing project. | reverse complement strand
ATCGTTGTACCGGGGAATATCAAAGGGACAGGCCACTATGCACTCTTTGCAGCCAATGCAAAGATGAGACTTAAGTCCCACCATACCGTACTCCGTATGATAAAGAGCGCCGCTCGGACACACCTTCACGCAGGCCGCATCGGTGCAGTGCATGCAGCCGTCTTTTCTGAAGAGCCAGCTGAATTTCCCCTTTGCATCAACATACTCCTGGAAACGGATTAATGTCCATGTGTTCCACTCCAGATCGGGAGGGTTCTGGTAACTGCCGAAATCAGGAGGGTTCTGGTAACTACCGAAATTTTTCGTCCTCATGGCCGGCATTTCATTCCACTGCTTGCAGGCGACCTGACAGCCGCGACAGGCGGTGCATTTTGTCGTATCGATCAGTTTTATAAGTTCCATACCTTTCATCATTCACTCTCCTATAACTTCGTCACATTGACCATGAAGGCCTTGTATTCGGGACAGAAGGTATTCGCGTCGCCGACCGTAGGCGTCAGAAAGTTGGTGCTGTCACTGCCGCCCTTGGGGAACAGCCATCCATAATTGAAGGGAAGACCAACCTGATGTATAGTTCTCCCCTCCACCTTAAAGGGCCTGAACCTTTTTGTCACCATGGCAACACATTTCACTTCACCGCGAGCAGATAAAACCTTCACTTTCTGGCCGTTTTTAATTCCCTTCTCTTTGGCCAGGATATCACCGATTTCTACGTACAATTCGGGTTGCATCTCGAGGAGCCAGAGCTGCCACCTCGTAAGGGCCCCCGAGCACCAATGTTCCGTACAGGAATAGGTTGTGCACACATAGGGAAATTTCTCATCCGCGTTCGCCACTTTGTCCAGATCGCTCTTGAATATTGTGATGGCGGGATTGATCAACTGACCCGACAGGGGATTTTTCGCCAGCGGCCCTTCCAGGGGTTCATAGTGTTCCGGGAAAGGACCTTCCGCCATGCCGGGACCAAAGAGTGCGCCCACTCCATCGGCTTTCATAATGAAAGGATACTTGCCTTTCTGCTTATCCGCCATGGGAGGCCATGGTCCGTCGGGGACATCGCCCACCCATTTTTCTCCTGTCCATGCCAGAAGTTTTCTCTTGGGATTGTATGGTTTCCCATAAATGTCGCAGGATGCCCGGTTATAGATGATCCTTCTGTTGACGGGCCAGGCATATGACCAGTTGGGGTACAGGCCGAGTCCTGTTGGATCTTCTTTTCCGCGTTTGGCCATCTTGTTGTCACCATCAGCGGTAAAGCTCCCCGCCATGACCCAGTTGCCACTCGATGTCGCTCCGTCAACCTGAAGCATACCGAAGGTCGGAACCAGTTGCCCCTTCTTAAACTCCGTCTTGGTTTTTTTATCTTTATCCTCGATGACCGTATCTCTGAGGAAATAGCCGTTGATCTGTTTTGACACCTTCAGGGCGTCGTATCTTCCCTTGCTGTCTGTATAATCCCACTTGAGATTCAGGATAGGTTCGGTGTGAACGCCGCCTTCTTTGGCATACAAGGCCTTGATCGCCGCCATGATCTTGATCTGGATCTCTCCCACGGGGATGGCGTCACCTGGAGCTTCCGCGGCCTTATACTTCCACTGAACCCAGCGGCCGCTGTTGCTCTGGCTGCCTTCCTTCTCCATGGAGGCGGAGGCGGGGAGGAGAAATACCTCCGTCTTGACCTGCTTGGGATCGACACCGGGACCTTTCCAGAAGCAATAGGTTTCGTTATCGAAGATGTTCTCACCTACCAGCCAGTCTAGCTTTTCCAGGGCTTTTCTTACCTTGGTGGTATTGGGAGAGCTGACCGCCGGGTCCGTGCCCACGGCAAAGAGTCCTTTGATCTTGCCGGCGTACATGGCATCAAATTGATGCATGAGGGAATAATGGACGCCGTCATCGAGCTTAGGCAGCCAGGAATATCCAAAACTGTTTTCCTTCGTTGCCTTGTCCCCAAAGTAAGAGGTAAGGAAACTCACAAAAAACTTGGGATAGTTCTGATAGTAGTTGGCCGATTGCGGGTCTTTCGATACGGGGGTGCACTTTTCAAGATATTTCTCCAGGGTATCTTGAGAACCTGCCGGCATCTTCAAGTAGCCTGGGAGGATGTTGTAAAGTATGGCATGATCCGTAGAGCCCTGAACATTCGGCTCACCACGGAGGGCGTTCACACCACCGCCGCAGATCCCCATGTTTCCCAGGAGAAGCTGGATCATAGACATTGTCCTAATGATCTGGCTTCCCGTCGTATGGTGAGTCCAACCGAGGGCGTAACACTCCGTTCCGGCCTTGTCTTTTACGCCGGTCGCGCTGTATTCACTATAAACCTTTACCAGATCCTCTTTTGATACGCCGGTGATGCTGGAGACCTTATCCAGCGTGTAACGGGAATAGTGCTCTTTCATCATATTGAAAACGCAGCGGGGATCCTTGAGAGACATGTCTCTCTTGGGTATTCCCTTACCGTCTTTTTCGAGGACCCACGTATCCTTGTTATATTTCCGCTTTTCCGCCTCATACCCGGAGAAAAGACCATCCTTGAAATGAAAATCTTTTCCGACAATGAAGGAGGCGTTGGTATAATTCAAGACATAATCCTTGAACCATTTGTCGTTGGCAATGATATAGTTGATCATACCGCCGAGAAATGCGATATCCGTCCCTGATCGCAGGGGGACATGGTAATCACAGCGTGCCGATGTCCTCGTATAACGGGGATCGACATGGATGATTTTTGCCCCGTTTTCCTTCGCTCTCAATATCCATTTAAACGCGATGGGGTGGTGCTCAGCCGCGTTGCTCCCCATGATAAGGATGCAATCGCTGTTCTTCAAATCGATATAGTGGTTCGTCATGGAACCGCGCCCGAACGACTCTCCCAGAGCCGCTACCGAGGGGCTGTGTCAGACCCGGGCCTGGTGATCAATATAGACAAGGCCAAGGGCGCGCGCCATGGCGGTAACCAGCCAGCACTCCTCATTGTCGATGTTGGAGCTCCCGAGATGACCGATCGATTCCGTTCTGTTGACCAGTTCGCCTTTGGCGTTTGTCTTTATAAAATCCTTATCTCTTGTATCCTTCACCAGGCGGGCTATCCTTTCGATGGCCCAGTTCCAATCTTTTTCCTCCCATTTATCACTCATGGGGGCCCGGTAAAGGACCTTTTTGAGACGGTATTTATTTGCCTCTGTCAGATCAAAAAAGCCGGCGCCTTTCGCGCACAGCGATCCCTCATTGATGGGGTGCTCGGAATCGCCTTCTATATTAAAGATCTTGCCGGTAGTTTTATCCACACTGCAGATGAGACCGCAGCCCACCGAGCAGTAACAGCAGGTTGTTATCACCTGCTTTGCGTTTTTAATCCTGTTCATCTTATTGAGTTCTTCCGCGTACGCCTTTGTGGGGATCAGGTTTATCCCCAGGGAGGACAGGGTTATTCCCGATCCTATGGCGCCAGTCAGCGTCAAGAACCCTCTTCGTGTAATCTCCATAGAAGCCTCCTCATTGCATGTGTCATTATAGACATATGTCAGATAAGGCGTCCATATACTTTTTTTGCCGGACAGTCAAGAGAAAATTGGCAATACAATAACAATATTAGCATGTTATGTTATATTTAACATACATGCTGTTTAAGAAAATCCCTGGGTCTGAGGTTTGAAGGCAAGATATTTTAGAGACCGGAATTTAAAATACATTCCATTCACAGGTGGCCATCGGCTGGAAACCCTTCTCCTGCATGATGATATCCAGATGAGTGAGGCTGATGGCGGAGATGTCCAGATCACGGATGATCAAATCACTCATACGGGTCAATGTAATTAAATACCGTTTACATTTTTCGCATGCAAATGCGCATTCGTTCCCCTTGTCCTCCACAAAGAAGAATGGCGTCTCCTTATATGCTTCATCTTCACAGTAAGGGCATATAACCCTGCTGAATTTCCACTCATACCCGCATTGGGAACAATGGAGCCACCGTTCGGCAATTTTTTCTTTTATCATCGCTATGGAAGGAAACGTTCCGCAGACCGGGCAGTAACCCTTTTCCCAATTGCCCCCTTTCCATTCTATTAATTGCGATCTTTTTTCGAGGATTATTCTCGTTATGCTTCTCAATAATAAGGCAACGGCTGCTGTATTTAAATTAAATTCCGACGCCCAGCCTGCGATGATAGCATCTCCATCGGAAGGATATGCTTTGAAGTAATCATAGATACTGATATTTTCTTTTTTTATTATTCCTTCCAGTTTTTCAAGATCCACCTGAAGAGTGGGAAACCCCTTTTTTATGGCAGGTATGAGGGAAAGGGCAATTCCTTCCCAGGGATCGTCATGCCGGAACAGCGTTGTCTGATGTATTACCGGCACTCCCCCTTTAAATTTCCGCTTGTCGATCTTCGGCAAATCCATGTTTTGCAATTCCAGGCCGGAAGGCGCTTACAATCTCCTTGCAGTGGGGATTTCTCTCGATGGTATTGTCCATCAACTTTTCGATCTGTTCTATTCTCTCGTCATGATTCATACTATGGGGACCTCAGCTTCTTTCTCAATCCTGTTAAGAATTCTCTTTTCCCTCCCCTGGTGGGAGGGATGAAAGGGAGGGGGAATGTTGTCTTTTCACCCTCACCCTTACCCTCTCCCATCGAGGGAGAGGGGATATGAAGTACATTCTAAAAGTTTCAAATACTTTGCTTACCGGCCGAAGGTGCAGCGTGGGAAGCGGCACTCCTCACATTCCAGGCACAGGGCCCCATGACCGAGGATAGCGAGATCTTCCCGCGTGGGAACCTGATCCGCCAAGAGTCGTGGGAGCAGGAGATCAAATCCGGTCGTCTTGAAATACAGGGCGCAGGCCGGTACGCCGATCACCTGGACCTGGCCGATGCGCGCCAGCAGAGTCATAGCCCCCGGTATCACCGACATCCCGTAGAGCATGTCCGTCGCTCCCGCGTCCTGGAGACTCTGCCTCGTGACATCATCGGGATCCACGGAAAGACCGGCGGTGGTCACGAGAAGATCAATGCCGGCGGCGAGGAGTTCACTGATAGCCCCACTGATCGCCTCGCGCTGGTCGGGCACAATTCGTGTCTGAACAACCTCACATCCGTAGTGTTTCAATTTACCGCCGATGATGGGGATGAATTTGTCCTCCACCAGCCCTTGAAATACCTCCGTACCCGTCACGAGGATGCCCGCTTTCGCCTTTCTCAGGGGGAGCACCTGAAATAATGGCTCTCCGTTTACTGTATCCAGCGCCTTGCGGAAGTCTTCCCGGCTCAGGTACAGTGGTATGGCCCTGACCCCCGCAACCTTGTGTCCCTGTTCGACCATGGAATAGCTTTGGCGGGAAGCGCAAATGACATCGGAAATCATATTAAAGGAAAGAAGCCGCTTGGTGTCAATGACAAGGAGGCCATTTCTCTCTGCCGTCAGGTTTACTTTTCCCTCCCTCGGCGTGTCGGAATATGAAATCCCTTGGCCGGCCATCGCCCCGGCAAAGGCGATAGCCGCCTCATCTTCATGCACCCATTCGGCATCGCGCTTTTCTTCGTCTTCGACATACACATTCAACCGTCCCATCTGCTGAAGGCGGCAGACATCACCAGCAGTAATTGTTTGTCCACGGTGGAACGCAGCCCCCTTTTCCTTTTCCGGGATGATGCGTGTCATGTCATGCAAAGCCCTATGGCCCACGGCCTTATCCAGAGGCACCAGAGTGAGCTTGGGCTTGCCTCCCTTCCTCACCTTAGTGTGACCATCCATCTTTAAATACACCACTTCACCTCGGCATGCCTTGCATAAGCCCTGGGACGTCGCGCGATATGCCTCGCCGCAGGCTGGGCAGATAGCGATTATATCCTTGTGTTTTTTTTCCAGACGGTCAAACCGGACTTCTACCATAGTCATTCCCAGGATGGTCGCCTGCGCCTCGCCGATCTCTTCCAGCAGGGCATTTGTATCCTGTTGATCCTTCGGCTTCAGTTTAAGGAACCAGTTCCTGATGTTCGGCCACTTATCCAGCTTGCGGACATCCAGATACACCCGTACGCCCTTCCCGCCATATTTCTCATACAGGGTCAGGGCATACCTTCCCAGGTCAAGCACCTTCAGCCACCCGTTGCCTATCGTGCAGGGCGTGAGCAACTGCACGGCGTCGGGCAGACAGTTCCTAGTCTCACAGACAGCGTCGAAAAAGTCGCCTTCCGGCAGGTTGTTCAACGCATGGTCTACCATAAAACCACCGACCAGGAGACCCGGCGCCAAATAGCCGTGGAAGGATTTAACAAGATTCTTATACTCTTCTAATGTGTATGGACCGATATTCATAAACTGGATACCTCGAGGTTATCGTTATATGTATCGTTCTGTCCCCAGATATCTTCGATGCCGGCACGGCGCCTGAAGGAGAGGTCCTTGAGGCGAAACTGGAATAGCCACCGGGGAACAATCCTGCCCTGTACAACAGACAGAAGCTCGTCTCCAAGCTGCGTCGCTTCCGATATGTCATGGGTGACATGGATTATAGGGATACAAAGCTCACCCTTCAATTGCTTGATCTCCGTCCGGAGGGTCTTGCGGGTGACGGCGTCCAGGGCGGAAAACGGTTCGTCCAGGAGGAGGACACGGGGTTTGCGGGCCAGGTTCTGACAGATGGCGCAACGCTGGCGCTCTCCCCCGGAGATCATGGCGACCTTCCTGTTCCGGAGATGCCAGATATCAAATTGTTTCATCAGTCTTGCCACGCAGGTTTCGTCCTGCGCGGCAAAGGCGACGTTTTTCTGAACATTCAGATGCGGGAACAAAGGATAATCCTGAAACACATATCCCAGTTGGCGTTTCTGCGGGGGCATAAAAATACCCTTCTTCGTGTCAACCCAGGTCTCTCCGTTGAAGGTAATGGTTCCTTCATCCGGTTTATCCAGGCCGGCGAGCATCCTGATGATGGTCGTCTTGCCGGCGCCGGATGGCCCGATGATTACTAACAGCTTATCCGGTGAACAGGAAAAGGCGACATCCAGTTCAAACGACGGGAGTCGTTTTTTAACCGATATTTTCAGTTCCATGCTCTACTCCTCCGGGTAATCAGATTGAGAAGGAGAAGAAAAGAATAACCAATCGGGATCAAAACCAGGCACATCAACCCGGCCTCCCTGTACGCGAGAGATTCAACCGCTTCATAGATGGCAATGGACACTACCTTCGTCTCTCCCGGGATACTGCCGCCTACCATGAGGAGTACGCCGAAGGCGCCGATGCTGTGGATAAAAACGAGAATGGCCGCTGCCGCGAGGCCGCTTACGCTGTTGGGGATAATGACCCGGAGAAACGTGGCCAGCGGGGAAAGCCCCAGAACATACGCGCTTTCCAGCATGCTGCGATCAATCTTTTCGAAAGCGGCCTTCATGGGCTGAATAGCAAAAGGCAGGCAATAAATGAGAAGGGCAATGACTATCCCCTGAAATGTGAACACGAGGGGGGAGCCGGTAATGGTCTCCCAGAAGCGGCCGAGGAATCCTTGTGGCCCCATGATGACAAGGAGATAAAATCCCAGTACTGTAGGCGGTAGAGCCATCGGAAGATTGATCAACGCCTCCAGGAATGCCTTTCCCGCGAATCGGGCGAGGGCAAGGAGATACGCCAGGGGCGCCGCCAGGATAATGAGGAGAAAGGTGCTGACAGAGGCAAGTTTCAAAGATAGAATTAGGGGCTGCCAGTCCATATCTTATTTGTATCCGTACTTCTTTTTTATGGAATTTGCCTCCGGCGCATTGAGGAAATTCACAAATTTTTTCACTGCTTCTCTGTCCTTCGCCCGTATCAGCACACATCCTCCCTGCACGATAGGGGGAGCTTCGGCGAGCTCAAAATAACAGCCTTTCTTCCCCTGTTTGGATAATGCCGATGAAAGGGCGCAGAAGGCGGCATCCACACTCTCTGTCGAAGCGTATTGGAAAGCCTGGGCGATGTTTTCCGGGTAGACAAATTTATGCTGCAATATATCCCGGAGGCGGCTCTGTTCCAGGGCGGCCATCGACGCGGCCCCGTAAGGAGCCACCTTTGGCGCGGCAACGGCAATCCTTTGCACAGAGGGGTGCTTTACAACCTCCTGCCAGCCTGATGCGCCGCATAGCTCTTTTTTGGCCGACCAGAGCACAACCCGCCCGCCGGCATAGACAAAAGGTTTCTCCGCAAGGCCATTTTTGTAGAGTGCCGCAGGCCGTTCCTCATCTGCCGACAAAAAGATATCATAAGGGGCGCCATTCATGATCTGACCGGTGAGATGGCCGGAGGAAGCGAAGGTGGCGTTCACGGAAACCGGATTTTCGGATTCAAATGACTTCGCAATCTCCTTGAACGGCTGCATGAAGTTCGCCGCAACGGCGATATGCAGTGATTCGCCGGCCACAGCAGGATAGGGATAGACGAACAGGACAAGAGTGAAGAAAAAAAGTATGAAACGTCTCATTGTGTTACATTTAACATGATTAAAAGCAAAAATAATAGTCCCTTGCTATCGGCGTGGAACCATCTTGGCAAGCCAATTATGTCATTTCAGGCATAATGTCAAGAAGTTTTATGTCAGATATGGCATAATATAAACACATGTCTATATTAAGGATTATTATGAAATAGAATTTTGCTTTCATTCCGAAGCCTTCGGTTTACTCAGGGCAAACTCCGTGAGGAATCTTAAAATTTAATATTATTAATCATTAAGATTTCTCGTTTCACTCGAAATGACAATAAAGAGAATTACGACACAGTATCAAGGGGGGTAGGAGGAATTTGATAATCACTTGGAAAATCAGCTGTATCCCCCTTTTACAAAGGGGGATACATAAAGTAGTCTCTCCCTACAGTGAAATGTCAGAAAATCGATCAACCGCCGGCGGTCTGCGGAAATGCCGTATTCGTGTAGAGATACTCCATCTTTTCCTTGTGCTTCAGCTCTTCACTCGCCATCTTGTTTAAGAGGTCTTTCACGTCACCGGCGGGATGGCTGTCGGCAAGGCTTTTATAGAAATTATACGCGTTGAGTTCTCTGTTTGCCGCGATGAGATAGACTTCCGAGCTTTTTATGTTCTTCTTGATATCCGGTTTCTCCATATGCTCGACGATTTTATAATCGACGGGCGTCTCCAGCTTCAAGACTGCCGAGCAGAACTGGCCTTCCTGACAGGTTGTCAGAAATTCCTTGTGCTTCGCTTCTTCCTGGGCGATAAACTTAAGGGTACTCTTCGCCTCCTTGTCTTCTACCTTGTTGTAGAGGTCCATATAAAAATCATAGGCCTCTTGTTCCTTACTAATCGCAATGCTAATTAATGCTAATTGCTGAGCTCAGTGTATTTCCCATTTCTCCAATCCTCCCATACAAATTTAACTGCGAATATTGATTCAATCACCCATAAAGGGGGTAACATTTGATTGTCCCCCTCTGGAGGGGGTGCAGGGGGAGGTATCCCCCTCTCCAAAATCCCTCTCAATTTCCCGTTCCCAACGGGAAACTGAAGAGAGGAAGAGAGCGGATTTTCTTCTCCGGTTATACGAGAGAAAATCCGCCCCTCTGTTTCTTTAAAAGATGATACTGTTATGCCTTTGCCGCTTTCGGCGCCGGTCTCTTGAAGCCGAGCGCAAGCAGCAGTCCGACGATCAGAAGTCCCGCGGCGACATAGAGGGCAACTCCCTTAATGGCGGCAAACACGAGGGGTCCCACGATACCCGCGGCGGCCCATGCCGTCAGCATCATGCCATATACCTTGCCGATGTACCCGGGCCCGAAAGAGTCCGCCACAAACGCCGGCATGGTGGCGAAACCACCACCGTAACAGGCCAGGAGATAGCAGGAGATGATCGTGAACATCATCTGATTCTCTATCTGGGGCAGCAGGATGTACAGCGCTGCCTGGGTGATAAACATGGCAATAAACACATTCTTTCTTCCAATGGCATCGGATGTCCAAGCCCAGAAGAGCCGTCCCAGTCCGTTAAAGATGGACGCGTAGGCAAGGATCGATCCTCCGGCGAGGGCGAGGGCTGCCGCCGCGATAGTCGGATCGGCCTTCTTGATAACGTCCTGGGCCATAGGCGAGAGCTGGGAGATCAAACCGAGTCCCGCAGAAATGTTCAGGAAGAGCATGCCCCAGAGCATCCACCACTGGGGAGTCTTTGACGCTTCATCAAAGGTGAACGACTGCGCTGCCGATACTCCCGTGGCCTTGGGAGTAAATCCCGCCGGGAGCCAACCCTTGGGGGGGTTCTTAAAAAGCTGGGCTGATGCGGTGACAAGAATCAGGAAAATGACACCCCAGATGTAGAATGTCTGCGCCACACCCATGGAAATGACCATGGGGGGAGCGATCTTGCCCATAAAGAAGGCGCCGCCGCCGAATCCCATAACGGCCAGACCCGTTACCAAGCCCCTCTTATCGGGGAACCAGCGGATCAGGGTGGCGATGGGGGTGATATACCCGAAGCCGTTCCCCAGACCGGCAACAAGTCCGAAGCCGATATAGAGAAGCCAGATACTTCCCAACTGATCGGCGAGGCCGGCAAGAAGCGTGCCGATACCAAAAAGGATACCGCCGATGGTTGCCACAAACTTGGGACCTTTCTTATCCACCAGGGTTCCACCCAAGGCGGCGGCGATCCCGATCATGCCGATGCAGATCATGAACGTCACCTGCGTTTCCGTTTCCCCCCATCCATGGGCGGTCATGAAGGGTTTCTTGAAGACGGACCAGGCATAGACCGTCCCCAGACATAACTGCATGACGATTGCAGCGATCGCAATCAACCATCTCTTGCTTTCCAAATTTTCGTTACTCATAAATCAAAATTCCTCCATCATCTAATAATTGTTTGCTAATTTAAAAATTGCCCCGCAATGAAGCGGGGCAACGATATTATTTGTTTTTCTTTTATGCCGCTACTACGTTCACTGCACATACCTTATATTCCGGAATTTTGCAAATCGGATCGAGGGCCGGATTTGTCAGTAAATTAACCGCTGCTTCCCTGAAGTGGAAATTCATGAAGATAGTCCCTTCAGGAACACGATCCGTGACAGTTGATTTCGCCTGCACGACGCCGCGCCGTGACGAAACCTTTGCAAACTGGCCTTCCTTGATTCCGAGTTTTTTCGCATCATTCGGGTTGATTTCCACGAGGGATTCGGGACATCTCTCCATAATCCCCTTGGAAAGACGCGACATCGTAGCGGTATGATAATGATAAAGCACACGCCCCGTCGTCATCACAAATGGGTAATCCTTATCCGGGACTTCTGCCGGTGGTTTGAATTCTATGGCGCTCATAAGGCCGAGACCCCGGGAGAATCTGTCCACGTGAAGGAACTTGGTTCCCGGATGGTTTTCATTGGGACAGGGCCACTGAAGCCCAACTTTTTCAAGCCTTTCATAGGTAATCCCCGCATAACTCGGGGTCACTTCTCTGATTTCCTTCATGATTGCTGCCGGATTGGCGTAGGTCATGGGATATCCCATTTTTGTGGACAACTCTGCGATGATTTCCCAATCTGCTTTTGCCTGTCCGGGGGCCTCGACCGCTTTCCTTACAAGCTGTACTCTTCTTTCCGTGTTGGAGAAGGTACCGTCCTTTTCCGCGAAACACGCCGCAGGCAACACCACGTGGGCAAGCTGGGCCGTTTCTGACAGGAGAATATCCTGCACGATGAGGAGATCCAGGTGCTCTAAGGCCTCCTTTGCATGCGAAAGATCGGGATCGGAAAGCATGGGGTTTTCACCACACACATAGAGAGCCTTTACCTTTCCCTCGTGGGCGGCATTCAGGGTTTCTACAATGGTAATACCCGGTTTTGGCGGAAGGGATACTCCCCAGGCCTTTTCGAATTTTGCCCGGGCTTCTTCATTCACGACCGGCTGGTAACCCGTGAAGACAACGGGAAGGGCTCCCATGTCGCAGGCGCCCTGGACGTTGTTCTGGCCCCTCAGAGGATTCACGCCTCCCCCTTCAACGCCTACATTTCCGCAGAGCATCGCCAGATTCGCGCAGGATTTCACATTGTCAACTCCTGTGGTGTGCTGGGTGATTCCCATTGTGTAGAGAATGGATGCTTTGTCCGCCTGCGCATATATCCTGGCGGCCGTTTTGATATCTTCTGCCGGTACACCTGTAATTTTTTCGGCGTAGTCGGGAGTATACTTTTCAACAACCTTCTTCATCTCCTCAAAACCCTCCGTACGGGTTTCCACATATTCCTTTGCATAGAGACCTTCAGAGATAATGACGTTCATCATGCCGTTCAGCAGTGCGACGTCAGTGCCAGGCCTCTGCTGAAGCCAGACGGCTGCATATTTTACAAGATCAATTTTTCTCGGATCCGCGACAATCAGTTTCGCGCCGTGCTGGCGGACGGCCCTTTTTACTTTTGCGCCTATGACGGGATGATTTTCCGTCGTGTTGGTTCCGATGGCAAAAATAGCATTGGTATACTCAATTTCATCGATAGAATTGGTCATTGCACCACTTCCAAATGTTGCGGCCAGACCGGCCACTGTGGAAGAGTGTCAGAGACGGGCGCAGTGATCGACATTGTTTGTTCCTATCACCGCCCTCATGAATTTCTGGAAGAGGTAGTTTTCCTCATTGGTGACTCGAGCGGAAGAAAATCCCGCGATGCTGTCAGGACCGTGCTTTTTCTTAATCGACGCGAGTTTTTTTGCGATGAAACTATATGCCTCGTCCCAGGTTGCTTCCTTCAGTTCCCCGTCTTTACGGATGAGTGGTGTTTTCAAACGCTCGGGGCTATGGACGAAGTCCATGCCGAACCTCCCCTTTACGCAGAGACTGCCTTCATTGGGCTGACCATATTCACGATTTCCCGTGACCTTCACGATTTTTCCGCCGTGAATATTGAGGTCCATCTGGCATCCCACGCCGCAGTAGGTACACGTTGTCTTAACCTTTTTAAGTTCCCATGGACGGCCCTGAAATCTTGCCTGCTTCATGGTGATCGCACCGACCGGACAAGAATCAACACATTCACCACAGAAGAAGCATTCAGAATCAATATAATCTGTATCAAACGCGGGCCCAACTTTGGCGCGGAATCCCCGCATGGAAAAATCAAGCACTTCATTAACCTGAATTTCATTGCAGGCCCTGATACATCTGCCGCAGAGGATACATTTATTCAAATCCCTCTGGATCATCGAGTTGGTTGTTTCGATAGGGTAACCTGGTGGGGTAATTTCAAACCGGGGTTTCTCGATCCCCAGCAAGTACACCAGATTCTGCAGCTCACAATTTGCATTCTGCTCGCAGGTTAGACAGTTGTGATCTCCTGAGGACCACAGAAGTTCAACTACCAGCTTCTGGGCAGCTTTCACCGCAGGTGTGTCAGTCTTGATCACCATGCCTTTGTTGACAGGCATGCAGCAGGAAGCCACTAAAGTCCTGGCCCCTTCAACCTCAACGACGCACACACGGCAGGCTCCGACGTTTGTGGTTTTCGCATACTGACAGAGGGTTGGAATGTATATGTCATTATCCCGTGCAACTTCAAGAATTGTCTGCCCGGGATTCGCTTGCACCTCCTTTCCATTGATAGTTACTGAAAACATGTTTGCTCCCATTACAAACTCCTTTCATACAACCAAATAAGTTAATTATCTAAGGTAAAAAACCATCTATCTGTCAAAATAACATTGAGAACAAAAAAAATTAACGTTAGCTGGAGTTAATGTTCGATGCAAGAACTGCTCTGCTGAAAATCGTGGTGGCGAGTGTATATGGATTGAATTTAATACCATCTTAATAAAGAGTTGCCTGTCCGTTGATCATCAGAGAACATCGATACCTCTCGGACCGATGCTTGTGTACATCTGCATATTTTATGAAAGCATTGTTGTTCTTGCTGCGCGGTACCGACACGAATTACGGGCTTTTGCCGCTCTATAAACGAAGCGGTTCCGTATACACTTTTTATCTCTCAATGTCAAGCATTAATGGAAAAAAGGTTAAAAATATCAAAGGTATATGTCAGATATGATATATGTGTTTATCAACACACAAATCCTCGTGTTAATTTGAAAATCATTCTGTGTATGTTAGTATTGATAATAAGGACTTTCAGATCATGTCAACCTTTTATGATGCAATTGTCATTTCCTGTGACTCTTCCAACATCCAAAGAAAAGTGCCCCATCCTATATGGACAGGGCACTTTGCTTTTTACACATCTTGCTCAAAGAAGATCAGCTGACTTCGGCATCGCACCGCAGACAGCGGCTTGCCTCCAGGACAGCTACAAGCTTCTTATAGCCAAGCTCGACTTCTTTAAAGTTTCGTTTCCTGTCAGGACCGTGCAACTCAGGCATCTTCGCCTGTGGCGCTTCCTCGGATTCCTCATCGATGATGAACGGTATGTCGATCTTTTCTTCCAGCGGCTCGACGTATGCCAGCTCACCATTGATCTTCCGTATATAGGCATCCATATCGCTCGCGGCCTGATGTCCAGCAGCGATAGCGCCGATCACCGTATCCGGTCCCGTAAGGGCATCACCGCCCGTGAAGAACTTCGGATTGGTCGTCTGGGACTTGCTTTCTTTCGCCAGATCAAACGTTGACCACTTATTGACACTGACACCGCTGTCCTTTGGGACAAAGGACATATCGGGCACCTGACCGATTGATGCGATTATGGAATCCACACTGAGAGTAAATTGCGAGCCCGGAATGGCGACAGGTCTCTTTCTTCCACTCTTATCAAAATCTCCGAGCTTCATCCGCTCACAGGTGATGCCGATTACCTTACCGTCCTTTGCTTCGATCTTGAGTGGAGCAACGAGAAGATCTATCTTGATTCCTTCCTCTTCCGCAGCAATAATTTCCTCTTCCGCTGCGGGCATGTCCTTTTTCTCACGACGATAGAGGATAGTTACATTCGCACCGAGGCGCAAGGCCACACGGGCGGCGTCGATGGCGGAATTACCACCGCCGATGACGGCTACTTTCGAACCCAGCGTCTTTTTTCCGCTTTTCCAGGCTTCTTCGTCGCCATTAAAATCTCTCAAAAATTCGACTCCACCGTACACGCCTTTAAGATTCTCTCCCTCAACACCCATGGGCTGGCTCTTATGAGCGCCCGTAGCAAGGAAGATGTAGTCAAATTCTTTGTTCACCTGATCGAAAGAAATGTCTTTGCCCACACGGGTATTGCATTTGATTTCCACACCAAGTGATTCGACATTGTCTTTAATTTCACTGGCCAGAGTATTCCTGGGAAGCCTGTAGGCAGGGATGGCCCAGCCAAGCATTCCACCTGCCGTGGGTAGCTCTTCGAATACAACAACTTTGTATCCGCGTAATGCCAGATCACGCGCTGCGGTGAGACCGGCAGGTCCCGCGCCGATTACGGCAATCTTTTCTTTCCTTGTTACAGGAACCGCTGCCGTTACGGGTCTCGGTGCGTTGTCCGTGATGAACCTCTTCAGGAATTTAATGGCAAGGGGCGCATCAAGATTGCCCCTGCGGCACTTTGCCTGGCACTTATGGTCACACAC
>PDVJ01000334.1_pt1 | contig 15547 bp, 26 predicted proteins | sample 1369811 | NCBI WGS metagenome assembly PDVJ01 (sample SAMN07795376, study PRJNA414565) | Alkali sediment metagenome, whole genome shotgun sequencing project. | reverse complement strand
AACAAGCCAATGCAGCCGACTCGTTGCACTCGCGGCTGATTTCTTCGTTAGGCAAACAATGATAGGAGCGTGTGCGCACATGAGAAAAATGCAGATCAGTAAAGTGTTTACGTTGATCGAATCTGGTCCAGTTGTTCTTGTTACGACACATGACGGAAAGAAGAACAATATAATGACGATCTCGTGGATAATGGTGGTGGACTTTACGCCGATATTTGCCATGACCACTGGGTCCTGGAACTATTCCTTTGCTGCTCTTCGTAAAACGAAGGAGTGTGTTATTGCAATTCCCACTGTTGACATGCTTGATAAGGTCGTTGGAGTGGGAACATGTTCCGGCGCTGATACAGACAAATTTGAAAAGTTCATGCTGACCCCCGTGAAGGGAAAGCATGTCAAAGCGCCCTTGATAAAAGAATGCATGGCGAATATCGAGTGCAAAGTTGTCGACATCGTCAAGAAGCACAATATCGTCGTCCTCGAAGGCGTTGCGGCGTACTTTGATAATTCTCAAAAGGAGAAGCGAACTGTTCACGCAGTTGGTGATGGAACTTTTATAGTGGATGGGCGTAAGTTGGACCGAAAGGAAATGATGCACTCAAAAATCCCAGCTGGTCTCTAATTTTGTAACACATTTAAGGCCCTATTTGTTCCCGAACTTGTACTATTCATGCTTCGCGGATCGAGTGATTAATTGCCTAACTATACGCTCAAGTCGGACCCGGCACTGCCGGGCCGCTTAGCTCAGTCGTTTGGCGTTCACATATAACTATGTCAATGATCATTGATATTTTGTCATGTGTTGTGCTATTCTCACATTAATTAAAAATCTATAAATGAGGCACATGTTATGAAACAATATAAAATCGTTGTTGAAAAACACCCCGATACATACCTTGCATATCCCTTGGGAATGAGAGGTGTTATTGTAGGGCAGGGAGATACTTATGAAGCTGCTCTGGCGGATGTAAAATCAGCGATAAAGTTTCACGTTGACACTTTTGGCTCTGAAGACATTGAAGTTGACTCTCCAGTTATTGAGGCGTTTATTGCTGAAGCTGGAGTCTAAACAAAATGTCAAAATTTCCCGTTGATGCTCCTATTCGAAAAGTAGTAAACGCATTAGAACAACTTGGTTTCAATATAATCCGTGAAGGAAACCATATCGCTATGTTACGCCAGAATCCTGACGGATCCAAAACCCCACTAACAATGCCCAATCATCCCCAAATTAAGAAATCAACACTGCGAACCATTTTAACTCAAGCCGGAATTTCAAGAGAAGATTTCTTGAAGGCTTTTGAAGATCAATAGTGCCTTGTTTTAAAACGATATTTTTAACCGCCGAACAAGGCAATCCAGCCGATCGCAAGGCTACGCCCGGCTCCGGCTGATTTCTACGTTAGCAGTCAAGTATATGAAAAAAATTATTGTTATTTTTTTAACAATCTTTTTCCTGTTCATTTCTTTTTGGCTTGGTGAGGCCGGGAATGGATTATTTCAATTTTATCCTTACCTGATTGGACTTATTGGGATAGTAGCGCTTCCCTATCTATTTTCAAAAAAATGGAAGTATCGAACAACTTATGCACTTTTATTCATCGTTTTATATGCGACAGCTTTTTATTTAGGCGATGTTTCTTTTTACCGCGCTTATAGCGTCTGCCTTGAAGATGCTGAGCAAATAAGAACAGCTTTATCTGATTATAAAGACAAAAATGGCAAATATCCTGACGTATTGGATGATTTAAGTCGGCCATTGCCATGTTCGAGATGCCTGCGTGGGACTATCCTTGAATATGAAAGTACGAATTCAGACTATGAATTAAGGTTCAAAGATTGGTTGATTGAATATACGGCTACTGCAAAAGAATCTTTTATGGCTCACAAGTAAAACTGCTAACATCTGTGCCCCGCGGAGTAAAAGACTGCCCGCTGACACAGGGCGTTCGCTAAAGAAAAAAATGAAATGATTCACACCCTATGATATAATTCCTGCCAAATAATTATGACAGAGGTATTCAAAGATGACCAGAGAGTTCAATGTGGTAATAGAAAGGGATGAAGACGGCTATTTTGTTGCCTCTGTCCCCGCGTTGAAAGGATGCCATACACAAGCTAAATCTCTTGATGTACTAATGAAGCGAGTGAAGGAGGCTATACAGCTTTGTCTTGAGGTTGAGGAACCCGTATCAAACGAATTCATTGGCATTCAGCGTGTGACCGTCTCCTCATGAGTAAATTTCCTTCAGTTACTGGTTCCCAACTTATCAAAGCCCTTCGGTAGCTTGGCTTTGAAGTGATCCGTACGAAGGGCAGTCACAATTTCTTGCGCCATCCAGACGGCAGGAGTACGGTCATACCGGCACACAGCGGCGAAACGATTGGGCGTGGACTTCTTGCTCAAATCCTGCGAGATTGCGAACTTTCCCGGGACGACCTCCGGAAAATACTCTAATCAATCAAAATCTTTATTCGATACTTTACAGTACGCATCGAGACTGCTAATCACTGAAGAGATACCGCATGGATAAACTATTCCAACGCAAAGGAGCAGAAAGCAATACACAGGTCGGTCGCGATTTTGAGGCCAAGGCTCAGCATTTCTTCGCGCAACGGGGCTTGCACTTGTCCCCCGGAATAGCACTCGAAATCGGCATCAATGGAAGGAAGTTGCACAACTTCGACCTTGGAGATAAGCAAAAGAAATTTGTTCTCAGGGATTTCAGTGAAAAAAGGAACGAAACACTTGGAGAATACTACATTCGGACGAATCATCACCTCATCCCAAAAGATGTCGAGGTGTGGGAATATGATGATAAATTTGGAACAGAAAAGAAGATCAAGTAACAAGCGAACAGTTCAATCCAGCCGATCGCTGTGCTCCGGCTGATTTTTTCGTTATCCGTAAAAGCTTGACATATATGCATGGATTATGCATACTTGAGCATATGAATTCTATCAAAGGGGATTAAAATATGAGAACAACCTTAAACATAGAAGAACACTTAATTACCAAAGCGTCCATGCTTACTGGTATTAAGGAGAAAACCATGCTGGTTAAGCTCGGTTTGGAGGCATTGATCGCCAGGGAAAGCAGTAGAAGACTCGCAAAACTGGGCGGCACAGAGAAAGGGTTGAAAGCAATACCGCGAAGGAGGGTTACAGTTTAGAAATGCTCCTTGTAGATACATCCGTGTGGGTCTCTCATTTTCGAGAAGAGAACACCAAGCTGGCCGATCTACTCAATAACGGAGAGGTGGTATGCCATCCATTTGTGGTTGGTGAGCTCGCATGTGGAAATCTAAAGAACCGGAATCAAATACTTTCACTTCTTCAATCCCTTCCCATGAGCATCAAAGCAGAACACGAAGAAGTCTTGGAATTCATAGAAAGAAACAGGTTGATGGGGAAGGGACTTGGCTACGTGGACATCCATCTCATTGCATCTGCCATACTGACAGGAATATCACTCTGGACGCATGATAAGAAGCTGGAGCAGGTTGCAAATGCACTTCACATAAGTCACAAATAGAAAATCAGATAACATGATAATCCAGCCGACTCGTTACACGCACGGCTGATTTTTGTGTTGCCCATGAAATAAATAGTTGCATAAAGCAATATATTGCAATATAATGTAGCTAAAAAGGTTTGGAGAAAAAATATGCCTACAGCAGTCAGAATATCAGAAGAACTGGTTAATGAAGCAAAGAGATTCAGCCGCATCGATCATCGTTCCCTGGCTGGTCAAATTGAGCATTGGGCGCGTATGGGGAAGTGTGCCGAAGAAAATCCGGATTTGCCATATTCCCTCATCAAAGAAATCTTGATCGGTCTTGATGAATTAGATCAGGGTGAAAAGACGGAATACAAGTTCGGATAGGTTGCTATGAAAATCTACCAATCGAGATTATTTGAGAAAAAAGTAAAGAAAATGTCTAAAACTGAAAAACATGCTTTAGATCGTGAAGTGAGAAATATTGCTGAAAACCCGAATATTGGTGAAGAGAAAAAGGGTGATTTGAAAGGTGTGCTTATCCATAAATACAAGCTCAAAACGAATTTATATTTGTTGGCATATAGGAAAGCCGGCATAGATTTGGAACTTGTCATGATTGGCTCTCATGAAAATTACTATCGTGATCTCAAAAGTTACTTAAAGAGCAGATAAATCAGGTAACCAGTCAATCCAGCCGATCGCTACGCGCCGGCTGATTTTTTCGTTATGCATAAAATATTATTCTACAGATAATAGATCCAAGCTCTGTCCCAACAGGATAAATTCTGAAATTTCTCTGGTTCCCAAATTTACGGAGATGAAATTGATATGAGTTCCGGAATCGTTACATTCCCAAGTGTGATGGACATCTACGATGTTAAGGAAATGTTCTCCAGATATTACGTGGATCCTGATATTGCAAAGCAGAACGTCCCCTCAAAATGGAAGGTTAAAATCCACGACAATGGCAAGGCCCTGTTACTTGTCATGGTACAAGAATGTAAAAAAATGGTTTTAGACTACCTGATCAATATGGGCTCAGTGGGAATGTCGCACATTTGGATCGAACTCGATGGACCACCCGAGATCGTTGACCCGTTGCCAGAGACTACTAGGTCCCTACCAACTTGGTACTGGTATATTTTGCCTCATGAGCTTGATGGTTGTTTGATTCGTATGTTCTTTGGCCTCGCAGGCGTTGACGCTCGGTTAGTCAGGAGGATATCACTTGGGGGTGATCCTGGTAAGACTCGATCCGGGGAGGTGATTGAAGGGTATTCTCCCGAAGCTAAATACAACTGGAGAGAGTCTATCCAGCTTTATCCCAAGCCAGACGTCGTGACCGGTAGTCATCGTTTCTATAGGAAGTATGGGGTGTGCCAATCGGTAGCACATGCCAAGTGTTTTACGCATTTCTTAGGAGATGGAGAAGTTAGCCTCAATGCTACAAATAATTCGGTGATTGGGAAGTTAGGTTTTGGTACCTCGCTTACCGGATTCTCAAATCCCGTATGGGTCAAACACTGTCGCGTAAAATATCGGGTAAGCTACTTTTAGATTATAGCTGATATTATCGGTTTGGTACAAAATGCCTAACAATGCTAATTCAACCGACGCAAAAAGCCGCGCGGCTGATTAGCGGCGTTAGCAGGTAAGATAATAAAGTATACCTATTGGGTCATATATGGTATTGACATAGGTATAAATAATGGGTATAATAAAATACATAAAAAGATTTATGGATTGGAGGTATTTTATGCCCGGAGTCAAAACAGCAATATCACTAGATGAAGGCTTACTTATAAAAGTCAATAGGTTAGCCAATGACTTGCATATTTCCCGAAGCAAGGTTTTTACCCTGGCTGTGCAGGATTATTTAAAAAAACAAGAAAATCAATCTTTGCTCGCTCAGTTGAATGAGGCGTATGGGGAATTTCCTAGCGAAGAAGAAGAGGTAATTTCAAAATCCATGCATAGCAAACACAAAAAAATTGTTGAGCAAGAGTCATGGTAATTAAACAAGGTGAAATATATTGGGTTGACCTTGCTGAACCCAAAGATTCAGAACCGGGATATCGTCATCCGCATATCGTAATTCAAAACAATTTATTCAATGCCAGTCGAATAAACACTATTGTGGTTTGTTCTCTTACCTCTAACCTTATACGTGCAAAGGCTCCCGGCAATGTTCTGTTGAACAAAGGCGAAGCAAATCTCCCCAAAAAAAGCGTTGTCAATATTTCTCAAATTTTCACAGTCAACAAAAGTGATTTGGGTGAGAAAATTGGGCAGGTTTCAGAAAAAAGAATAATGGAGATTCTTGATGGCATAAAATTGCTTACCGAACCTCGAGAGGTTTGAGGAAAGGAAATAGGCCCATCAAATCGCTGGAGCGATCTGCTCCTCATGGGCATCAAGCCTGCGGCTTGAGCCCTGCGTCGTAGTCGCTCAGCGCCGCCGTTCGGGACAAAGAAAGGAGATTGAACATGCAAGCGCGTGGGCCACTCATGATAGAACACCGCCTGATCGAAAAAATGCTCACGGTGATCCGGCGCACTTTAGAGCGAATCGAGCAAACACAGTCTATTGATCCCTACTTTGTGGATATGGCTGTTGACTTTATTCGTGTGTACGCTGATCGCACCCACCACGGAAAGGAAGAAGACATCTTGTTCAGGGATCTCCGGAAGAAACAACTATCCGGCGAAGACCGCCAGGTGATGGAAGAACTGATTGAAGAGCATGTCTTTGGCCGCAACACAACCAAGGCACTGATAGAAGCTAACACGCGCTACCGGAGAGGGAATGAGGCAGACCTTGGTGAAGTGAAGGCTCACCTGAGAACCCTCGTTGATTTCTATCCAGAACACATTAAGAAGGAAGACGATGTATTCTTTCCCGCTTCCCGGACATACTTCTCGAATGAAGAGGATCAAGAAATGCTTGCCGAGTTCGGGGAGTTCGACAGAAAAATGATTCATGAGAAGTACAAGGCTGTCGTCAGGGAGTTTGACACGAAATGACCAATTCCGAACCATGCAATGCACCGGATTGTGGCAAAAGATGAACACTCCCGGTGATGCCCGCCGTTCTGTGCAACAAAGTAAATCGGAGATATTAAATATTTGTTGAGCTGGAAAAAATCAAGGTAAAAGAATGAAACACATTACCTAACGAATGCAATCCAGTTTTCTTGTTACATTCACGGCTGATTATTATATTGGCATTACACGCAATCAAAGAAAGGAGAAATAAAATGCAAAAAATTATGTTACTCAGCGTGGTACTTGCACTGTTGGTTGCAGGAAGCGTGGGTGCCCAGGAGTTTACCCTGAAAAGCAATGACCTGGAAGGACAGTTGACACAGTCTCAGGTATTCTCAGGATTTGGATGCAGCGGCAAAAACATTTCGCCCTCGCTGAAATGGATTCATGCGCCCAGCACTACCAAAAGTTTTGCGGTGACCGTCTACGATCCTGACGCTCCTACGGGCAGCGGGTGGTGGCACTGGGTTATTTTTAATATTCCGGCTAGTGTCAATGAACTGAAAGCAGATGCAGGACGGATTGAAAAGAATCTGGCCCCCGCAGGGAGCATTCAAAGTGTAACAGACTTCGGGAAACCGGGATTTGGCGGCGCGTGCCCTCCACAGGGAGATAAGGCACATCGCTATATATTCACTGTGTATGCGCTCAGTATACCAAAATTGGATTTGGACGAGAAAACGCCTCCCGCAATGGTGGGGTTTTTCCTGAACAGCAAAACAATCGCGAAAGCATCTCTTATCACATATTACCAGCGGTAAAAGCAATGTGAAGGGATTGTTACATTACCGACAAGCACATACAGCGAATCGGCCATGATTCGGCCTTTCGCCGATGTTGGCGCTATGCGTGTAGTAGAAATTCATGATAAATTGGAGGATTGCAATATGGCGGTAAATCCAGATCTCGTTTCTCCCTGCGGCCTTTATTGCGGAGTCTGTGCCATTTACATCGCACACCGTGAAAATAATCAAAAATTCAAGGAGCGGTTAGTTAATCTTTACAAAGGAGAAGATCCCGGCAAGGGAACTCTTCCTAATAGTAAAAATCTTTCAACAGAAGATATACGATGCCACGGGTGCTTATCTGATGATCTGTTTATGCATTGTCGGCATTGTGAAATCAGGGCCTGCACGCGAGAGAAAGGTTATACAGGGTGTCATCAATGCGATGAATTTCCTTGTCAATATATAGAAAACTTTCCCATGGCTGTTGGTAAAAAGGTTATTTCACGGGCTATTCCATATTGGCGAGAGGTGGGGACTGTGAGATGGATTCAGGATGAACAAGACCGTTATGTGTGTCCTGAATGTGGCAATAAAGTTTTTCGGGGCGTTGTAAAGTGCAATCAATGTAAAGTGAATCTGGCCCTGGATTAGTATTTTGTCGGAAAAACCCCGCTTCAATTTTAGCTGCCTAAAATGATTTCCTTGTCTTAATTGGGGACAGACATAAGGCCTGTTTTGTAATGGCTCATCAATCCAATGCTGACCGCGGCAGAGGCGTTATCCCGGGTCACATAGGCGCTTCGTGATGAAAACACGGGCGAGAATAAACATACGAACTATTACAGAAGGTCTGGCGTTTTTCGTAAAGGCTCGAAACTAATTATCAAGTAGAGGAAAAAATGAAACAAGTCTATGAATCGAAAAGGGACGGCTGGCTCGTTGTTATGCTGTGGGTGGCGGTGATAGTCATGCTTGTTGCTGTGGGTAATATTTGGGTAGCCCGGGCGCCATTTGTATTCCGATTGCTGATGGCCGTTCTGTTGATTCTTATGGCCGTCTTTGTGCTTTGGGTGCTCTATGGAACGCGCTACACACTTACGGACAGCATCCTGCGTGTCCAATCGGGACCGTTTCGGTGGGTGATCGACCTTGTGGCAATCACTGAGGTTTTCCCTACGCGAAACCCGTTGTCAAGCCCGGCATGTTCACTAGACCGGCTTCACATTCGTTATCATTCAAGTCCTTCGGGTCTGATGATATCGCCACGAGACAAGGTGAAATTTCTTCTGGACCTGGTGGCGCGATCACCCGGTCTTAAGATGGAGGGAGACAAGGTTGTGCGGGATACACGCGTAATGACCACGGCAGACGATTCTGCTCATGCGGCAAAGCCAACCATTGAGATAACTGAGAAATGACACCAACCATGAAGCTCAAGAGGAAGGTGATCGATGAAAAATACCACGATATTATTAATAACATGCAGAGAGTGGTAATGCAAAAGGAACGTTATCGCAATTTTATCATTTTTTGTAGATAATCGTCCCTACGTTCTCTCCCCTCAGTGCTTTCGTCAAATTCCCCTCTTCCAGACCGTTAATTATCTGGATTTTATCGATGACTTCACTGCTCTGAAGGATCTCAAGGCAGGGACGTTCAATGATGAGATCATCTAAATCTCTTGACAGGAGCTCGGCGGCACTTATTTCAGGGATAAATTCAACGTTGCCCTTCTTTTTCGGATCATCCGTAAAGAGACCTTTCTCATCTTTCACGAGGATACAGCTCCTGGCACCGATCAAATCCGCCAATATCACTGTGCCGACATCCGTTCTGTGTACAGGTACCCGCCAGCCCGCAGAAGGAATAGCAAAGTAGTCATAGGGCGGCATGCCATGCAAGACAGGAATGCAATCCTGAACAAAATATGTCGGGAGTTTCATGATTTCATCATGCCCGATCTTGATACCCCCCCATTGCGAAAGCAGCGTGGACACGAGAAGCGCGTTCTGTTCTGAAACGGAACTCCCGAATTTCGCGATAATACCGGTGGGCATACCGAGCTCAAGGCCAATCGCGTATATATGCCTGCTTCGGGTGCCGCCACCGGTGGTAATGAGCATCCTATGTTCATGCTTATTCGCAACTATTTCCTTGATAATACCAGGGAGGGCTTTCGCTCCGCGGTCACAGATAGATTGACCGCCGATTTTGATGACGTTCACATCCGGGAAGAGCCGCTGTTGCGGCGCTATTTTGAAATTCTTCATAAACGATTTGCTTATGAGGCTCTCCCCCATAAGCTTGCTTTTCACATGCAGACGTCTGCCATCGCGTTCCCGTACAAGCGCCATTGAAAACCCCTTTCACAAAAATTTAATCCTCGACCTCTACCTCTTCGTCTTTTTCCTTTTCCCCGTGTTTCAGCAATACCAACTCCGCACCCACTGCCTGCGCGATCTGCTCAAGTTCTTTTTTGCGGAGGTGCTTCCCGTAGACCTTCATGTCCACACCGGCAATGGCAACTAATTTAAAACGAGGTTTCTTTTCCCCTTCTCCAACCTTCCGGCGTTCCCGGTAAAAAATTTTGCCTGGCATACTGATACCTCCTTTTTTTACGATTTCTTTCTTTTTTCTCCAACACTCTCCCAGATATTTTTCCCGCGACACAAGACCGGCAATATGGGTCTCTGCCCCCAGAGTCTGGGGCGAAGCCACCCTTTTGTATGTATTATGTCTGCGGGAGCGGGAACCATGGCATCCCTGTCAAGGGATACAACAAGAATCCCGTATTTTTCAAGCTCCGATACCGCGACCGTGTCGGGAAAGCGGCGCAAACCCGCAAACTCGATGAATCGGCCGCTCCATCCGGATACGGTGAGACCCACTGCCGCGGCAGCTCCGATGATGCCGTCATTGGAACCGCCGTGACCAGAAATATGGATGCCCGAGGCAGCCTGAAGGGCTTCCTTTTGTGTAACGATTTGTCTCGTACATAGAGGCCCGAAAGACATCAATGCAGTTAACGCAGAATCGCCTTCACAGGCGATACAGAGTCCGGGGTCACTTCCGGGAGCAGCTTCCTGCTCTATGTACTCTGAAGCCATCGCAACCAAAACGTTCTTTAATAAAGGATCGGATAAATCAACGACAATGCAGGCCGAGCTGTTGTGTGATGTATACGGTATCCTTTCATCAATCAAGAGCTGCTGGCGGACCACACCCCACATATGGCAACCCTCCGGCATGATATTCTCAAAACGCCGGGCTATTTTGCCCGTGCCGAAATCTGAATCATGGTTATCTGTATCATCAAAACCAATATACGCACGTAGAGTCATGTTTTTACTTTACCACCTTGCACTATTTTCTCAATGATTATTTTTCTTTCCGGATTACGTGGACCGCGGTTGCCTTGAAGGACGCAATGATATCGCCTCCTTCCCGGAGCGATAGATTTTCAAAGGACAGGTGTGTAATATAGGCAACGAGGGGGAACCCGCAGTCCATATGAACTTTATGGAAAAGTCCCATGGGAGTGACCTTGATAATTTTTCCGGGGAACACATTTCTCGCACTGGTCGCCTCCCCGGACATCCCTATTGAGAGAGTCACGTTCTCCGGACGGATAAAGCAGACGACCGTTTCCCCGACGGCCACAGTGCCCACCGCCTCCACATCCCGGCCTGAAACAGATACCACAAAAGTGCTGTCATACAATTTTTTCACAGAACCCGTGAACACCGTTTCCATGCCCACGAAGGAAGCGACAAATTCATCAACCGGATTGTTCATTACCTCTGACGGAGACCCGATCTGCGCTATTTTCCCCTGGTTCATCACGGCAATATGATCCGCCAACCTCAGGGCCTCCATCTGATCGTGCGTCGCCATAACGGCGGTTGTGTGCGTCACGCGGAGAATCCGCTGCAGGTCCTCTATCAGAGATTCACGTGTTGGAGGATCAAGGGAAGAAAAAGGTTCGTCAAGGAAAATGATTTCAGGTTTTATTGCAAAGGCCCGGGCAAGACTTGTCCGCTGGGCTTCACCACCAGAGAGCTTCCGGGCGGAACGATTGATAAGGTGACTGATACCGAACCGTTCCAAATATTCCTCCACCACACGCCTGATTTCATCCTGTCCCATCCCTCTAATTTTCAACCCCGATGCGACATTCTCGAAAACCGTTGTATCAAAGAGGAGGGGTTCCTGGAATACCATGGCTATATGCCTTCGATACGTGCCTGTCGTATGATTCGAGTCTATCTTGTGCCCCCTGAAAATAATATCCCCGTTCACCGACTTCAACAATCGGGACAATGCAAGCAATAATGTTGATTTGCCTGCGCCATTCGGTCCGATGAGGCAAAGGACTTTCCCCTCAGGAACGAAGAGAGAGGAAATGTTCAGAACAGACACCCCTCCCCTTTTGACCTGAAGATTTTTTACCTCGAGTATGGCGTTCCCCTTATTCACCGCGGCCTCTCCCTCTGCTGGATATTCGTGAGGATAGAATTAACAAAAAATGCCAGCAACAATAATATAATACCAAGGGCCATGGCGATATCGAAATTACCTTTACTTGTTTCCATAACAGTTGCCGTGGTGAGGACACGCGAATATCCTTTGATGTTGCCGCCGACCATAATCGACGCCCCGACTTCAGAAATCACACCGCCGAACCCCGCCATTACGGCTGCGAGGAGGGGAAGGCGTGCTTCTTTCACAAGGATCCATACCATTTGCAGGCGGGTTGCCCCGAGTGCCAGGATCTGCAAGCGAAGATTTGTTGGAAGAGCCTGCATGGCGGCGAGGCTGATGCCCATGACAATGGGGGTCGCGATTATAGACTGGGCAATGATGATGGCCGTCGGTGTGTAGAGAATCTCCAGGAACCCCAGGGGTCCGTTTCTCCATAGGAAAATGGTCACGAAGAGGCCCACCACCACTGGCGGCAAACCCATCCCTGTATTGATCAGGCTTACTACAATCCTTCTTCCAGGGAACTGGGTGAGAGCCACTATTGTTCCCACGGATACACCGATGACCAGACTGATCAGGGTTGCCGTACCCGATACCTTCAGAGAAAGCCAGGTGATGCCTATCACTTCCGGATCGAAGGTAAACAGGAGAATGAAGGCCTGCTTTATGCCTTCAATGATGATGTCCATAAACTTCCCTATTGCAATTTTTAATGAGTTCTTCTTCCATTTAATTGCACAAAGGATTCAAGGGTTCGAGGATTCCAGGGTTCAAGTGTCCACTGCCATAGATGTATGATTTAAAGTCCTAAAGAATTTCACTCGAATCCTTTGGATCTTATCAACCTTCATGGTGATTATGCATATTCGTTATTTGCCCAACTGGTCTTCCTTCTTTCCCGCATCGGGGAAGAAGAGGGGTGAACCGTATTTATCCTCGCCGAAAGTTTTGATGATCTTCTGGACCTGTCTGGAAACCATGAAATCGGCGAACGCTTTTGCACCGGCGGCATTTACTTTCGGCCATTTGGCAGGGTTTACCTCCATGACATGGTAGATATTCAGGAGGATTGCATCTCCTTCCACAAGTATGTCCATTCCCAGATTTTTCTTCAACGCCAGATAGGTACCCCTATCCGCAAGTGTATACGCCTTCTTCTCGGCAGCAACACTGAGGGTCTGCCCCATGCCGAGCCCTGTCTGCTGATACCATTTCTGTCCTTCCTGCGCTATTCCGGCTTCCTTCCAGATGGCCTTCTCTTTGGCATGGGTTCCGGAATTATCCCCCCGGGACATAAATACACTCTGTGCTTCCGCGATCTTTTTGAAAGCTTCCGCCGCGGACTTTATCCCTTTGATTCCTGCGGGATCACCCGGAGGTCCCACAATTATATAATCGTTGTGCATCACCAACCGCCTGTTGATGCCGTATCCCTCGGCGACTAACTTTTTTTCCGCGTCCTGGGAGTGCACCAGCATCACATCCGCCTCTCCCTTTTTCCCCATGGCCATGGCCTGACCGGAGCCTACGGCGATTGTCTTGAGAAAATAGCCCGTCTTTTTTTCAAAAATCGGAATGAGCTCATCGAGAAGACCCGTATCCTGGGTGCTCGTTGTCGTCGCGAGGATGACGTTTTTCTGTTTGGCCACAACGCTCTCTGGCGCCGCGTAAAATACACACGCAATAAACAGTAATGCCGCTGCAACAACACCTATTTTTCCAAATCTTTTCATTTTTCTTCCTCCATCCCATAACCTTTGTTTCTATCTGCTCGTCTGAATCTTTTTCCACGCATCGGAATTCGGGAAAAAGAGGGGCGCGCCATATTTGTCTTTGCCGAAATCACGTATAATCTTTTGACCTTTCTCCGGTGATGTGAGCCATGCAACAAAAATCTTTACATCCTTTGCATTCACACGGGGGAATTTCTTTTGATCGACCGGAATCAGAGAAATATAGTTCAGAAGGGCTTCATCCCCCTCAACAAGAACTGTAATCTTTATCTGATCCTTGATTGAGAGATAGGTGGCCCTGTCGATCACTGTGTACGCCTGCTGCTGATCCGTGTAGCGAAGGGTCGGCACGTTTCCCTCGGCGCCCTTTTCATAGATTCTATACCAACTGCCGGACGGCGTGATCCCCGCCATTTTCCAGAGATCCATTTCTGCCACATGTGTCCCCGATTTGTCCCCTCGGCTGATAAAGGGTGCACCTTTTGCTGAAATTGTTTTTAAGGCTTCCGCCGCCGTCTTCAGACCTTTGATCCCCGCAGGATCTCCTGCTGGACCGACGATCACAAAGTCGTTGTACATCAGAGGAATTCTCTCCGTGCCGAAACCGTCCTTCACAAACTTTTCCTCGAGGGACTTCGCATGAACCATGACAAGATCGACATTTCCCTTCTCGGCAATTTTCAGAGCTGCCCCTGTCCCTGCACCGACATGCCGCACGCGAATCCCCGTTTCCTTTTCAAACTGATCCTCGAGAACACTCACAATGCCCGAATCAATAGGACCGATCGTGCTTGCCATAAGGACAAACTTACTGCTTTCTCCCATTGCGGAACCGGGAATGAGTACACACACGCACAGCAAAACAACCAATATCCATTTATTCATATAACATCTCCTTCCCACAGTAGTGTTTTTTGGGAAATTTAACTGGCAGAATAAAGAATTTTTCCTGAATCTTTAAAGTCATAACTTCCGAGCTTCTCTATCCTCTTCCGGAAATCTTCTTCTCTGAGAACATCAATCAAGTTTTGAACACCCTTTTCAAAATATGTTGTTTGATCGAGGACCATGTCAAAGCTTTCCCTGGTAATAGGAATGAACGGCAGGCCCAGAATCTTGGACACCGCTCCTGTGGCAATCCCCACATCCGCGTCGCCTGACAAGACGGAAACACCCACATCGAAATGTGTATATACTTCCTGCTCGTAGCCGGAAACCGCGGCGGGCGATATGCCGAGCCGCTCTAAATGAAAATCGAAGAGGAGACGCGTCCCCGATCCCTTCTGTCTGTTCATGATCCGTATGCCCTCGTTCACGAGATCTTCAAAGCCGGCTACATGGAAGGGATTATCACGGGCAGTGACGAAACCTATCTCACGGTAAAAGAGATTGACCACCACGGCTTTAATGTCAGGCAGATATTTGGATATGTAAGGTATGTTATATACGCCACTTTGTGGATCCAGGAGATGAGACCAGGCGATATCGGTATAACCACCGTTTAACGCGGCAAGCCCTTCCAAGCTCCCGATATTTGCGGAAAAGATATACAATTCGGGGTACGATCTGCGCATACAGGCCTGAAGGATATCCAGGATGGGATCGTTGCTGCCTGCCGCCAGAAGGGCCCCGGTCACTGTTCTGATCTTCTGCCGCGCCTCCTGAAAACCCTTTACGGCACTGGTTTCTATCCACTCATCAATCAATTTCCTTGGAAAGACCCATTTACCCGTAACCCGCGTGGCCGGTATCCGTCCCTCCCGTATAAGCGCATATACCTGCTTTTCATGAATGCCAAGATACCGTGCGACCTCTTTTGTGTTCATCATGTCAACGGACATAAACTCCTCACGAAAGGTTTAGAAAAGAATGCACGAAGGTGAAAAGCACCGCAAGGCGTTACACAACACATGAATTAAAATCTCTTACATTGATCACATAAAACCATTCTCAATGCATGGCGTCTTTGAAAAAGAGAGCCCCGGAAAAACCGGCCGGGGCTCTTTGGAAACGTAATAGAATTAATAACGACGAGGTTAGAAGTTCAGTGTCAGTTTG
>PDVJ01000224.1_pt2 | contig 15584 bp, 14 predicted proteins | sample 1369811 | NCBI WGS metagenome assembly PDVJ01 (sample SAMN07795376, study PRJNA414565) | Alkali sediment metagenome, whole genome shotgun sequencing project. | reverse complement strand
GAGAGGAGAATCGGTTTCCAGGGGAGAGGTTGAAAAGGACCTCAGGAAAAGGGATGATCAGGACATGACGCGTGCTCTGGCCCCCCTGGTTCCCGCCAAGGATGCGACAATCATTGACACGACGAACCTGACCGTGGAGGAGGTCGTTGAAAAAATGGTCAGGACCATGGAGACAGGGGACAAAAAAACCCTAAAGGAATAAGTTGAATTTTCCTTTGGCGTCTGCTATTAAAATACTTTTTGGTAGGAACGAAGGAGATTATGATCAGGGGGTAACGGGTTGGATGGGCAAACAAACAGACAAAACAGGTGGGAACATTACAGAAACCAGTAGTCAGTCGGGCATGGAGACCTCCCAGGGCGAGCCATTCAGGAAACCGGATCATGAGGGTGCGGCACAGACCCGAGGCAGCTCAGATGGCAAGAACTTCATGGAGCTTTATGAGGAGAGCCTCAAGAGTATCCAGGAAGGAGGACTTGTTCGCGGAACCATCGTTCATGTGGGCAAGGAGTTTGTCCTGGTGGATATCGGCTACAAGTCGGAAGGGCAAATTCCCATCGGCGAATTCATAGACGCCGGCGGAAATGTGACGGCCCGAGTGGGGGACCCGGTAGATGTTCTCCTGGAAAGAAGGGAAGACGACGAAGGGATCATTATCCTTTCCAAGGAGAAGGCAGCCAAAATCAGAATCTGGGATGAGATCAAAGAAATCTATGAAAAGGGAGAAACGATCCGGGGCAAAATCATCGCTCGTGTCAAAGGCGGCATGTCCGTGGATATCGGCCTCCCGGCATTCCTACCTGGATCACAGATCAACCTCAAACCCATCAAAGACTTCGACTCCCATATCGGCACGGTCCAGGATTTCAAGATTCTCAAATACAACAAGCGGCGCTCCAACATCGTCCTTTCCCGAAGGGCCATCCTTGAGTCTGAGCGGGCAGCCATGCGAGACAAAACCCTTCAGCACCTCCAGGTCGGCGCCGTCATGGAAGGCACGGTCAAGAATATCACGGAATATGGTCTTTTCATCGACCTGGGAGGCATAGACGGGCTCCTCCACATTACGGATATGTCCTGGGGTCGGGTCGGGCACCCCTCGGAGCTCTACAGGGTGGGCGACAAGATTACCGTCAAGATCCTGAATTTTGATTCGGATTCCGGTCGGGTCTCTCTGGGTCTCAAGCAACTCAAGCCTGATCCATGGTCAAAGGCGAATGAAAGGTACACCCTGGGGACGAAGATGAAGGGCAGGGTGGTCAACCTTGCGGACTATGGTGCTTTCGTGGAGATCGAGGAGGGGATCGAAGGGCTCATCCATGTCTCTGAGATGTCCTGGACAAGAAAGGTCCGGCATCCGTCGCAAATCCTGAAAGTCGGGGATGAGATCGAGGCCATGGTCATGAACATCGACACAGGCAATAAGCGCATCTCTCTTGGACTGAAACAGGTTGAACCCAACCCCTGGGATGTCATCGGGGAGCGCTATCCTGTCGGGACCACGATCGAAGGAAGAATCAAGAACATTACCGACTTTGGGATTTTTATCGGCATCGATGAGGGCATTGACGGCCTGGTCCATATCTCGGACATCTCCTGGACCAAGCGGATCAAGCACCCTTCGGAGCTTTACAAGAAGGGCCAGACGGTTCAGGCGGTGGTCCTGAACATCGAGAAAGAAAATGAGCGTTTCTCCCTGGGCATCAAACAGCTCACCTCGGATCCGTGGGATGAGGTCCCCAGCAAGTACAAGCCCGGAACCCGGGTGACAGGGACGGTGACGAACGTCACGGATTTCGGCGTCTTTGTGGAACTCGAGGAAGGCATCGAGGGCCTCATCCATGTTTCCGAGCTCTCCAAAGAAAAGAGCGGCAACCCGCTGAGCCGCTTCAACGTGGATGACGTGATCCAGGCAAAGGTCATCAATGTCTCCAGAGGCGAGAAAAAGATCGGGCTCTCGATCAAGCGGCTTGAGGAGAGCGAAGACAGGGAAATCTACAAGAGTTATCTCGACGGCCGAAACGGAGCCACTTCGAATCTCGGAGAGATCCTGAAGAGGGAGATGCTTGGGCTGGAAGCACAGGGATCGACCGGCGAAGACAAGTCCGCCAAAGAAGGGGATGAGGAAAAGCCGACTGAAGGAGAATAACCGCAGGGATGTGAAACCAGAAGCGGGGAGCTAGAAGGATCACTCAGACGTATGTCAGGGAAAGAGCATCCCATACTTGCGGTCATTGTCATCCTGGCAGCCATCGGTCTTTTTCTCGGCCTGGTCATGACGCTCCTTTTTTCCGTGGCCGCTCCTTTCGAGGTTTTTTCATTCAAAGAGAAGATCGGCGTCCTTCCCATCGACGGCACCATCACTGAATCAGACACCCTTGTCGCCCAACTGGTTGAGTTCAAGAAAGACAAGAGGATCAAGGCGATCATCCTGAGGGTCAACTCGCCGGGCGGCGGCGTGGGACCATCCCAAGAGATCTACCAGGAAATCAGGAAAACCATAGAAACCAAGAAGGTGATTGCCTCCCTGGGGAGCGTTGCCGCCTCAGGGGGATACTACGTGGCTTCCGCAGCGAACAGGATTGTCGCCAATCCAGGTACCCTGGCGGGAAGCATCGGCGTGATCATGGAATTCGTGCAGGTTGAGGAACTGCTCAAGAAAATCGGTGTGAGCGTGGAAGTTCTTAAAACCGGGGAGTTCAAGGACATTGGTTCCTTCCATCGAAAGCTGTCCGAACGGGACCGGGAAATGATCAGGACCCTGGTTTTTGATGTTCAAAGGCAGTTCGTGGAAGCCGTCGCGNAGGGAAGAAATCTTCCGGTNGAAAANGTTCGGGAAATCGCGGACGGCCGCATCCTTTCAGGCGCTCAGTGCAAGGAACTGGGGCTNGTGGATCAGNTGGGGAATTTTGAAGATGCTGTGGATCTTGCCAGNGCCCTGTCAGGGATCAAGGGAGANGTGACCCTGGTGTACCCCAGGAAACCAAGAGGNAAGTGGTGGGACCTTTTCCTGCAANACACCTCACGGGCTGTGTNCAGGGGTATCCGGGATGCACTGATGCTGCGGCTGGAATATCGGTGGGAGGGAGTTCTCTGAAGATCAGAGGAAAAGACTCACATCACCCTTTCCCTCGCGGAGGACCTCCGGCACATCTCCGATCAGGGAGATCACACTGGAGGGTTCAGGATAGATGGGGCCTCCGTCGACGATCAGGCTTAAGTGCGGTGCAAAGGCTTCTTCTATAGCATAGGGCTCATCCCGGCCGGCACTGGTGCTGATAATGGGCCGGCCAAGGGTCTTCACGATCGCCAGGCAGATCGTGTTGTCCGGCACCCGGATCCCAATGGTCTTGCGCTTTGTGAGCATGATCTTGGGAACGAGCTGGCTGGCTTCCAGGACGAATGTGTAGGGTCCGGGAAGGCATCGTTTCATGGTCTTGTAAGCATAATTGGAGACCTGGGCGTAAAGGCTGATCTCCTTCAGGCTGTCACAGAGGATCGAAAAAGGCTGTTTGAGAGGCCTGTTTTTGAGCTTGTGAATCAGCTGGATTCCCTTCTTGTTCATCAGATCGCAGCCGATGCCGTAAAAAGTATCGGTCGGATACGCGATGAGGCCTCCTCGCTCAAGGACCTCACATACCCGGGTGATCAACCGCTTTTGCGGGTTTTCTGGATTGATGGATAGAATCATAATGCCGTCATAGTGCCCCAAAATCTGCTTGATGTCAATCGTGATCTGCGAATCGGGGAATGAGGTTCATAAGAGAGGCGCAGGGCACAAGAGAGTTGGTGCAAGGTGCACGGCACAGGGTGCACGGCTCAACGCATGGCTTTGAACGGGCCTGAGAGGCCTTGGTCCTTGTACCGTGCATCTTGTGCCGTGCTCATTGCTCCGTGATGGGAATCGAGGAATTCCAATTGACTCTAGGTATCGTATTCGCATTTGTGTTTGGCCTGGCTCTGGGGAGCTTCCTCAACGTTTGCATTTATCGCATTCCCCTCAAGAAATCGATTGCCCACCCTCCTTCCAACTGCCCGCAGTGTGGAGCCAAAATCCGATTCTACGACAACATCCCGGTCATCAGCTACATCGTGCTCCTGGGCAGGTGCAGGCAGTGTCGCACCCCGATTTCTCTCAGGTATCCTCTGGTGGAGATGATCATCGGGTTGCTGAGTGTCGCTCTCTTCATTCAGTTCGGCTTGAGCCCCAAGACCATTTTCCTGTTTCTCTTCACCGCGGCGCTCATCGCGATCGCGTTCATTGATCTGCAACACAAGATTATCCCGGATGGGATCTCTTTGCCAGGAATTCTCATCGGGCTGGCGTTCTCGTTTTTCCCATCCGCGGGGATCTCTCCCCTGGATGCTCTGATCGGAGTCCTCGGAGGTGGAGGATTCCTCTTTCTGGTGGGGATGGTGTTCGAGAAGCTGACCGGCCGTGAAGGGATGGGGGGAGGAGATGTCAAGCTTCTTGCAATGATCGGCGCATGGATGGGGTGGAAGGCCTTGCCTTTCATCGTCCTCATTTCCTCTCTCACCGGCGCGGTGATCGGCGGGGTTTCCCTGGTGATCGCGAGGCAGGGAGTGAGCTCCCGCATCCCTTTCGGGCCTTTCCTGGCTCTGGGGGCCTTGGGGTTCCTGTTTTTTGGTGATGAGATCACCCTGTGGTTTGATCGCTTGGGGAGGTAGAGAAAAAGAGAATTGAAATTCCCGGTCTACAGCCTGAGAACAGGGATTCTGGCGCAGCTCACTTTTTTGATCATTGCCGCCATGCTTTTGATCAATGTGGTCATGGTCAAGTTCGCAGAGAGGGACCTCACGCAGGAAAGACTCCATACCGGCCGCTTTCTCATCCGGGCCGTTGAGCAGAGCCTGGGGCCCTTCGTTGCAGGCAAGACCCGAAAGATCACAGAGGCTGACCTGGACTTTGATTTCAGAAAAGGGGCGAGCCGGATGCTGGAGGACTCAGGCTTCTCGGACATTCTCATCATTAATCAAGAGGGGAACAAGATCTTCACGACCGGCTATTCCTCGGAGGCTGAAGAGCACGGCCTTGTCTCTGCCAGAGAAGCGCTTTCCACGGGAATCTGGTCCCATCATTTCAGCGGTACCGCCTGGAGTGTCATCTGGCTGAGCAAGAGCGACGTGAGGATCTCGGCCCCTCTTTCCATGGAAGGCAGGTTCCTCGGGGCCATCACGGTCTCCGGCTCTCTCCTTCCTCTCTATGACACCCTCCGAAGTTCCCAGATGGTCATCCTTTTCTACATCCTCATGGATACGGTGGTCCTCGTCTTGGTGGGCTACGTTCTTCTTTCTCGAATCGTCGTCAAACCCATCGACAAGCTTCTCAGGATGACCGGAGCTTACAAAGATGGCTTCATGGTCCCCACCTTCCCCGAGTCGTCCAAAAACGAGATCGGCGATCTCACCCGGTCGCTGAGCCACATGCTGAGACGTCTCGATGAGAACAAGCGGGAACTCCAGTCCCATATTTCCTCTCTGGAAAAGGCGAATCGTGAACTTCAGCAGGCGCAGGATGAAATCATCCGGTCGGAGAAACTCGCTTCTGTGGGCAGGCTCGCCGCAGGCATCGCTCACGAGATCGGCAATCCCATCGGCATCATCCTCGGCTACCTGGACCTGCTCAACTCCGAGGACATCACGGAGGTGGAAAAGAAGGACTTCCTGAACCGCATTGAATCCGAGATCACGCGGGTCAACCGGATCATTCGCCAGCTTCTCGATTTCTCCCGGCCCTCCAGCGGGGAACCTGCTAAAACCCGCGACGGTCCTTACAGACCCGAATCAGTTACAGCAGGTCTTCCTGAATATTCTCATGAACGCTGCGGATGCTCTTGCTGAAGGGAAGGAAGAAGGGGNGGAGAAACGGCTCACCATTAAAAGCGAGAGGATCGGGGGATCGATCGAACTGAGATTTTTNGACAATGGCCACGGCATACCGGAGAAGGAGCTTCTCCGTATCTTTGATCCCTTCTACACCACGAAGGAGCCGGGNAAGGGGACCGGNNTGGGATTGTCGGTTTGCTACAGGATTGTGGAAGGGCTGGGCGGAGCGATCCGGGCAGAAAGCAAAACCNNTGAGGGGACGACCATCATTGTGTCCCTTCCCCTTTATGAGGGTAAAGANAAAAGAGNCGAGGGATAGNCACCATGTCCGGCAATCGCGTTCTCGTCATAGACGATGAAAAGAACATGCGTCACATGCTCCAGATCATGCTCAACAAGGCCGGCTACGTCGCTGAAACGGCTTCAGAGGGAGTGGACGGCCTGGAGAAGATGAGCAAGACGGAGTTTGATTTTGTCCTCTGCGATTTCCGGATGCCGAAGATGGACGGCATGACCTTTTTGAAAACCGCTCATGAAAAATATCCGGAAAAAACTTTCATCATGATGTCCGCTTTCGGGAATATGGATGATGCCCTTGAGGCAATGAAAATCGGAGCCTATGACTACGTCTCAAAGCCTTTCAAGACCGATGAGGTTCTTCTGACCCTGAAGAAGGCTGAGGAACGCGAGCGTCTCAAGGCGGAGAATCTGCAGCTTCAGAGCAAGATCAACCGGATCGAACAGCGGTACTCTTTCGGGAACATCGTGGCCCGAAGTGAAGCCATGCGTCATGTCTTTGATCTTGTCTGGAAGGTGGCTGACCACAAGACAACGGTCCTGATTACAGGGGAGAGCGGCACGGGAAAAGATCTGATTGCGAGAGCCATTCACCACAACGGAACAAGAGCGTCCGCTCCCATGGTTTCCATCAACTGCGGCGGCATTCCAGAGAATCTTCTTGAAAGCGAGCTCTTCGGCTACAAGCGAGGCGCCTTTACCGATGCGGTGAAGGACAAGCCGGGCCGGTTCGAAGAGGCAAACAGCGGCACCATGTTTCTCGATGAAATCGGGGAACTGCCCCTTCCTTTGCAGGTGAAACTCCTTCGAGTGCTCCAGGAGGAGGAGATCACCCCGCTTGGAGGGGTGGGTTCCAAGAAGATCGATGTGAGGGTGATCGCCGCCACTTCCAAAGATCTCCGCAAGGAAATTGAAGCGGGGCGGTTCCGGGAAGATCTTTTCTACCGCATCAACGTGATGACGATTCATCTCCCTCCTCTCAGGGAGAGAAGGGGGGATATCCCGCTCCTGGTCGGCTACTTCATCGATATGTTCAACAAGAAGCTTCAGAAAGACCTGGAGGGATTGTCCTCGGAGGCCATGCCGATTCTCATGGGATACTCTTGGCCCGGTAACATCCGCGAGCTTGAGAATGTGATCGAAAGGGCTGTGCTGCTCGCAAAAGGCCGGTGGGTCAGCCCTGAGGATCTCCCAACCCACATCACCTCGGATTATGCCTTCACGCCGGCCCTTCTTCCGGAAGACAGTCTGTCCATCCGGAAAGCTTCCAACCGGCTAGAAAGGGATCTCATCCAGAAAGCCCTTGAGCTCACGGGAGGCAACCGGACCCAGGCGGCCAAGATCCTGGAGATCAGCCGGCCAAAGCTCCTCACCAAGATCAAGGAGTTTGATCTCGATAAAAAGTGAGTGTCGCTAGGTCCTCCGGCTTAAATCATCGTACCTCGATCACCGCATGGCTATCATCCGTCACCGCATAGACTCTCATGTCACTTCAGCCCCGCCTTTCGCAACAGCTCCATACGCTGATCTACAACGGACTGGTCCTTGTAAGTGAGTGTCTTTGCAAAGGAATCCAGCGAGAACTTGGGGTGCAGTCTCAATACTTCCCTGGCCTCGGCACGCGCCTGCTCGTCTCTGCCTAGTTCGACGTACTGGCCCGCAAGGCTCAGATGGGCGAAGAGGTCAGTGGGATTCAGCTTGAGCGCCTTTTCATATGCTTTGAGCGCCTCGTCATGGCGTCCGACCGCACTGTACGCTCCGCCGAGCAATCGGAATAGTGTACCGGGAGGATACGGATCCAGGCGGATAGCCTCTTCGTAGAACGGGATAGCCTCATTGAATCTGCATGAGAAAGCGAGAGCCGTACCCATGCTGGATTGAGATCGAGCTGCACCGGGGCCGAGGGCCAGCGCGCGTTCGGCTGAGGCGATAGCCTTGTCATATTGCCTTTGCATCACATAAAGATTCGTCAAGGCGCTGTGGGTGTAAGGATCGCTGTCATCAAGTTCCAGGGCCTTGTGGGCCGCATCGTCCGCCAGCTTCAGGGGTTCCTCGGGGGATTCGCTGAATCTGAACCACGCATCCAGCATGTGGGCATTGGCCAGTACCGCATGGGGAAATGCGTACTTGGGATCCAGGGAAATGGCCTCCTTGGCGAACTCCTTCGCTTTCAAGCTGCCCTGCCTGTTCATCAGGAAGAACTGTTCGTTTGCTTCTATCGTCTTGAGATAAGCGTCGAGGTTCTTCGTCCCCTTTCCACTCAGGCGGGCCTGCTCGCCCGATGTAAGGGTTACCTGCATGGCTCTCACGATGGCCAGGGTGATCTCATCCTGCACAGCGAATATCTCTCCCATAGACCTCTCGTAGCGCTCTGACCACAGATGATTTCCAGTGGGCGCTTCAATGAGCTGAGCGGTGATGCGCAGTTGATCCCCGCTCCTTCGGACGCTTCCTTCCAGCACATGCTTAACGCCCAGCTCACGGCTCACTTGTTGAACGTTCACCGATCTTCCTTTATAGACAAATGAGGAGTTCCGGGCAATGACGAATAACTTGGGGGTCTTTGACAGAGCGGTGATGATTTCCTCGGTGAGTCCGTCACTGAAGAATTCCTGCTGAGGGTCATCGCTCATATTGACGAAGGGGAGAATGACGATCGAAGGTTTATCGGGTAGAGGGAAAACTCTTCTCTCCTTGGAAGCCTGTTCCTTAAGCTCCTGGGATGGCCGAAGCGCAAACTGCCGCAGGGCCAAACCACCAGCCAGAAGGATCAGAATCACCGCTATCGCCAGAGAGAGACGACGTTGTCTGAAGGGAACCTTCTTCTTACCAGCACCAACCACCGTAATCCTTGGTTCCAGCACAACTCTGTACGCCCCCACCGGCTTCGCTATGTTCTTGACGGTCTGCTCTCCGAGATACTCATATCCCAAAGGCAATTTGCTCTCAATGTGATCAAAGGCTGTCTTGGAGATGCAGATTCCACCAGGATCGGCAATGGCCTCTAGCCTGGCAGCAATGTTTACCCCGTCGCCATAGATACGGCCTTCCTCCTCAATCACATCCCCGAGATTCACTCCTATGCGAAACTCCATACGACGGTTCTCAGGAAGCTCTGCATTCCGTGCCTTGAACTCGTTTTGAGCTGCTACCGCGCATTGTACCGCATCGACTACACTCGCGAACTCGGCCAGTATATTGTCCCCCGGCGAGTCTATGATTCGTCCCCGGTGCTGCTGGGTCAGTTCGTCCATGATTTTCCTATAAGCGGTAAGGGTCTTGACGGTCTTGGCCTCATTCTCACCCATGAGGCGACTGTACCCTTTCACATCCGCACTCAGAATAGCCGTGAGCTTGCGCTTAAAGGACTCTGGTGACATAAGATCACTCCCCACAATAAAAAAGCCTCCGAAGGGAACCGAAGTCCCTTAGAGGCTTCACTTTCAAACCCTTCGGGTGGCGTGCTTTCATAGCCATCTCCAGAAGGTTAGGGTTATGCTGAAAGTTTACCGGAAGACTGAATTGTATGAGAATAGAAAAAAGGATAGACCTTTTTGGGACAGATGTCCAGATCCTTTATTTGTCTGATCTGACAATGGATTGAAGATTTAAGCGAGCCGCCGTCGACCAGGTTTTTTGCCTTGTTATTCGGTGTTTCTCCGGTTATATCGGAGCTGTTGATGCGGAGGTCTGATTGTGAATAACGCCCGTCGTAATAACCTGCTGCTGATTTCCTTCGGCGCAAATCTGCTTTGATTCTGCATCAGGACACTGGTATAGTTCAGGGAAAGGAGATCCTTCTATGATGACCAATCTCTGCGCGTTACCAGTACTCCAAAGGCCTTCGAGTTCAGCGTGTCCTCTGCGGGGCGGGCACAGGAAATCCATGAAAGATGCGCCCCGAAATATTTTTTTCCTGGTATTCATCGTTGTTCTGTACGGCTTTGTCGCCACTTCCTGCTCGGCCGAGGTCATTGCAGGACCCAAGGAGCGGAAGGCGCCGGATTATCTGACAGTCGATGAGGCTCAATCGGCCCGGGTTTACCGCAAAGTTTTGCCTTCTGTCGTCACCATCTTGACTTCTCAGAAGGTCTTTCAGGAGGGAAGGGAGGTGCAGCAGAAGGCCCTTGGAAGCGGGGTGTTGATTTCGCCCCAGTGCCATGTCCTCACGGCCGCCCACGTGGTCAGCGGCGCAGAGGAAATCATAGTGAAGACTCAAGACGAGAACTTGCATCCTGCAGAATTTCTCTTTAGTGAGGCCGGCGCGGACATTGCTCTCATCAGGTTCATCGAGCCGGTGCCTGGGCTTCAGCATGCAGAGCTCGGGGATTCAGATCAGCTGGTCGTCGGGCAGGCGGCCTATGCCATAGGGAGCCCGTACGGTCTTGAGAATTCTTTTTCCGTGGGGCACATCAGCGGATTTCGCGACTTCGGTCGCTTCTACGACGGCACCATTCCAGCAAGGTTCATCCAGACCGATGCAGCCATCAATGTGGGTAACAGCGGGGGACCTTTGCTGAATTCGAAGGGGCAAGTGGTCGGCATTGCCTCGCGGATCCTTTCGGTGAGCGGCGGTTTCCAGGGCATTGGTTTCGTGGTGCCCATCAACACGGCCAAGGAGCTTGCCAGGTTGCTGAATCGCGATCTCAAAGGAGGGCTGCTCATCGAACGGGTGGCCAAAGGCAGCCCTGCGGACAAAGCAGGTTTGCAGGGCGGCTCTGTGCAGGCGCGGATGCTGGGTCGGGATTTCCTTTTGGGCGGGGATTTGGTGATCTCCTTCGGGGGAGAGGAAGCTTGCAACAGCGACTGCCTCGTAGAAGCCAATAAGCGGTTCGCTGACTCGGATCGCCTGCCGGTGAAATTCCTGCGGGGGGGTGTGGTCAGGGAGACCACCCTTGATCTGTCGCTCAGTCGCCGGGATTTCCTTGAAAAATAAGGCTATTAAACAGTTATTTAAAGTTAAACGTCAGATAACATAAACAGAAATCCAACCCTATTTCCAACCCATAACTCCGCTTTGCCTACTAAGCCCAGGGGGGTTGGGGGGTCTTACCCCCTCCGTTTCTCGCTCACACCTGCACACTTGCGGATTTCTCGTCTTATGCCACGGAAGGTTTTTCTTCAACCAATGAGCCCTCGCCATACCTTCCAAGAAGCGCCTCTGACTCAGCCCGGATATCATCCCTCAGCGATTCGGGCTCGATCACCTCGGCCTTTGAGCCCCAGCTCATGACCCAGAACTTGATCTCCTCGGTTCCGGCCACCTCGGCCTCGAAAATGATGGAGCCGTCCTTCTGCGGCACGATTTCCTGGGTATCATGCCATATCTTCTCTTTGATGTAGCCGGCCGCATCAGGGCTGAACCAGATCCTTACTATCACCGGTTCTCCCTGATACACACCGAAACTCGGCCTCATGAATTCCTCGAAGTCGAAGTCTTCCACGACCTCGAAGGATTCTTTGGTTTGGTGGAGCATCTTGATCCGGTCTAGGGCGAAGATCCTGATCTCACCTCTCATGTGGCAGTAGCCGATCAGGTAGAAGGTACCGTTGAAGAACCAGATCCTGTAAGGATCCACTTTTCGTTTGCCCTCTTTCTTTCGGCTCATGGTGTAGTAGACCATCTCGATGGACTTTTTCTGAAGTGCCGCTTCATTGACCCTGTTGATGATCTCCTTGAACCTGGCGTAATCCTTGTAGGGCTTGATTCCCACCTGGAGGGTCTGCTGAACGTTCTTGAGGTACTTCATGGATTCCGGCGGCAGTGTGGCTTTGATCTTCTGGGACAGGGAGTCCAGGGAGTCATGGAACGCTGTGCCCTTGAAGGCCTTGAGCATGTCCGTGCTGAAGTAGAGGGCCATGAGTTCTGTGAGGTTGAAGGGGATGGGGATGTGATGCTTCAGGGTATCCAGAAGGGACCAGAGGTTCTTGCCCTCCACCTTCTCGGTGTAAATCGGGAACCCGGCCACCTGGAGTGCTTCGAGATCGCGGTACAGGGTTCGGGGATGGCATTCGAGATCGCTTGCGAGTTCAGCTGCCGATTTGCCCCTTCTGGATGTGATCAAGGTTTGAATGATCTTCCACTGCCTTGCAAGTTGATCGCCCCTCGGCATACCCAATCTCCTCTTTAGAGTTCCTCTATGAGTTGTTGAAAAATGCCCAGGACATACTGTTTAAAATGTTCTTCGGTCATTTTGGGAAAGGCCCCTGCAGACCTCTGCCTGGAAATCAGGAAATCTTCAGGCATCGAAGCCTTTCACCCTTTGAGGATGTGTCTCAGTCGTTTTTCGTAGAGATGCTCGGCCTGCTCAAGACCTCGGATGGGGTAGTTGTGCAGGTCAAGGTAGAGCTGGAGATCAACAAAAAGATATACCCTGTCGAAAAAGCAAAGGGTAACGCCAAGAAATATACAGAAATTTGATCCTCGCCGCTGGATATGAGATCCTGGATCCCAGATGAAGTCTACCAGATTCCTGATGCTCGATCGCCAAGGTCCTAGATGAGGGGTTTCGTCCAAAGCACGGACAAGGTCTCGATAATTACTAGCTGGGAATTATACTTTAGAGGCAAAAGGAGCTTAATGCATTGTACGTAGTCCTCGAAAAGAACAGGCTTAAAGTCTCCGTTGCAGGTTTCTACAACATGGCCTGGTACGACAGGGAGGAATTCCTAGGGAAGAAAGAGGACGTTCCCATCGACTATGGCAATCTGGAGATCGACGTTCACAAGAATGGAAAGAAGTACCTGACGGGCTTTGTGATTGATCCGAGGGGATTCATAGTAGACTACCTGAAGACGAGGTACAAGAAACGCCTGGCCGTTCCTAGGACCATTCAATCGGTTTCCATCGACACCGGAGACCATCATGAATTACTTTCCGTCGATTTTCTGAAAGCCCGTTCTTTTGTCGTCGACGGGATGGAAAAGGACTTGATCTTCCCCCAGTTCTGCCGGAGAAAGGGAAAAGTCACGATCCAAGGCTTTGAAGTGCTCTCCATTTTTTCAATGATCAGGTACCTTGCTCGCCGCTTCAAGTATAAGGGCACGCGTATGATTCGGCAAGGGGAGACTGCGTATGATCTGGGAACCAAACGTCATTGGAAGATCAGACTGGGCGAAAAGCGGAGGAAGCGGCGTACGTTAACGGGTTAAGCAGGTGAGAGCTCGGGATCAGCAGAATGGCAGGAGAGCGGAGAGGACGAAGGGTGAGGGTAATCAAAGGCGTCCTCCCCCGGTAACGGGAAGAGCTTCATGGCGCGCCAGAGGAAGCAGATATTCGCCGACGATCGTCATTTCATGAAGAGAAAGGGATTAGAGTGAATGCAGCGCGAAGACCTGAATAAGCTGCTCCGCTTGGAGGTCTGGAATCCGGGCGACTTGCCGGAAGGAATGACGGTCGATGATCTCCGCCGACCGCATGAGTCCAAAACACGAAACAAGCTCATTGCCAATGTCTTTTTCCTCATCAAGTACATCGAGCAATTCGGCACGGGCATCCAGCGGATCCTTGACGACTGCCGCTCCCAGGAACTGCCGGAACCGAATTTCGAAATAGCAGGGAATACATTCAGGGCAAAGTTCACGCCGGGCCTTTTCGCCGGCAAGGTCGAGGGGCCGGTCAAGTTGAGCGAAAGAGAGCGCAAGGCAATCGAGTACATCAGGAGGCAAGGTCAGATATCACGCCGGGAGTATGCTAAACTTCTAGGTGTTTTCCGCGAAACGGCCAAACGCGATTTGGGGAAATTGGTTAATGAGGGGGTGCTCGCCATGCGTCGGGCCGGTCGAAGTACAGTCTACACGTTAATCGGGTCATAATCGGGTCATCGTGTGACCCGATTAGATGGGCCGATGAGGCGATGTGAGACGATTCTGAGCGGGAATAGGGTTCATCATTTTATTGCATTCGTGATCTGAGCGAGTCTCAACGATCAGGAAAAGCAAAGCCCGAGGTGCTCGTCGTGACAGATGCTTGAGAGATACTTCCAGATGTTCGCTAACCTTCGGACCGACAGGGGCCGGGACGGCATTAAGGAGAATTGAACTTAGGGAACGCTGAAATTTCGTTATTGAAAATTAGAAACGATAATTCTATAATTCAACCATGATTCGACGACGAGCCATCGGCGTGGTAAAGGATTTGGCGACGCAGTTTCCTGCGGTCCTGATCCTTGGGGCCCGTCAGTGCGGAAAGACAACACTGGCGAGGGTTTTCCTCAAAGGAGAATATTTCGATCTTGAAAAACCCTCCGACCTTCAAGTATTTCTTGGCGACCCGGAGCTTGCCCTCCGTCGGTTTCAGGCTCCAGTCATTATTGATGAGGCTCAGACTCTTCCAGAGATCTTTCCGATTCTCCGAGCGGTCATTGACGAAAAGCGTGGGGAAAAGGGAAGGTATTTCCTCTTGGGATCCGTGAACCCTGCTTTGATCAAGCAGATCTCAGAGAGCCTGGCAGGGCGAGTAGGGGTGCTGGAACTGACCCCGTTTCTTTTAGCAGAAGCGAAAGGCCTGGGTGTGGATTTGGCAACGCACTGGCTGAGGGGTGGATTTCCTGACGCGTGCTCGGAGAAAAGTGGGGTCAAATGGCAACGATGGCAGGAGAATTACGTGCGGATGTTCACCGAACGCGATCTGCTTCGGCATGGCGTCAAATTCTCCCACATTCAAACGCGCCGGCTCCTGACCATGCTGGCTCACCAGCATGGGCACCTGATGAACGCTTCTGAACTTGGTCGCTCCCTGGGGATAACCTATCACACGGTCAATGCCTATCTGGATTTGCTGGAAGGGCATTACCTGTGTCGCAGGCTGATCCCCTATTATGCCAATGTAGGTAAGCGGCTGGTGAAGTCGCCCAAAGTGTATATCCGTGACTCGGGCGTTTTTCACTATCTCCTGGGGATATCGAATGAACGGCAACTCCTTGAATCGCCCTACCGAGGAAACAGCTGGGAAGGATACATGGTCGAGCAGATCATCGCTATGGAACAGCTGACGCGCTCAGGGAGTCAGTTCTTTTTTTACAGAACACACGCGGGCGCGGAGATTGACCTGCTGGTCGATCGAGGGCCGCAGCGCCTCGGTTTCGAGTTCAAATGCGCCTTGTCCGTGGACCGCAAAGATTGGAGCAACCTGAAGTGTGCCGTCAGCGAGAGAATCATTGAGCGCGGTTATGTGATTTATCTCGGCGAAAGAAGTTATACCGCCGCGGATGACATTGAAATAGTGAGTGCGGAAAAAATTCTTGACAGGTTTGGGAAAGGATTGGTCGGCAACCGGTAGATGGGCGGGGAGGATGAGCATCGGGTGCTAAGATCATAATGGATCTTGCCTTTTGACAAAAGAAAAGGTGCGGGTCCCAGGGATCAACAAAAGCAGCTGAAGGGGATGCCGCGTGAAGAATGGGGATGCTCTAATGTTTTTAAGTTCCCGGTATTGATC
>PDVJ01000333.1_pt1 | contig 15588 bp, 15 predicted proteins | sample 1369811 | NCBI WGS metagenome assembly PDVJ01 (sample SAMN07795376, study PRJNA414565) | Alkali sediment metagenome, whole genome shotgun sequencing project. | reverse complement strand
AGGAGGTTTTTGTGGCTGCTTAATGGACTGACTGGTTTTTTCCTGCAGATCATCTGCATCGGAAAATTCAAGATCATTCTGAAGAGGTGTGGGCGCTCGCGTGCGTGCAGGCTCTGCTGGTTGCCTGACAGGAAGGGCAGGCCCCTCATTATTTGACGCTTCCATCTTTTTTCGGAGAGCATCGAAATCACCAATTTGAGAGGTAGATCTATCACCAGCTGTGGGGGTTTGAAGGAGATCTGCAGTTTCTTCAGGTTTCTGCACTACCTCATTTTTTTTGTCTCCTTTGATCTTACTGATAAGGAAATCTACATTATCCAGTGCATCATCATCATCATTATTCAATCCAGACATCACCCTTTAACCCAGATTTAGGCGTCATTTTTTATTAATTTAATTTTTTTACATTTAATACTATATAAANTGTTGCTATTGTCATTGTAAANATTCTGAACGATTTTTATTAAAAAAATCATTTCAACACGTGAATNATCCAATTATTCACCGGAAATCTCTGACTGGATATTTTTTAAAACCACGCGTATCAGTCCAAGATGTGCATCTGCGGTGGTAAAAACACACAGGAATAGATCCCCGCAGGGGGCTACAATAAATTTGTTCTCATTCGTTTCGAGGATCATCTGATCAAGGGAACCGATGTTCAGGTCCCGGGCAATTTTGGCCCCTGCCCGCACAAGATCTTCGGCAGAGGCTGCAACATGCTCAAAGTCCACATTACCTATACATTGGATGGAAAAACCTTCGAAAACTGCAGCAACTGCAATAACCCCGGCAAGATTTTTTATCTTTTTTAATGTGTTCTCATCGAGAATCTCGGAGATTTCTGAAATATCATCAGTCTTGTCATCGGGATCGTCAGAATCCAAAAGGGGGACACTCTCGTTAATGACAAGGCCTTCTTCAACGCATAGCTGAACAGCACGGGTGAATTCTGCCTCGGTGTATTTTCTTATATTGAATGTCTGCGGGGAATCAAAGCTGCCGGTTGATTCCATAACCATGTGTAAAAGAGCAGACTTTCCCCGAAAAAATCCTTCACTATCTTTAAAATATGCACCTACCATCTTCCCATTGTCATTGAGGATAAAACCATGACCGGATAGTGTTTCTGCCTCCACTAAACCACGGAAGGTCAACAGATACTGGCGCAACCCTTCCTTGTGCGGATTGGTAATTATTCCCTCAACAGTTCCTGCGGGTAATCTCATAAAATGAGGACGGGAAATCAGAGTGCAGCGATAAGCCGTTCCTTATTCTTCTTTAATTCGTATCTGATTCTTCCAATGTTAGCGGTAGTATCTGCAACTATGGCGATCAGTTCATCGGCGGAAAGCGGGGAGAGAATGATGGGGCCTTTCTCAAGTTCAACGAGCATTTGGGATAGTTCGCCTTTTCCCAACGTAATTCCCATCGCTTCAGAGGTTCCAAGACCAGTTGAAGCCATAGCACCCAGTGCTTCAATATCCACTTTACCGGAAACCGCACTTTCAATTACAAATCCATCTCTTCCTATCACAACCGCAGCTGATACCCCTTCAATTTTGAGAAATTCCTCTAATAATGGCTTCAGCATTCACTTTTCCTCAGATAAATGTTTCTCTCTTGTTTTTTTTCTATTAAAATGTTGGTCTTTCTTTTTCTTTTTTACAGGAAAGAGAGATAATTGCACAAAAATGAAAAAAAAAGCTTTTTTTTCCGATCTCATAATGCGGAACCCTCCGATTTCCTTGAATATCAGAGTATTTTATAATCGTGCAATTTCTATCAATCAGTAACAAAGGAAACTATATTGTAGGATATCGCAACAATACAACATAATGCAACTCCCGAGGGGAACATTCCTCAACATTAAAAGGAGCACAAAGGTTGGGGATCTTCTTGCTGAACTCCAGGACATGAAATTCAGCGGGATCTGTAGTATCTCTTCTGGGCAGGCCATCGGGACAGTTGTTTTTAAATCCGGAAAACGCATTCTCGCGCAGTACAAGGATATTATCGGCGATGCTGCATCGGAAGAACTACAAAAAATTATGGGGGAGAAAGTGGATGCTTCTCTTTCCACGCTTAACGAAGCTCAGATTCAGCTGGCCCTTGAATTCAATAAAACATGCCTGATTATTAAAGGCGGAAAAGCAGAAAATATTTCACTCCATGAAATCCCTGTACCCAATCAGCATACGATAAAAAAATCCCTCCTGACTCCACCAAAACAGGGACAGATATTAACGAGTAAAACCCCCGAAAAACCAGGTCTACCACAAACAACCACCGCAAAGAAACCAGTTACAGTCGAACCAGTGCGTGCTTCAGAGCTACCAAAGATAATCAGTGACGCACATCTGAAAAAAGCAGCCCATAACCCACTGGCAGCAATCCAGCAAAAATCACAGGTTTATCCACAAATATCGGAGGAAAAAAAATCTGAAGATACGGCCTTTCTCCAGGAAGATTCAGATGCCAGCAGCTTTGAAAAGGATATTGAGACCTTTGAGACCATGGATGTAGATAGCATCACCAACAAAATCCGCGGTGAATGTAAGACCTTAATCAAACAACTTCACCTTGAACATCTGACAGAGGACTAATAAGGATAAGCAGGGGAGTGATATTCAAGGGATTGTTGCAGCCCTGAACAGACAATACTAAAATTTTACGAGATCAGACATCGATTTACCAGGTATCTTGCAAAGAACCATAAAAATTTCGGGCTGTTTTCTAGAGTGTACCGGATATAAAATCCAAAATCCGGTATCAAAGGTTTTTTTTAAAAGAGAATCGCAACAGTTACACAAGCAATAATAATCTTGTGAGTTTAGTTGAATAATCAGAAAAATTGGGTAATCTTATATAAATCAAATAGAAATATTCACACAACAGGGTGTTCAATGGTTNGAAAGACAACCGTTTCTGTTAATCTCGGAACGATGCTTGCCCAACTCGGAAAAGAGACCTTTCTTATGGATGCTGATATCGGTATGGCAAATGTTGGACTGCTCCTCGGTCTGCAGGATGCACCGGTCACCCTCCATGAAGTTCTTGCTGGAAAGGCCAATGTCAATGATGCTATTTATGAGTGCCCGGCGGGATTAAAAGTGATTCCAGCGGGCATCTCCCTCCAGGGGTTCCAGGCTGCAGATCCGGAAAAGATCCGCGATGTCATGAATGAGATTGTCACACGGTGCGACTTTTTGTTGATTGACGCCCCTGCCGGGATCAGCAAGGATGGTATCGTCCCTCTTGCTGTTGCCGATGAAGTTATCCTTGTCGTAAATCCTGAACTCTCGTCTATCGTTGACGCCCTCAAGACACGGATCCTGACAGAACTCGTCGGGGGTCACGTATTAGGCTCAATTATAAATCGCGTCGATCTGGAAAAACCAGAGACCATGATAAAAAAGATGGAGAAGGTGCTCGGGGTAAAGGTAATCGGAATTATCCCCGAAGATCCCAATGTCCGTCGTGCAGGTTCTGCAAGAACTCCCCTCGTGATCAAGTATCCGACATCCCCTGCATCTAAAGCTTTTCGCCGAATTGGTTCTTCCCTTATTGGTGTTGCTTACAAAGATGATGGGGCCGGGGAGCAGAAAGAAAAATTCATTGAAAGATTTACCAAAGCCCTTTTTTCAAAAAAATCATAAATGCAGCAGAGATTTAACGATTTCTGCTCATTAATTTTTACTGTTTTTCTCATGCAAAACCAGGAGACTTTGGAGGTTTAGGGGCCAATAGATGCACCATTCCTGATTTATGACAGATTCCTTCCCCCGTTTGATGACCTTTGATAAAAAAAGCTGAGAAATATGCACCCGGATGTGCATGAAAACCTGCGCGAGGTTAATTCTTTAGCAGCATCACAGGAAGAATTGAAGAAAAAATGGAATATGTCCAGGTACCTTCACAGAAGGTTATTCAGGTTTATTGGTTATGGTGAAAACACAATATTCGTCACCTTTTGACCGGCACTTAACTTCACGACCCTGCACCTTTATTCCAAACGATCCTTCAACTATCCCTGCAAGGAGACCTGCTGTGCAGTAACAGACATTTTTTCCGGTATTCCCAAACGCTTCTGATTCAATAGTATGTTCAAGGGTGATGGTTTTTTCTTTCTTTGCTTCGTTCCATTCCATACTGATGATCTTGAACCAGCCCATCTGGGAAAAAAATGCAAACGCCATATCAGAGAGGAGGTTTGGCCTGGTTATTCCCATTTTCTTATAGTGCTCAACATTTTCCCTGCCCATATCCATATAGGCACGATAGTTGACTCCACCGGCAGGCATCTCACCCATGGTCTTTTTTAATGAATTCATCATGGAGGTGAAGATAAAACGTGGCATAATAACGACTGGATCATCAATCAGCTTGATCCTTCCTTCAAGAGGTTTATGCTCGAAATATTCCGTAATGGCGGAATCACCTTTAACGATAGCCTCTGCCTTCCATTTCCAGCTGGATTCCCGTTGATCGGCAACAAATTCACAAAAATCATCACCGTTTGCATGGCACTTTATTTCGATGCAGAACCAGTTCTTACCCGTTACAGCGATCAGGACACCCTCAATCCACCCTCTGTGGATACCACAGACTGGCATCTTCCAGTCCTTAAGAACGTCAGATTCAAAGGTTTGTTTGGTCCGAAGTACAATCCTTGTGTCGCTGGATTCAACGAGTTCAAAAGGAGCACCCCAGCCCTGCTGGTGCTGGAGCTGGAAAACCAGCATAAGAAATTCTGCGGGTGTGAGATCCATACCAAACTTTTTTAACAGGTTATTTAGTCCTACCGAACCCTTACCAACGGAGTGGAAGAGCTTGCGAACCGCCTGTACTGCAAGTTTTTTATCGAGATTTGCTTCATACATCTCGTAGATGGCTTTCACGAGATAGTTCGGGTTGCTTGCTGTTTTTACTCCAAAAACCGAATACGAACCGGCTAGAGGGTCCATCTCGATATACGGGGCGATACTTTTCTCCCCTTTGATGAGCGCCTCGAAGTCTTCACGTCCGATCTTCATGGATGACAAATCTGTTATTATCTGATTAAAGGATTTCGTCTTTTTTTTTATAAAAAATTCTGTCATGAATGGCCAATTCAAAAAGGAAGAAAGGATTGAAGTGAATTAAATTTCCAGGAGATTTTTTGCATTAAGATCCAGCAGAATTTTTGGGTGTGATACATCAAACGATATATAAAACGTGGTAATATTCTGGGAGCGATCCATGACAATGCAACTGTATTTCCCATGTGCCAATTTAAAACTGACAGTTCCTTCATCTGTGGTTATATCGTTGCCATAAATTCTGCCCTCACTTCGGATTGATACACTGAGACCATTTTGAGGAATGGAGTCCCTTTTTATGGTAAGCGTGAGAACTCCCATACCTTCACTTTTTTTACCGATCTCCGGTATCAAAGACGGAAGGCTCTTTTTCAGGTGCATCTTTTCAAAAATACGCGACCCCATGACAACAGCATCAACAATATCCGGTTTCACATCATAGAACTCGAATTTTTCGTTTCCTGAAATCATCATTACCGCTTTATCACTGTACAGAGATCCCTTATCATCTATGTAGATAGCACCTTCAGCCTCACCATCGATAAATGCAAGATAATTTTCCCTTTCGTTTACTTTTGCCACAGCTATCCCGTTGGATCTTCGTGATGAGGTTACATCGAACAGTTCATGAAGGGTAAATATTCCGATGTATTTTGAGCCTTTTACGATATTATCCAGCAGATCATGAATCACACTGGGGATGCTCTTTTTTAAGTGTGTCTTTTCAAAAATCCGGCACCGCATGACAATAGTCTCAACAATATCCGGTGTTATTTCATAGAACTCGAATTGTTCGTGGCCGGAGATCATCTTCGCTGCCTTATCACTGTATTCTGTTCCCTTGTCATCGATATAGATAGCCCCTTCGGCTTCACCGGCAAGAAAAGCAAGATAATATTCCCTTCCGTTCTCTTTTGCAACCGCAATTCCGTTGAAACCCCGGGATGAGGCAAACTGGAAGAGTTCATGAAGGGTAAAAGTCCCCAGATGCTTTGAGCCCTTGTGGATATTTTTTATCAGATCCTGTATTTTCATCAAAACTCATCTCAATGGGAGTACTACCTGCCAAGAAAATTACACGAACTTTTTCCCTAGATATATGGTTGAGTTATTTGCAACATGTGTATTTTACATTTGCGGAACTATCTTTTCTTTTTCGCACACTATCGCCATGCATAAGTGTTCATAAAAAAAATGATATTTTTGATTTATGGAAATACTCTACCCAATGGTTATTTCAGCGGTGGCGGTAATTGCCACCCTGATTTATGCATCATATCTCGATTTAAAGGACCGTCGGGTTCCGTTTATTTACTGGTTACCGATGCTCGGAGTGGGCATTATCTGTACCGGGTATCTCCTGTGGCAGACAACGGCAAACCTCAGCCTGATTCTCGGCTACCTTTCCCTTGTCGCAAGTTTTCTCTTTGTGGACTACCTTGATAACCGGGGCAGGACAGACTCCCCGGGTCTCACGTTTTATTACAAAAAGAACTCAATTTTTTATTATCTTGCCCTTGTCTTGATCCTCCCGGTTTTGTCATGGTTTGTCCTTGCACCATCCATCAATAACCAGCTGATCCCGTGGTATGCGATGTTTGCCGGTATTTTTTCCTATATTTCGTATGGGGAATACAAGGGTATATCTGATGAAAATACCCGGCAAAAACACCGGAAAAAGGATCCGAATATCTCTGAGTCTTTCAACCGTTGGTATTTCGTACCGGTTGTGATGATATTTGCGATAACAGCTGTAATCATGCTCATCAGTCCGGATGGCTGGGGAACTCAATCTTTCGTAATTCTGCTCATTGCAGTCTTTTCCGGGATTTTCTATATTTTTGCACGAATGCACTTATTTGGCGGTGCCGATGCATGGGCGCTGATCTTCATTTCATTTTGCCTGCCAACGTTCCCGTTCACACCACTCCTCGGTAACCCCCCGCTTGGATTCCTGTCCTTCTCGGTTCTTATCAATGCCCTGCTCCTGAACCTGGCGGCGCCGATCGGAATCTTCATAACAAATATTATCCGAAAAAACCGGGCACCACTGATGTACATGTTCTTTGGTTTCCCGGTAAATGGTGAAAAGATACAGAATGAATGGGGTTTTGTCATGGAGGATTTTGAAGAGAGAAAAGGAATCGTCAGCAGGAAATTCGTCGGATTTTGGGATTCCATAAAGCGTATGTATAGCGGTGAAGGCAGGATATATACAAAGGACCTTCGGGAGCATCCTGAAGATTACCAAAAAGAACTGTCGCTCTACAGGAAAGCAGGAACCGTATGGATTTCATATGCTGTACCATTCATCATCCCTATTACAGCCGGCTTGATAATTGCAATCATCTTTGGTGATCTTCTCTTCGCATTCATGGAAATAATCGCAGGAGCGATATAAGATGCTTAACCTGAAATTTGTGGACGGCCTGATTCCGGTCATAGTACAGGATGCAAAAAATCGTGAAGTGCTGATGATGGCATATGCAAATGATGAAGCCATCCGTCTCACAAAAGCGACCGGATATGCCCATTACTACAGCCGGAGCAGGAAAAAACTCTGGAAAAAAGGCGAAGAGAGCGGGCACTTCCAGAAGGTAGTTACTATCCTTACCGATTGCGATGAGGATTGTCTTATTTACCTCGTTGAGCAACAAAAGTATACGGAAAAAAGGGAAACTGATTCTTTTTATAAGTGAATTCCGTACTCACTTCAGGAAAAATCTCCATATTTCTTGTTTTTATTTTCTGACTTTGGCACGGGAAGCAAAAACGGGGAGATGCCTTTAACAGACACGAATGATTTGTACCGGGCAGAGATCCGCGGCTTCCTGTGCACAACAACCGAGATACTCCGGTACAATCCCTTCTGACCGATCGCCATTGAACCGGTAGTTATCGATAACTTCCGAGTATGAATCACAGGGATTCTGGTTAAACAGTTCCGGGCAGATATTCCAGCATGCCCCACAGCTGACACATGCTCCGCGATCAATAGAGACGTTCATCGGGAAATTCCGTTCAATGGTAAAGACACCTTGGAGATATTGGGATAAAGGAGTTTGTACAATTTTTTTTTTGGAACAAAGAAAAACACTCGCTGGAAATCGCAAAAATAATCCATTGGAGTAATGGAAAGTGGATTTTGGCTGAGAAGAAAGAATACCTGATGGGATAAAACGGAAAATTCATGTGAATTGCATTTCAAAATTTACCGTGAGGATAAAAAAATATGGCGGAATTTCAAACTCCTGTATGTGATAATAATCACGATTTGCTATCAATGAGACGTGTATGGACAGATGGTCATGGAAATGCAGTATACCAGTGCCCGCATTGCGGGAGAAAAATACAGGCAAGAGACGGTACCAGCGGGAGGTGATTAAAGACCCCTGAGGTCAAAATTCACAGTACCTGATATGATGCTCTTTTACCTGTTTACATCCCCTCCCCACATCCCTTCGAACCCCTTATTAACACAAACATGCCAATAAGTACCCATCAACGATCTACCATCGTTGATTCGAATAGTATACAAGAGCATACCATAGTGGAGGAATAATATTTTATGATACTAGTACCAGATACGAGTGTCCTTATCGACGGACGAATAACCTCGATGATAAAAGCCGGTGAATACAAAGGCGCTACAATAATCGTTCCCGAAGCAGTCATTGCAGAACTCGAAGCTCAGGCAAACAACGGGCGTGAGATAGGATTTTCCGGCCTGAATGAATTGCAGCAGCTCTGCAAAATGGCAGAAGAAAAAACGATAGAACTCAAATTCTCCGGAATCCGCCCATCGCTCGAGCAGGTTAAGCTCGCAAGCGGTGGAGAGATCGATGCGATGATACGCAACATCGCAATTGAGAATTCCGCACGGTTCATCACGAGTGATTTTGTTCAGGCTGAAGTGGCACGGGCAAAAGGACTGGACGTAATTTACTTAAAAGCTCAGGTGAGCGACTTCGTTCCCCTTGGCATTGACCAGTTCTTCGATGAACACACGATCGCAGTATATCTCAAGGAAAGAGTCTGCCCATCAGCTAAAAAGGGCACCATTAACGATATGAAACTCGTGAAAATCCGCGAGCAGCCAACCAGCGAGTACGAGCTCCGTGCCCTTGCACAGGAGATCCTCGAACGAGCGAAACGTGATCCTGACGGGTTCATTGAAGTCGAGAAGCGGGGGATCACCGTTGTCCAGATAGGTTCCATGCGGATCGCCATTGCGCGTCGACCATTCTCAGATGGCATGGAAATCACTGCGGTTCGTCCGATCGTTGACGTAACACTGAAAGATTATGCGAAGGCAGACCTCATAACAAAAAGAATCACCAGCGAGAAGCGGGGATTAATTATCGTAGGAGCTCCCGGTTCGGGAAAGACCACATTAGCACAGAGTGTGGCAACGTACCTTTCTGAGGGGGGTTTTGTCGTCAAGACCATGGAGGCACCCCGGGAACTCCAGGTGCCTGATCAGATTACCCAATACACCATGCTGGACGGCAGCATGTCCAACACCGCAGATGTTCTGTTACTGGTCAGGCCGGATTTTGTTATCTTTGACGAGCTCCGAAAGAACGAGGATTTCAATGTCTTTGCCGATATGCGGCTTGCCGGTCTTGGCATGGTTGGTGTCATCCACGCAAACGGTGTTCAGGATGCAATCCAGCGATTTTCCGATCGTGTGGATTTTTCCGTCCTCTCGCAGATCGTAAACACCATAATTTTTGTCAGGCAAGGCGTAATAACAAACATTTACGATTTAGGTTTCACCATCAAGGTCCCCGAGGGAATGGAAAATGAAATGCACCTCCGCCCGGTAACAATCGTAACCGATCACGAAACGGGTGAACTGGTAATCGATGTCTTCCGTTATGACGGCGAGACTATTGTGATGCCGATAGCCGCTGCGATAAATGCATCGAAAAAAGCCTCGCAGGTAATACCGGTTCACAATGTCGGAGTTCCTGTAGCATCGGTTGTTAATCTCCGTTCACCGGTTCCCTTGCCGGATGCTACTCCCAGGAAAGAGAACGATGAGCGTCCCAATTGGAAACTCATGGAGAAAGAAATCCAGCGTGAAATCGGGCGTTACACTGAAGGCTTTGTTGATGTCCAGATGATTAGTGACACAAAAGCAATTGTCTATATTGATGACAAGGACGTGCCGGCAGCAATTGGCAAGGGCGGCAAGAATGTGTCCGCCATCGTAAACAAAATCGGTATCGGGATTGACATCAAACCCCGTTCTGAATTTGACCGGCAGCAGATGCAACCTCAGAAAAGCGATGCTGAGTTCAATCTGGGTGGCGGTATTAAGATCCAGACCGATAAAAAACAGCTCACCATCGTTGCCCCGGAACAGAGCGGTAAGATTGTGGATGTGTTTGCAGGTAAGGAATATCTTTTCACTGCCACGGTAAACGATACGGGAGAAATTCACCTCGCGAAGAACTCGAGCATAGCTCAAGAGATGATCCGGCGTTACCAGAACAGTGAGGTCATTAAACTCAGGCCGGTATAATTGAAAAATTTTTTTTTCTAAAAAACGAAGGTGAGTTGGTTTGAGCGCATTTGATCTGGGCAAATTTGAAGAAGAAGCACATGAAAAGTGGACGCATGCATTTGAGTCTAACCCGTCGAACCTTGAGAAATGTTACCTGACTGTTGCCTACCCGTATCCAAGCGGGGCGATGCATGTCGGGCATGGCAGAACGTATATTGTCCCTGATGTAATCGCACGGTTCTGGCGGATGCGGGGCAAACAGGTTCTCTACCCCATGGCGTTTCATGTCACGGGAGCCCCGGTCATTGGCATTTCAAAACGAATCGCGAACAATGATCCCAAGACTATTCATCTCTATCGAGATCTTTATAAAGTCCCGCAGAATGTCCTTGATGAATTCATTGATCCACTGACCATCGTCCGCCACTTCGCGAGTGAATACCAAAGAGTGATGACTGCCTGTGGGATTTCAATTGACTGGCGCCGACGGTTTACTACGGTTGATCCAACCTACAGCAAATTTATCGAGTGGCAGTGGAAGCACCTCTTCGAAGCAGGGCATGTAATCAAAGGAGCTCACCCCGTCCGCTACTGCACCGTTGATGATAATCCCGTTGGAGACCATGACCTTCTTGAGGGGGACAAAGCGGAGGTAATCAAATTTACCCTTGTTATGTTCCAACTTGGTGATGCGTTTATCCCCACGGCAACACTCCGGCCTGAAACGATTTATGGTGTAACTAATCTCTGGGCAAATCCGAACATCACCTATGTCAGGGCAGTGGTGGATGGAATCACATGGATTATCTCACCGGAAGCAGCAGAGAAGCTCTCGTTGCAGGATCATACGGTAGAGGTACAAGAAAAGATTTCCGGCAGGGATCTGATCGATAAAACTGTCAGCCACCCACTTTGTGGCAAGGTGCCAATTCTGCCAGCCGACTTTGTTGATCCTGACATGGCAAGTGGGCTTGTTATGAGTGTTCCCGCTCATGCACCGTTTGATTACATCGCACTCCGGGATCTCCAGCACACCGGAAAATATACCCAAATCAAACCTGTGCCTTTAATAAAAGTCGAAGGGTACGGTGAAATTCCCGCACAGGATGCTGTTGAGAAGGGTGGCATCACCCACCAGATGGACAGCCGTATGGATTCACTCACGCAGGAGATTTATTCTGCTGAATTCTCCAAAGGTAAGCTTTTCGACAAATATGGGGGAAAACCCGTTCGAGTGGCACGTGATGAAATATCTGCACTCATGATCGAGAAGTACGCTTCGAAAATTATGTACGAGTTCGACACAAGGCCGGTCGTGTGTCGCTGTGGCAATAAAGTTAAAGTCAAGATCCTGCATGACCAGTGGTTCTTGAAATACAGTGACCCTGCATGGAAAACACAGGTCAGTGACCATCTTGGGGATATGGCTCTGGTCCCACCGGAGGTCCGGCTTGAGTTTGAACGCACCGTGGACTGGCTGAAGGACTGGGCATGCACAAGGCGTGTTGGTCTTGGCACCAGATTCCCTTGGGATACAACACAACTCATCGAACCTCTTTCGGATTCTACTGTTTATATGGCGTACTACACCATTGCGCATAAAATCCGTGAGATCAACCCAAAACTTCTCACACCGGAAGTCTTTGACTTCATCTACCTTGGGAAAGAATCCCCGGAATTGCCAGAGAAAAAGAAACTTGAAGCGATGAGAAAGGAGTTCCTGTACTGGTATCCATACAATTACCGGTTCTCGGCAAAAGATTTGATTTCCAACCACCTCACATTCCAGCTCTTCCACCATGTCACGATATTCCCCAAGGATAAACTTCCGCTGGGTATGGTCGTTTTTGGTATGGGGCTCCTCAATGGTGCAAAGATGTCGTCTTCAAAAGGTAATGTCTTCCTGCTCGAAGACGCAGTAAGTGATTTTGGTGCAGACACTGTCCGCATGTTCCTGATGGGCAGTGCTGAACCCTGGCAGGACTTTGACTGGAGAAATGAACTGGTCATCTCGACAAAAAAGCAGATCGAGAGGTTCTTCAACACGGTGCTTGAATCCAAAGACGCAGAGGGTGAACCGCATGATATCGATCGCTGGTTAATAAGCCGGTTGCAATCGCATATCAACCGCACCACCGATGCGCTCACCAACTTCCAGACCCGCCAGGCTTTGCAGGAGGCCTATTTCGGGATTGAAACTGACCTCAAATGGTACCGCCGCCGGCTCGCCAAAAACAGTGATGGAAGCAGGGAGTTACACACACTTTGTTCGGTATGGATCCGGCTCCTTGCCCCATTCATCCCGTTCACTGCTGAACATCTCTGGAAGGATCTCGCCGAAGAAGGGCTTGTATCGTTTGCTCCATGGCCGGTTGCGAATGAAAAACTGGTAAATAACAGGATCGAACTTGCTGAAGAACTCATCTCACGAACAGTTGAGGATATCGAGTCGATAAGGAAACTTATCCAGATAACACCGAAATCGATCACAATTTCAATTGCCCCTGCATGGAAACAAGAAATTTTCCTTATAATTGCCAAATCAAACGACCGTAACACCGTGATTAAAGAGATCATGAAGGATGACGCGATGCGCAGGCGGGGGAAAGAAGCAACCGATGCTGCAAAGCAGTGTACGACTCTTATCCACCGGTTACCCCCGTACATTGTCGAACCCCTCGTAAAGGAGTCAATCAATGAAATGGCAGTCTTTGAAGCAGCAAAGATATTCCTGGAAGAAGAGTTTGGAGTACCAGTTCACATCACAGAAGCAGAATCAAGTGAGCACGCCAAAGCTGCAACATCTCTACCGTTCAAACCGGCGATTATTATTGAATGATACTACCCTTTTAAAGAGAATATCATAATTTTTTTAAGCATATTTTCACGTGTGGGGGGATACTTCATTATCAGGACTATGCCTGAGATTCCCCAAAAAATTATTTTTTAATCGCATTCTGAACTTTGAAAATTACATCAGCTGACAGGACATGCATTTTATGGGCAGGTTCTGCATGATCGATAAATTTTCTCATAAGTTCGTGATTTGTCGTTCCATGCGCTTCAAACGGACAATCAATTCCGATATCTTTGCACATAAATGAGGGCATTATTGGTATTCTCCTTTTCTTTTAGACTGGAACAGAATTGATTATCAATAAATGCAACGCGCTGGTGCATTGCACCGTCGCCTTTCAGGTTTAACAATCGGACAATGTTAGCCTGGATAACCTGATGGCCATAGCATCCCATATCCACAAACAAGGTATACCGTAGAATGAGACTCGGTGTAAGGGAAATGCCTCGGGCAGACAATTCCGGATGAAGCTGGTATTGGCAGAATTTCTTTTGTTAATAAGAAAAATCGGTTGTTTCACAGTTGCAGGTCTTGTTAATACCCGGAAAGTGGAATGGGTGGTGACCATTCATTTTCCGGGGTGATGTTTTCCCTTGATGGTTCAATGGTTTTTGCAGGGGGCAGCCAGATTATGATCCGTTCTTGGAATGGAGAGGAACATTGGGGGGTCTGTCTGGAACCCTCGCAACCATGAGCACAGATGGATGCCGTGTCATTTCTACAATTGACAACAGAATTCGAGGTATAGACAATAATGGCCAGGAAATATGGACCAGAAATGAGGGTGCCCTGTTTCGTGCGGAATCAGACAGGGAGTTTCTTCCGGTATATCCTTCCCACACGGTTCACAGGCCACCTGGGGAATACTAGCTTTCTACCGGACTCTTTGCCCGTTTCACACGCTCCTTGGTGGAAAAACCGGTGACCGCATCCAGATATTTCCGGAACCTTTTATTGGTATCGATAATCACGTCATCACTTGCGCTGATATCAGATTCTGTGTCAATAATCACCGATTTACCATCAGTCCCGATCGATACATCGAGTCGTTTGAGCGCACCTGACTTAATCCGGTACCCTTTGGCAGTCTTTTCCGGCTCTTCACCGAAACAGGTCCTGAGTTCAGCAACGATCCGGGTTTCGAGATCTTTTGTCAATCCGCGTTTGATTGGATACTCCTGCATACTATTTTTTAGGTAGTGCGTGTATGTTAATCTAATGACGGAACACGCCCCTGAGTTTTATACTGAGATGCATTCACGTCTCGATACGATTCACAATGACCTTATCGAGATAAAACCGAAAAAAGACATCAATGTCATCTCAAAACCGCTTCCCATGAATGGTGCTTCGGTGCTGATTGGGTTTCCGGGGAGCGGGCTTGTCGGTACTATCGCACTGCAGTATATGGTCGATCAGCTGGAGTTTGAGCAGATCGGCACCATGACTTCGAAGTTTTTCCCCCCGCTGGCGATGATGAACAAAGGAGTGATCAATGACCCGGTCAGGATCTATATTAAAAACGATATCGCGGCCATTGTCGCAGATATTCCAATTCATCCCATGATCTGCTACGAGACCTCCCGTGACATTATCGATTGGCTCGAACCGTTCAAGCCAAAAGAAGTGGTGACAATCGCAGGTATCATCACCAACGAGCCGGAGAAGCGGGTCTTTGGCGTCGCGACAACAACGGATGCACTCTCCAGAATCCAGGAACACGCACTCATCCTCCCCATCGGAAGCATTTCGGGGATTGCATCCAGCCTGCTGACGGAATGTAAAGCCCGGGGCATTCCCGGATACGGGCTTCTCGGAGAAACCGTTAATGCGCCGGATCCGCGATCATCGGCCGCCACAATCGAGGTGCTCAACAAGATGTACAATCTCGGGCTGGATGTGAAACCGCTGATCGATCAGGCAGTAGAAATTGAACAGAGCATGGGTAAAATAGCCGAGGAAGTGCAGCAGTCTGCCGAACAATCACCGAAAAAAGATCTTATCATGTACGGGTGATTCAAAATGAAATGTGCTGCGTTAACCGGAATCTCGCCGGAGATAATAAAAGATCTAAGGGGGGGCAAATCCCGTACGATCGAGCTTCAGAGCATGCATAATATTGTAAGCATAACGGAGGT
>PDVJ01000332.1_pt1 | contig 15591 bp, 10 predicted proteins | sample 1369811 | NCBI WGS metagenome assembly PDVJ01 (sample SAMN07795376, study PRJNA414565) | Alkali sediment metagenome, whole genome shotgun sequencing project. | reverse complement strand
AAGCTGAAGTAGGTGACCAGCGGGTCCGACGATGTAAACAGATTGTAGAAATCGTCGACATTGATCCGATGACAAAAGAAATATTGACAAACGAGGTGTTCCGCTGGGATCCAGTACAAGACCAATTCAACTACTCTGGGAAAAGCTATGTCCTGGAACGCATACGAGCCCAGCATGGGATGACTAAAGAAGAAATGATGGCGGAACTCAAACGTCGTGTTGAGCTTCTCGAATGGATGAAAGACAACAATATTCGAGCGTTTAAAGACGTAGCACGGATGGTAGCCTCTTATTTAGAGACACCTGATGAAATCATGGAAAAAATCAGTAGAGGAAACCAACCTAAACAGAAACAACCAGAGCTAGAGGTAAAAGAAGTAATGGTTGAGAAACAAGATGATATACGATCGGATGGGTCGTCCGAAGATATCACTCTTGTTAAAAACAAGGGAAAAAATGGGATTTAAACGGAGGGATGCCGATAACACTGACTAAATATCAACGAACGAGTTATAAATGGTTTGGGCGATTTGGAGAAAAAAGAGCAAATCAGCACCTGCAAGAGACATTACAATCGGCTCACATGGAGATTCGTGCGGGTGCTTATCTATCATATGTCCTTCTTAGCACCATCATTGCGTTCCTCGTTACCTTTATTATTTTCGTCTCATTAGTTTTTCTTGTTTTTCCCCTTATTAATATTGTATTAGATAGCGGATTACTAGTGTTCTTCCTTCTAATCCCTGTATTTATCAGTGTTCTTGTCTATGTGGTGTTATTATCTAAACCAAAAAGCCGAGCGAAGGCACGTAAGAAGAAGATAGATCTCAATCTTGCTTACGCAATCAACTTCATCTCCGCGATGGCGTCCGCTGGTGTTACACCAACTGAGATTTTTAAAAGCCTATCTAAACAGGACATCTATAGTGAGGTTAAGGACGAATCAGCATGGATTTATCGTGACGTCTGTTTCCTTGGTTTTGATATTATCACCGCGATTAAGAAAAATATTGCGCGTACACCATCACAAAAATTTAAGGAATTCCTTCAAGGGATGGTTGTGACCGTAACATCAGGTGGTTCGTTGAAAACATATTTTATGCATAAGGCTGATCAATACTTATGGGAGAATCGGAACGCTCAGAAACAACTCCTGGAAAGCCTAGGGATTATGGCTGAAAGCTATGTTACTGCTGCTGTTGCAGGTGTGCTATTACTGCTTATTGTTATTCCACTCATGATGATTATCAGTGGGGATTGGAACCCAATATTCCTTTACATTTTAATTTTGATACTCGTCCCCCTCATTCACATTGGATTTGCGATAGTGATTCGTATGATGTCTCAGGAGTAGTAGCGATGAAAGAAAATAATAAAATACATAAAAATAATTACATTAAAAATCTCATCGTCACCAAGAATCTGACCAAACTGATCGTTAACGTTGTTTCTGGTGTATTGGTTACAATTTTCGTACTCCTGGGTGTGCTCTCGCTGCTTGGTATTCTCAAAGGATTTGGCGGTTTTGTCGATTTCTTTGTTTTTGCACTGCTTTCTGGGACCGGTGTTTACGGGATGTACCAATCTTTACATGCACGAAGAATTTCGAAGATTGACTCTATTTTCCCTAATTTCGTTCGAGATCTTGCAGAGTCTCGCCGAGCTGGAATGACGTTTACCAAGGCGATACTTTTTGCATCGAAGGGAGATTATGGAATTCTTACACCTGAGATTCAGAAGATTTCTCAGCAAGTTTCCTGGGGGGGTAGCGTTAGCGATGCGCTTCTTGCTTTTTCGCAGCGTGTGAATACAAAATCGATTCAAAGAACAATTACACTTATTATTGAGGCGAGTAACAGCGGAGGGAATGTCGCTGATGTACTTGATGTCGCGGCAAAGGATGCGCGAGAGATTAAAATGCTTGAGGCAGAACGAAGAACTAATATGGGATCCTATGTCGTTGTCATCTATGTAGGTATGTTCGTGTTCTTAGCAATCGTATTAATCTTATGCACTAGTTTTATTCCTGCGATGGTAGGGGGCGAAGGTTCACAGGGGATGCAGGGCGTTATGGGGGGAGGAAGTACTGCATCACAAGAGGAAATTACCGCAGTTTTCTATCTTGCGTGCCTTATCCAATCATTTGGATCCGCATTGGTTGCAGGTGTCTTTGAAGACGGGCGATTTACATCCAGCGTAAAACATATTTTTATCATGGTCTTTGCGACTTGGTTGCTATTTAAACTCACATTAGGGGTGTAAATGAATAGAGAGACGATCTCACGGATACCTCATATTGGAGATGAAGCGTTATCCGAGATTATCGGTACTCTCATCCTTATTACAATAGCAGTGAGTGTCTTTTCTGCAGTCTCTCTTATTGTTCTCAATCCTTGGTCTAATTTTTCAGATACGTCACCTCCACAGGTTTCATTAGTTGGGTTTATTCAAAATAATAGTGTAATTATTGAACATCAAGGTGGAATTCACCTTGATACAAAAACAAAAATAACGGTAACAATCGCAGCTGTTGTAGACACGTTTAGCGTTAGTGAATTTAACTATTGGATTGATGAAAATGGTGATGGATTTTGGAGTATAGGCGAGAGTGTTGCATATCCTGCAGGGAATCTGCAAAACAAACAAGTTTCATGTGTCATTGTCGATTTGGATAAAAATGTCATCATTTTCGACAAAATCATCCAAAAAGGTACGAGTGTATCTTCTCCATACACAACAGTTTTGCCACCAGATGATGTTTCAGAAACTTCTGCGACTCTAAAAATGTATTATGATTTTTATGATACGAGCTATTTTACATCAGGTCTTCTCAATTTTACCCATGGTATTTTTGGAGGACCCTATCTCAGCTCACCTTCAGTAAGACCACTTTCTATTGATGGTTGGTATGGTCTGCAACTCAATGGATTGCTAAGTGGTACTCAATATGAATGTTGGGCTTGGATGAATTTTAGCAATGGAACCATGATAGATGGTCCAATATCTTTCTATACATACCAGATTACAAGAGGCCTTTGGCATTTCGATGAACTCATGGGATCGACCATTGCGCATGATGAAATTAATCCAACATGTAATGGGACGGTGAATGGTGCGACATTTATGGTCGGGGGAAAAATTAACGGTTCTTTAAATTTTACAGGTGAATCCGATTATGTCAATGTCCCTCATCACCCTAAATTTAATTTAACCAATGAAATAACCATTGAAACATGGTTGAATGTATCAAAAATTGGAGCACAGTTCCCGGGTAATGTGTCAGAATTATCTACAAAAAATATTTCTGATATCTTGGGAAATTCCTGTTTTGAACCTGATTTAATTCAAATAATTGGTACTATGTACGCGATAGTCTATCGTGACAATTCTTCTGCATACGTGACAACATTTCGAATGACTGATGACGGTGTTTTCCTTGGTACTATTGATACAAAATCAATAGCAGTCCCACATTTTTTTGAACCGAATATAATTAAAATTCATAATAACATCTATGCAATAGCGTATGGAGCAGCAGATGATCAAGCCGAAGCAAAAGTCCATATTGTTACACTCTCGCTCTATGGGAATGGGACTATCGGTGATATTATCGATACTTTTGATTCCCTGGAATACTATGGAAGAGAACCGAATATCATTAACATTGGGACCGATATTTATGCAATAGCTATTGGTGGAACATCCTCTGAAACTTTTCCAAACGGGACAGGGTATTTGGTTACCATATCGATAGACAGTCAAGGAGATATTGGACCAGCTATCATTGATAAAATAAAATTTCCACTAACAACAAGTTGTTCAGAGCCTTCACTAGTATATATCACGGGTGATATGTACGCAATCACCTACAACGGGTATGGGGTTACAGCGGGTAATGGATACATTATCACAGTCCATATCTTAAATAATGGATCTATCATTGAGCCATTAGAAGATACCTATCAATTTGGATTGCCTGAGTCTGGGTTAGAACCAACGATGATCCATGTCACAAATGATATTTATGCAATTTCATATGGTGCTGATTCGAATAATCAACTCCGAACCGGATTTATAAAAACATTAAGCATTAGCCCGTTAGGTCATATAATTAATGGATCCCTCGACATACTTCCATTCTATACCTATCTTTCACCAATCGATTATAATTTTGAAACGGATATACTGCATATTGATGATGAACTCTATGCTATTTCTTTTACCGGTGGTAATAATAGTAATTGGCAACGTGGATTTTTAACTACGATTTCAATAAATGATACAGGTAATATTTCAGATTCTGCATTATTTATCTATGAATTCAAAGGTCGCTCAGCTCTTGGTGGTTCTGCCGCTTTGAATCTTTTGACCCATATAGATCGGTTAATTATTGTATACGGATCTATCAATTCGAGCGAAAGAGGTTTTCTCACAATGGAAAAAATTGATTTAATTGGTGATGAAAGATCTATCATCCAAAAGGGGGACGCATATACAATAATGGTAAATTATAATTTACTCACTGCTCGGATGGCGATTGGAAATACAACATATACCGTTTCAGGAACACTTTCCTTTGATAATTGGACAAAGATTGACTTGACATATGGGAGTGGATTTTTAAAATTGTATGTAGACGACGTTATACAAACGGGGGGGAGTGAACCATGTTCAGGTACAATAAAAACCAATACAGATCATCTCATTTTCGGAGGCGGAGTATTAGCATCAATTGATGAAATAAAAATTTTTAGAGGTATCTATGTTCCACCATAGAGTGACTCTTGGTCAGATGAGAAGAACTACAGATTAAAATAATTAATATGTGATAAAATGATGAAAACTATTCGAGAAGGTAAAATTTGTAAGGATTTCTTTGGAAAAAAAAATCAAAGAAAAAACCAAGCAGTCTCTGAAATATTTGGTACACTTTTGCTTATAGGTATCGGTGTTTCACTTTTTGTCTTATTAACGATTGTTACATTCTCTATGCCCTCCGTATTCTTTTCTGATACACCGCCATCGGTAAATATCATCGGAAGGATGGAAGGAAATTCTGTTATTTTTGAACATCATGGTGGTCAATCAATGCCCCTTGACACAGAAATTACCGTGATGTTTGCAGAAATACCAGTTGTCATGAAGGTTGGTGATGTATTAGAATCCGCTTCGAAGGCGGATGGTGAATGGAATATAGGTGAAAAAATTGTTTTCCCATATAATAATCCAAATCTACCAATAATGCAAATATCTGTGACCATTACTGATAAAGCAAGTAATTCTATTGTCATGCGAGGTGTCCTCCAAGAGGGTTCTCAAGCTGTAAATCCAATTGCAGTTACCTTAAACGCAGATTCTATCACTACTAACACTGCGAAAATATATATGCATTATGATTTTCGTTACTATCTAGGGACGAAAAAGGTTTGTTTTACTTATATTAAAGCATCTGTTTATAACGCAAATAATAGTGCTCCTTGGAATTCGACTGGTTGGGTGCAAGTGTTTAATCACAATGGATCGTATAATTTCAATCTTATTGGTTTAAACGAAAACACAGAATATTTCTATCAAGCCTGGGTTCAATATAATTCTTCAACGAATGCAAGTCAGAAGCTAAATTCTTCTGGAACTATCAATATGTTTCGAACACAGAGTTATTCGAGTGGACTATGGCATTTTGATGAAAATTCTGGGTTGATAGCAATCGATTCGTCTCATAGTGGAAACAATGGAACTTTATTTCCTGCGGATGAAAAACAAGCACCTCAAAGACTCAATCAATCAGACTTGGTTGTTAACAATAGATCGTTACGTTTCGATGGCTACAATGATTATGTGGTGGTGAATCACGCAGCAAGTCTTTCTCCTACTAGTGAGATAGCGATAGAAGGATGGGTAAAACCAGAGTTTAAGGATGAATACAAGGGAACGAATCTTCAACGAATAAATGGCACAATGTTTGGCACTCAAACTTATGGCTGTTACGAACCTGATATTATTAACATATCTGCTGATAGATATGCGATTGTCTCAAGAAATTCACTAAATCCACCAAATTATGGTGGTTTTGTTTATACCGTTCAAATCTCTGACGAGGGAAACATTACTGAAAATGCAACAACTAGCGTTGTTGATATCTACCAATTTGAAACAACACGTTGTGAAACACCGAAAATTGTCAAAGTTGAAGGAAGCAGTGATATTTATGCTATCGTATACAGAGGACCAAATGGGTTTTTATATATCGCAACCGTCCAGATATTATCAAACGGAAAAATCACGAAAGCTACTCAAGGGAAAGTTGCTATAGATTCAATCAGTTGTTACTACCCTGATATTAATTACACTGAAGGTAATTATTACGCTGTTGTGTACTCATCATATGAATTCTATTTGGCTGCGAACCGGTATGTTGGACGCATGCAAACGGTAACAATAACTCCCGCGGGAGCAATCACCGCACAAAAATCGTATTATAATTTTGGCAGTGCAGTCACCGCTGCAGGCATCATGATGTATCTCGATATCATTCATGTCAACGACGATCATTATTCCATAGTATTTCGAGATTCTGATACGGATGGTTCTTTGAGGGCTGTCGAAATCAAGAATGGCTGGAACATCTTCCCTGATAGCACTATTTATAAATTTGATAATAATAATATCACTGATCTTCCCCTTCGAATAATACATGTCTTTGATAAAATATATGCGGTATTCTATGGGGATAAACTGGGAAATATAATACAAGGTGCAGCGATAATAACTATAATATTATCCGATACCGGAACATTTGAAGATTCAGTGGACTACTCAACACTGTTACCTCCTGTTGATTGGAATCAATTTACGAATCCCGAGATTATTCATATCACCGGTGATATATTTGCTCTGACCTACCGTCTTAGCACGCGTGCAGAGGTAAAGACATTTGAAATCTCAAATGTGGGAGTTATAAACAATCATACGAATGATGCTGCATGGAAATATGTTTTTCAACCTACATCACCACCAACATCACCGTATACCATTTTTACTCCAAAAATAATTGAAGTAAGTTCAGTGAAAGATACCTATGCAATTGTTTACCCCAAAAGTATCAGTTATGATACAAACAACGGCGTTTTATTAACCATTAAAATCCCTGATAATGGTTCGATATTGAAAAAAATATACGATTCAGTTCTCTTAGGCCCTGTAAACTTCTATGCACCTGACATCGTTCATGTTGCAAATGATATCTATGCAGTGGTATGCAGAAAGGTTCTCTACGGAAGTATGTCTCTTCACACGATTCGTATATCCAATGTTGGAAAAATAGAAAACAGCTTTATTGACACGTTGGATATCCCAATGCCAGAACTTACTCCTGGTTTATCCATCAAAATTGTTTACGTTACTAATAATATTTATATGATTGTTTTTAATAACTATGGGAATCCAGCGATTACTTTAAAAACAGTTGAAATAGCAGATAACGGAACCATAAAAGATTCTATTCTTTGTTCGTACAATATCACGAAACCGGGGTATTCAAATTTCTGTTCACCAAATGTCATACGTATAAAAAATAATATTTTCGCTGTCTCCTATCATTCAACAAACTATGCCAGTAAAAGTGATTTTGTAAGCACCATACAAATAGCATTGACGGGAAACATTACTCTTATCGATACCTTCACAATGAATGCATATTTCTCGTCAGTATTTGGTTACGACGAATATTCAGATCTAATACCGGTTGATGGAAGCAATCATCTGTATGCGTTACTGTATGGTTATGATTATTTTATTCCTGGACAGCATCGAGGTTCCGGAGTCATCATCACAATCCAGATTAACGATACGGGGATTATCAATCAAAATCCATTTGCTACGTTTACCTTTGAAACCTATGGGTGTAGTAGGCCTGATATTATCCACATTTATAACACGACGTATGCTCTCGCATACTCAAAATCAGTGTGGGTTAACCCCTATCAGATATCTGGTTATATACAAACAATGAGTATTTCGTCCAATGGAACGATGATTAAAAAAATCGATGGCGTTTCTTTTACGATTATTAATTCTAATTCCGATATTGCGCATAGTCAATTTCTTGACCATATCTATCAAGATGTATATGCATTGATCTATACTCTCCCCTCTGGATCAACAGCCAAAGGATACATTAGTACAATTCGCATCGCGACAAATGGATCGATTTATCGGACTGTTACTAATGCTATTTTTGATTTTACATTGGCCTTAAAATCTGCTGCTAATATTTTACCATCGTATACGAATATCACCAATGACATTGTTGCAGTATGTTATCAAGGAGACTATGATGATGGATACATTGAAACCGTTAAAATTACCATAACTGATACAAGTGCGACATTAAAAAATATAATTTCAAAAGCAGGTTCGTACGCAATTCAAGGAAATAAAACGTTTTTTAAAGCAACATTAAGTACTACTTTTGGAGATAAAACTCTTACATTACCTGTTCATCAAGGGTGGAACTATCTTGTGCTCACCTATGACCATACGAGAATTAAATTCTTTAATAATTTAACAAACGTGTCTTTACTTTGTAATGAAAATATACAGAGCTTTGCTACGTCTCTAATATTTGGTGGATATAGTGGTATCTACGATGAATTTGCTGTCTATAAAACCCATTTACGGGACGATGAAATATTTGATCATTATACAAAATATTAAACTTCATCATTAAAAGAAAGGTAGGAACAATGAGAATAAATAAAAAAAAATTATTACATCTATATTTCAAAGGAGAAAATATTTCAAAAAAACGAACCAACAAAGCAGTATCTGAAATTATTGCGACGATATTACTTTTATCTATTAGTCTCTCTCTTTTATGCATTGTTTATGTACTCGTTTTAAACAACGCAACGAGTCCATCATCAACGTATCACGTGTCATCAGCACAAATTATTGCTACTGCGAACGAAAAAAATATTTTTTTGCAAAACAACGGAGGAGTTCCTTTATCACTGAATACTAAACTTGTTATCACTGTCGGTGGACAAGATTTTTTTGTTACTGCAGAGGATTGCGTTGTTGATAGCAATGGTGATGGAATGTGGAGTATCGGTGAACAAATAAAATTTACTCCTCCAGCTATCGCTAGTTTATTTGGTTTAGAAATCCAAATTAAAATTATCAATCCTGATACAAATTCTATGATTATGGCTGGTCTTGTACAAGAAGGGGCTAGAGGGGATCAACCATATGTTCAAACATTAAATCCCTATGATGTCTGGCCTCACAGTGCGACAATGAAATCATATTACAATTTCGTTAAGGTCAATTATCTTCCTGGCAAACTTTGGTTTCAATGGAAAAGATCTGATGACCCTCTATGGAATCGCACTCCAATGTTAAATATCACAGCTGCGCCTCTCTCAGGATTTTATCAATTTACTCTTTATAATCTCACATCGAACAAAAATTATCTCTGTGAAGCCTGGATTCAATATACATCAGGTACTTTGACATTCAACCAATCGGGAGGAATTAAACTTTTTACAACTCAGATCGATGCAATGGGGATTTGGCACTTCGATGAATCTTCAGGAATAAAGCTCTTTGACTCCTCTGGACAGTTTCCACCTAATGATGGTATTCTTACACCAAATGAGATACGTGGACCTCAAAGATTAAACACAGAGTTAAATCATTCAACGAAATGTTTAAGTTTTGATGGCATTGATGATTACGGTCAAGTTGCTAATTCAAATACCTTGAGCGTCACCAATGAATGTACCATCGAGGCATGGATAAACCGTTCCGGACACAGTGATGGATTGGTCGGTACACCACTTCAGTCATCGTTATCGCAATTTGGAAACTATACACTAGGATGTTATGATCCTTGTATTATTCCTGTCAATGGGAACATCTATGCTCTTGTTTCGACAAATGAAAATTCGTTAGGTTTTCTGAGCACAATCAATATAACAGATGCCGGAGATATTATTGAGACGCTATCTACATCTTCATATTATATCGATTTTTTTAATTTTGATGCTTCGTGTAAAACCCCAAAAATTATTCAAGTAAGCAGTATCAATGGAATATATGCTATTGTCTATACAAGACCAAGTTCCGGAAACCAATTATACATCAAAGCAGTACAAATTTTTGATGATGGACGTATCAATACAATTCCTCTTGGTACTCGCGTTCTTGATACGAATATTTCAGCACATCCTGATATTATTAAAATAGATATTAACACGTATGCCATCGTGTATTCAATCACTGCTGCAAATACGGGTGTATTGATGTCCTTGGATATCTCCATTCTTGGAGCAATTTCTGTTACGAGTAATAAATTGCTTTTTGGGGATATCATGATCGAGCCGGAAATCATCAAGATCGTGGATAGTCTTGATAACTACGTCATCGTATATACTTGTGTAGGAGATGATGGCGGATTACGAACCGTGAAAATTACAAATACCGGTATATTATCTGATATTTCTTTCCATGTTTGGTTTGATGACGACGATGGTGGGAACCCAGAAATCATCAATATCCATGATGATATGTATGCAATTGTCTACGCAGGTCCGATTTTAAGGCAGTCAGGATTTTTAAAAACGATTGAAATATTAGCTGATGGTACTATTACGCTCAGCCGGACTATTCCACCTCTTGCGAAAGCATTCGATCAAATGGCATTTGAAATGAGTGTAGGTAATAGTATTCGCTATCCGCATATTCTTGCTTTACATGGAGCTAATGACTATTATGGTATTTCCTACAGCATCGATTCTCCTACTGCAAACCTCTGGGGAAAAATAGTAACAATCAAAATTCAAGATAACGGAAACATTGTTTCTTTATCTAAGAAAGATGTGACTTTCGAACCCTTCCTCTGTGCATCATCGTATTTTTTTCCAATTGATGATGAAGTGTATGCGATTGTGTACCGAAGCGATGCTGGTGACGGTATCATTAAAACAATATGGATACATGACGATGGACATATCCACAATAATCCTATTCTTGAAATGGAAGAAATCGGTGGTCTTAAAAGCTATGCGGTAGATGAAATTCTTACTTCAGACAATCGATATGTCGCGGATGTTTTTAGAGGTGTAAATTCGAAATTGGTGTTAAAAACAGTAAAAGTAAACATCACGAGCAAAACCATAGCAAACACTTTTACTGATTCATTCACCATCGAGCTGGGTTATACCTCAACGAACGGAACATTTAATGCATCATATGCACCAACAATTATCCCGATTAATAATGATGTCTATGCGATTACATATTGTCAATATCTGACATCTCCTGTACACCATGATGGTAAAATTGTTACTGTTAAAATTGACGCTGCGGGGCGCATCACACTCATTGAGCGATATACGTTTGATGCTGACTGCATGAATACACCTTTCTCATTTATTCCGATAAACAAAAGCAACGGCTTCTACGCGGTTGCATATCAAATGTATAGCACATCGCAAGGAAAAGTAAAAACAATAAAAATAGGTAGTAACGGACATATTTTTGGTATCCAAGACTCGTATATTTTTGAAAATATACGCTGTCGAGAACCATATATGACCTCTGTCAGTGGAGACCTTTATACTATTATTTATCGTGACTCCCTTACTTCTAGTACCTATGGACGATTAGTTACACTGAAAATCTATGGAAGCAACGGCACAATTAAAAAAAGCATCATAGACCTATGGCAATTTACTACCTCATGCTATCATCCAACTATCATTAAGGTTGATAACAACATTTTTACCTGTGTGTTTACTGTCTATGACGGTGGTGCTTGGCGATATATTGCTTATGTTGCTACCCTAAAAATAGCGGACAATGGCATAATCAGTAAAACATGGATTGATTACTTAGAGTTTATCAGAAGATATTATACAGACAATTATATGTGTCATCAACCAGAAATATTTCACGTGGACAATCGTATCTATGCTATCATCTCAAAAGACCTGCCCGATCCATGGAATAATTATGTATACAATGGTTGGATTACAACCTTGCGAATCGGTGAAAATGGTGATATCATAGATGCCGTTGATGGTGCAACTCAAATTTCAACCAATCCAAGAATAACCAGCCTTTAAGTGAAACCAACCGCACAATACTCTCAAAATCTGGATCCTACGTCGTCAAAGCGAATAAGACAAAGGTTTTCGTAACTTTTACGGATTCAAATAATATACCCTATACCCTCTCAGCGAAACTACAAAACAAATGGAACTATATTGTGACTACCTATGATAAAACTACCATGAACCTCTATATCAATGCCAACCTTAACGGCTCGCTTGCTCTTGGTTCAAAACCAATAAAAGTGACAACAAATCAATTATACTTTGGTTTATACAACGGTTACTATGATGAATTTTCTCTTTATGCTGCAATACTTTCACCAGCAAAAATAATACAAAATTACAATTATTATCGTCCTCCATAAGAAAAAAAGGTGATAGCGTGAAACATATACGAAAAATAATAAGAAATGTGAAAAAAAAGGATGAAGCAGTAGCTGGTATCGTTGTCGCGGTCATGATCGTCGGACTTGTTCTTGCAGTAGTTTCAATTATTCAAACGATCTATGTTCCAAAATGGATGGAATCACGAGAAGCTGAACATATGGGTGTTGTGGCAGATCAGTTTTCACAACTTAAATTTTCTATTGATACTCAGATTGCTCTCAAAGAAAATGTCCCAATATCCTCCTCAATTACCTTAGGCAGTAGAGAACTTGGATTTTTCATGTCAAATAAAGCGTTTGGCCGACTAGCTTTAATCTCTAATGGATGGGCACATAGAATCACTCGAACAGTAGGAGATACGTACGAAGACAATTTTGGGATCCTTCGCTATACATCAGAAAATGGATATTTCCTCAACCAAGCATATAACTACGAAATTGGTGGGGTAATTCTCAATCAAACCCAAGGGGCAGTATTTATTATTAAACCAGAATTTTCAGTCCGTTATAATACCTCTACTCGTCAAGTAAACCTCTCGTTAACTTGCATTGATTTAATTCCTAACGATGAAAAAACTTCTATCACTGGTTATGGAACATATCCGGTGCGAACCGAATATATAACAGAAACAAACAATACCATTACTTTAGTAAAATCCTTAGCGATAATTACCCCATTTCCATCCATATGGTTCAATTTTTTAAATTCAACATTATCTGATGCAAATCTCGTAAAGAACACTGATTACACCATAACAAAATCTTCAAATCAAGTAACAGTCACCTTTAATTATCCTCCCATTACTAATGTTATTTTCGACCTCGAGAAAATCCAAATTTCAACCCAGATTACTCCCGGATGGACTGAATAAAAATATGCTGAATGATGATGGTTAGCGAGTGCCACAATTATATCACGAATTGTGAGTTATATATAAACACGAGGAAAATACATTCGTATACTACTAAAACTTCAAAAAATCTATTTGAATCCATTCATTGATAATCCTATATGTATTCTCATGGTAAGGACGAGGAAATGCCGCAATTACGGATGACAAGGACATCTGGGAGAAGTATTATTATTACACGTCCCAGTCAGATCATGGGCGCCTCTGACATTAAAAACAGTAATTTTCTTGAGATCACCCGGTTCCAACAGGCTGAAATCCTGAGGAAGACGACTGAGGGGGAGCTGGTGCGATGAAGAAAAAACTCGCTGCTCTCATCATCGGATTAACGATTCTCATTATGCTAGGGGGAATTCAGGCTACATTTCTTTATGGGGCAGAGTTTCTTACCACGAAACCGGGGTTTACTTTCTCTATAACACACAACGATCTCCCAACAATTAATAATGAAGGACCAACAAATGGGAGCACGGGCATTTCAACAACTCCAACATTGAACATTACCGTCAATGATGAAAACGGTGATATGATGACGATTTCGTGGTATAGTAACTCGAGCGGCTTGTGGCAACTCTTTGGTGTCAATAGCTCGGTTGTAAACGGCACCTATCATCAGAAAAACAATAACTTCAGCAGTACCAGTACAAAATACTGGTGGAATGTCTCAGTGAATGACGGAAAAGAGATCAAAACTTCTGGTATCTATCACTTTACTACGAGACCTTAGATAAAACCTTCGAGATCTATTGAGACTTTTGCTTAACTAAAATAAACGCCCTAAGCAAAATAGTAAAAAATGCATACTTTTGGTCAATTCACATAAAAAATTGGAAATAAAGGATAAAAAAAGTGCAGGGGACGAGATTTGAACTCGCGGACCTCTGCAGGACAAGACTCTGAATCTTGCGCCGTTGACCATGCTTGGCTACCCCTGCTTTTTGATGACCACCATTCATTATTCCCTATTTTAGGTTGTCGAGTGTGGATTGGCTTCAGCAAAAAAATTACCTGGTCTAACCCCTGTCGTAAAAATATTAAGATGAAGCGAGATAAAACACAGCGTCAGCTCTGCCACTATCTACATCGTAGTAGAAAGATTCTATGAGACGCACGGTATAATCGACAAACGAACCTAGATCACCATTAGAAAAGATTGATTACGGAATTTTCTCTCAATCTTGAATCTGACGAAATGTTTAAATAAAAAATAATTATAGTAAAGTTGTATATTAATTAACCCACATTCCTTCCATATCCTTTAAATATCCCTTCTCCATTCGGAATTCTCATGGCAGTATGGCATGGAAACTCAAAAAGGAGTAAAACCGGACGACGCATCCGATACGCACGAAACAAGAGACGATTCGAGATAGGACGAGAACTTCACCTCACCACCATTGGGGCAATGAAACGAAAACCGATCCGAACCAGAGGAAACAACAAAAAATCTCGAGTTCTCACCGCAGATACCGCATATGTTATCGACCCAAAAACCAATAAAACCACAAAAACAGATATCGTCACCGTCGTCGAAAACTCAGCAAACGTCCACTACGTCCGACGAAACATCATGAATAAAGGAGCGATTATCAACACAAAAATCGGCAAAGCAAAAATTACCTCACGGCCTGGACAAAGTGGCGTCATCAACGCGGTCTTACTCACTAAATAAAACCGTCGTGATCATCAATGGTTTCCAAAGATGAAAACAAATATGTGATATACCCTCTGTATTTTGATAGTGTAGTTTCTCGATTGAATGGACGAAAGGTCTCAAAGAAACACGCGGTCGAAAAACCATCTTTAGAAAGCATCGCAAAAGCAGCAAAATCCCTCGGTTTAAATCCTATTTTAGAAAAAGACGGGATTCATTCGTCAATACCCTGGAAAAAAGAAGGGCGAATCCTCGTGGAAAAGAAAGGACCAAAAACCAAACTTCTCATACAGTTGGCAAACCGACTCTAAGGTCAGAAAGTATATAATATAAACATTACATTCTGGTTCAACTCTCTTGGAGCCGGGTTATGGAACAATCAGGACAACAGTACGACGAAGCAAGTACAATTTTTTCTCCTGATGGCAGGCTTTATCAGGTTGAATATGCCCGGGAAGCCGTTAAAAAAGGCTCTACTACCATGGGATTCAAATGGAAAGATGGAGTTCTTCTTCTTGCGCATA
>PDVJ01000331.1_pt1 | contig 15610 bp, 12 predicted proteins | sample 1369811 | NCBI WGS metagenome assembly PDVJ01 (sample SAMN07795376, study PRJNA414565) | Alkali sediment metagenome, whole genome shotgun sequencing project. | reverse complement strand
GAGATGAGCTACTGGCAACTCAAGCGCTATGCGGAAGCGGTGCGGCAAGAAGGCTATGACAATGCAAAATACCTTGTGGACATGAACATCAAACTTGCCTTTCCCTTCATCAGCCTGATTCTTCTCACCATTGGGATTCCTCTGGCCCTCAGCGTGAAGAAGGGCGGGACCCCTCTCTCCGTGTCTGTGGGCATGGCCGTCTGTTTTCTCTATGTGCTTATTCTGGGCCTTGCCCGATCCCTGGGGCTTGCAGGCATTTTGCCTCCCCTGTTCTCTGCCTGGCTGGCCAATCTCCTGTTTCTCTTTCTAGGTATTTACATGATGATCCACATGGAAAGATAAGATGCGCACCAGACACAGAGAGCACAGAGAAAAGCTTTTTCATTTGCCGGGAGATACCGGCAAATGAAGAGGTTCTGAACGAAATACCAAAACAAACAGTTTTCAAAACGTTAATCGCCGTGAGGCTATTTTCGCCTTTCGGTATCCCTGCCTGCCGGCAGGCAGGTCCCGAAAGGCGAAAAACCCTCTGAGTCCTCCGTGCCTCTGTGGTGAATACTGGGTATTGGGCTTTCAGACTGTGGAAAAAGAACCCATTAGAATTTTGAGAGTCATTGCTCGCCTCAACATCGGCGGGCCTGCAATCCAGGCCGTCACCTTGAGCGACCTTTTCTCAAAAGGTCGTTTTCGGACCCGTCTGGTTTGCGGGCAGGTCGGCACTCATGAAGGGGACATGTATTACCTGGCATCCTCCCGACAAGTGGATCCTGTGGTTCTCCCATGCCTCAGAAAAGAAATATCCGTCCTCGATGACCTGAGATCGTTTTCCGAACTTAGAAAGATCATCAGCGAATTCAAACCCCATATTATTCACACCCACACAGCGAAAGCAGGAACCCTGGGAAGGCTGGCCGGAATCAGTCTGAATGCTCAGAAGATTCTTGGACAAAAGATCAGGTTGGTCCACACCTTTCACGGCCACGTGTTTCACAGTTACTTCAGCTCTCTGAGGACTTTCGCCTTCATAAAGATTGAAAGGTTTCTTGCACGGTTCACCGACCGGATCATCGCCATCAGCGCTTCCCAGGAAAGAGACATTTGCGAGAACTACAAAATCGCCAAACCTCATCAGGTCCAGGTTGTCCCCCTGGGATTTGATCTTTCGGGTTTTGAAAGGCTCAGTCCACCGACGCCCCACGGGGTTTTCTCTGTGGGAATCATCGGTCGACTGGCCGCTGTGAAGAACCATCGAATGCTTTTTGAGACGGTGAAGAGCCTGAAAGACCATGGGGCGGACCATGCTTTCAAGTTCTTTGTGGTGGGAGATGGGGAACTAAGAGAAGAACTGACCCGGGAGGCCAAAGCGCTCGGGATAGAAAGAAATGTCCTCTTCACGGGTTGGCAGAAAGAGATGCCGGGGGTCTACCAGGGACTCGATGCCGTGGTGATCACCTCCCTCAATGAAGGAACACCGGTGAGCCTTATTGAAGCCATGGCTGCCGCTAGACCTGTCATCGCCACGGATGTGGGCGGAGTCAGGGACCTCATGGGAGAGATTGACACGGAAAGAGGAGAGGGCTATAAACTGGCTCGCCACGGTATTCTCGTACCCTCGGGGGACAGAAAGGCCCTGACTGAGGCTCTGCTTTTCGCGCTCAGGGAGAAAAGCTTGACGATTGAGATCGCTGAGCGGGCGAGAAAACACGTGCTGCGGAAATATCCCCTGGAGAGGCTCGTCAGAGACATGGAGGCTCTTTATGAGGGATTGGTCAGGTCTTAGTGATTCACCAGGAGCAGAAAGCACAGCACGGGATAGCCACAACCAATTTTGAAGCACAAAATCCTGGCGGCTTCCTAAGAAGTCGTCACTCCGGTGAAAACCGGAGTCCAGAGGTCCTGAAACTGGTTGAATAAACTGGATTCCGGCTTTCGCCGGAATGACACAAAATGGTGGTTTCCGGCTTTGTTCGAATAGATCAACGTTAGTAGTACGGAGAAACGTTTTTATTCTCATGATCATGGAAAACCTTCTGGTTTATAATTTTCTCGCCTTTATGGGGGCCCTTGTGCTTTCTCTGTGTTTGACGCCCCTGGTGAGATCGTTCGCCCTTCGCAGAGGCCGGGTGGCGGTTCCCAAAGAGACCCGGTGGCACAAGAAGGAGACCGCGCTGATGGGAGGAGTCGCCATCTTCCTGTCCACCATGGCATTGTGGCTTGTCGCGGCTTTTGTCCTGGGCTGGAACCATTTCGGAAAACCCTTTATCCCCATCGCTCTTTGCGCTTCAGGAATGTTTCTGCTGGGACTGATCGATGATCTGCGCACCATGGATCCGCAGCACAAGCTTGCCGGCCAGATTGTGCTCACGGCCATTCTGGTCTTCCTCGGTTTCAGGCTCGAATGGACCTCTTACAAGACCATCAATCTTTTTCTTTCCATTTTATGGATTGTGGGGATCACCAACGCCTTCAACCTCCTCGACAACATGGACGGGCTCTCGGCGGGCGTTGCCTTCATTGCCGCCCTGTTCACCTTTTTGCTCCATATTTCCAGCCCCAGCGCGGTCTCTCTGGCGGCTGTTCTTCTCATGACCGCCTCCTACCTCGGAGCTCTCCTGGGATTCCTGGTTTACAACTTCAATCCCGCTTCCATTTTCATGGGTGATGCGGGGAGCCTTTTTATCGGCTTTGTGATGGCCTGCCTCATGACCATGGGAGGTGCAGGGCAGGCCGTGGGAGGGAACGCCGCCAACCTCCTGTCCGTGATCGCGATCCCCATCCTCATTCTTTTCATCCCCATCGTGGATACAGGGTTCGTGAGTTTCATGCGGAAGCTCTTCAGCCGGCCTATCTCTCAGGGAGGGAAGGACCACTCCTCGCACCGGATGGTGGCGATCGGCCTTTCGGAGAGAAAAGCCGTATTGGTCCTTTACGGCTTTTCTGTGGCTTCGGGGTTGATCGCTCTTGCGATACGGCACCTGAACGTCAGTCTGACCCTGGCGCTGATCGCGTTTTACCTTCTGTTTGTCCTTTTCTTCTGGATCTACCTGGGAAGGGTCAAAGTCTACTCAGAGAAATCGATTCTCTCCGAGGAAAGCGCGAATGTCCTCACTCCCATCCTTGTGCAGATCACTTACCGAAGGAGGCTCTTTGAAGTTCTGCTCGATGTGGTGCTCATCTCTGTTTCTTATTACACCGCGTACCTTCTTCGTTTTGAAGGACAAGTAGGAGAGGACTTCGACTTTTTCCTGAAGTCCCTCCCGATCATGCTCGCCTGCCAGACCTTCTCCTTTTACATCATGGGAGTTTACCGGGGGATATGGGAAAGCACAGGCGTCAAGGACTTGATCGGATATGTCAAGGCGATCACCATCGGCGCGGTGATGCCCATGCTCATCCTGCTTTTCATCTACCGGTTCCAGAGTTTTTCCAGAGCCGTCTTCGTCATTTACTGGGGCGTCATGCTCATCCTGGTCTCCTTGTCCAGGCTTTCCTTCCGTCTCCTGGACGAGGGAGTCCGCATTCCTAGCCGGAAGGGAGATCACGCTCTCATTTATGGGGCGGGAATAGGAGGTCAATTTGCCCTGAAGGAAATCCAGAGCAATCCTGATCTCGGCCTTCAACTGGTCGGCTTTGTGGATGACAATCCCAGACTTCGGGGAAGAAAGATCAAGGGTTACCCGGTCCTTGGCGGCCAGAATGAACTGGAGGACATCTTTCGAGGGTATGATATAAAAAAAGTCATCATATCATTCAGACAGGAGGGTGAGGAGAAGGCTAACGAGATCAGGCTCCTGTGCCGTAATCTGGGGGCGGAGATAGATGTGAAACAGATGAGGCTGACGATCAGCTGACCATTTTCGGAATGAATCACATGAAAACTTCTTCCTCTATTGCAGGGGCACAGTCTGTTATGGCCTATGTCCCCGGGCCCTTTGAGCGCTTTGGAAGACGGATCAAGGTCGAGTACCTTGGAATGGCCTCTGTTTATACCATCATTGCGCTTTTGTTTTTCGGTGTTTATTCTTCTTGGTACAAAACGATCCTGGCCACTCTAGGGGCTTTCTTTCTCTTCTTGGGGCTTAAGAAGAAAACAGAGGATCACCTTGTCGGCTCCCTTGTTCTCTTTGCTGCGGTGGGTGTCGCGCAGGGCCCGATTCACTGTACCGAGTGGGTTGTCCCTTACATGCTTTTCGGGTTGGCTGTCTTCACCATGGAAGGATACCGGGAGAGGCGGCCCACGCGAATCTATGCCCTGCCGGCGTTGTTCTTGGGTTGGTCTCTGGCAGATTCATCCTGGTGGTTGGGCCTGGCATTCGCTGCCTTGTACCTGGCTTTTCCCCGTGCCGAAAAACCGCACCTTCGGCGCCATCTCGCTTACGTGGTGATCCTCAGCCTCTTGCTAGGCTTTTCCGCTCATGCCCTATCTTATGGATCCATCGGTTCTTCGTTCCGGTTTTTTCCGTCAGGCCAAGTGTCTCTCGATCGCACGGGACTGGAGGTGCTGGTGGCCATAGGGGTTCCCACCCTCTTGTGCCTTGCGCTTTACTGGAAAAGGCTCGTAGCACCCCACCGATGGAACACATTGCTCTTTGCCTGTCTTGCTCCCTGGGACGGTCGGCTCTCGGCTCTCTTCGGTATGGTTGCAGCGGTTCTTCTTTGTGCGACCGTATTCAGGGACAGCGTGGATTCTCCCGCCATGCGTCCTTTTTTCAAACATTTTGAGTGGCACTATTTCTGGTATGTTTTCGCCGTCGCGTTATGGGCGGTTCTGAGCCGGTGGGGAATAACATCTGGTTGGTTAATGTGAGGATCCGAGGCGCGTCCCCGTTTAATGATTGACAATCTTTTTATGCTTCCTATAAAAGATGAGCCAGCCTCTTGCTTTTCAATACGTTGGAAAAACAGCGAAAAAGGAGTTATAGGCCTCGCAAAGTAAGGAGACGTCATGGACTACAATCTTTCGATGGAGCAGGAGATCCTCCGAAACTCAGTTCGCCAGTTTGCTGAAAAAGAAATCAGACGGGTGGCCAAGGAGCTCGATGAGAAGGAGGAGTTTTCCTATGATACGATGAGGAAGATGGGCGAGCTTGGACTTTTCGGCATGTTTGTGTCTGAGAAGTATGGCGGCCAGGCCATGGATTACGTCTCCTACATCATCGCCACCGAAGAGGTGGCCCGGGTCGATCAATCTCATGCCGCAACCATCGCGGCAGGGAATTCCCTGGGCATCGGCCCTCTCTACTATTTTGGAAATGAGGAGCAAAAGCAAAAGCACCTTCCTAAGTTATGCACAGGGGAGTCCCTGTGGGGGTTCGGACTGACAGAGCCGAATGCAGGCTCGGATGCGGGAAACAGCCAAACCACGGCGATCTTGGACGGGGATGAGTGGGTCATCAACGGGAGCAAGATTTTCATCACCAATGCCGCCACTCAGATTACCACCGGCGTGACCTGCCTTTGCAGAACAGGGACAAAGGCAGAGGGCCGGCCCGAGCTTTCCTGCATCCTTGTCGAAGCAGGCACGCCAGGGTTCGTGGCCAAGGAAATGCATGGAAAGATGATGTGGCGTGGTTCGAACACGGCCCAGCTCTTTTTCGACGATTGCCGGGTTCCCAATGAAAACCTTCTCGGGCCTCGAGGGCAGGGGTTTTATCAGATGATGCAGACCTTGGATGGGGGACGTTTGTCCATCGCTGCCATGGGGCTCGGAGGGGCGCAGGGCTGCTTTGAACTGGCCATGAAATACAGCAAGGAACGGGTTCAATTCGGAAAACCGATCGCTACCTACCAGGTGAATGCATTCAAACTGGCGGACATGGCCCTTGAAATCGAGTGCGCCCGCCTTCTCCTTTACAAGGCGTGCTGGCTGAGAGACAACGACAAAGCCTTCCGAAAAGAAGCCGCCATGGCCAAGCTCTACTGCTCGGAGGTGATGTACCGATGCGCAAACCATGCGGTCCAGCTCCACGGCGGTTATGGACTGATGAAGGAGTATGATGTCGAGAGGTTCTACAGGGATCAGAAACTGCTGGAGATCGGGGAAGGGACATCGGAAGTGCAGAGAATCGTTATTTCAAGACTGATCGGAGCGGTGTGAGAAACGGTTCAAGGGTGACGGCACCCTTCGACAAAGCTCAGGGCAGGCAAGGCGCACGGAGAGGAAAGCTGGAACAGCGATCATGGCCTTTTGAGGGGTCCGCCACCAAATCCTGCACCGCAAGTCAATTGCTTACGGCTCCTAAACGAATGAGCGCCAGCTGATCAAATCATGTTAGATTATATCCTCGGCAAAGATCTTGCCCACTATGTCAAAGCCCATCGGGGCTTGCTGATCTGCTCCCTTGTCCTCACGGGGCTGTCAACGCTTTTCGTGGTGATTCCTGTTTATCTCATTCAGCCTTTCATAGACGAAGGGATGAAAAGCGGGATAGACCCTGTCACCTGGAAGATCCCCTGGGTGGCCCTTCATTTTGAGGGAGGGTTTTCCTGGAACCGGACGGAGGTTGTCCTTCTTGATGGGGTTTCCCCCAATCGGCTCGTTTTCGTCTTGGCTTCCATCGCCTTCTTGTCGATGCTCATTAAGTCTGTGATCGGGTATGTGAGTGAGCTCGCTTCTGCCGCCTTCTCCAACAGAGCCATCCGGTCCGTTCGCATGGATCTCTTCGGAAAATTCGTCTCTCTTCCCCTTGGATTCTACCATAAGGAAAAAACAGGCGAGCTGATTTCAAGGTCCACGGCGGATTTGACGGTCATGCAGGAAAGGATCTCCAACATCCTTATCGGTCTGATTCAGTATCCTCTGACGGCTGTCGTTTTCCTCGCCTTCCTGCTCTTTTCCAATTACACACTCACCCTGCTCGTGTTCTTGGCTTTTCCGTTGATTGTGGGGCCCGTGCGGCTGTTCGGGAGAAAGGTGAAAAAGCATGCGTCAAGGATCCAGGAGAATACCTCGTATGTGACGGCAGCCTATCAGGAGACGCTCCTTTGCCTCAAGGTCGTACAGGGGTTTTTCATGTCTGAGACAGAGGCCAAGAGGTTCCAGGATCTCGCGAACCGACTGTACAAGAGCGTCATGCGGTGGTGCCGGTGGAATCTCGGCTTGGGCCCAATCCTTGATTCTATTGCTTTCTTGGTCCTGCCCGGGCTTTTCGTCGTCGGTAAAGTTTATTTTCATCATAGCCTTGGTGAACTCATCGCGTTGATGTATGCCTTTCAAAGGCTCTACGCGCCGGTCAGGAATCTGGCGAAAATGAACAACGAGCTTCGCACGCTGCAGGGGTCTACGGAACGGGTTTTCGGGATCATGAGGACCACTCCGTCGATACGCGATGACCAAGGTGCGATTGAGCTTCCCAGACACCGCCAATCCATTGAATTCAAGGACGTGAGCTTTTCCTACGAAGGGGGAGCGGCTGTCCTTCAAGAGGTTTCTTTTTCCATTCGAGCAGGGGAGATGGTGGCCTTTGTAGGGTCCACCGGCGCAGGGAAGAGCACGCTCCTTGAACTGATCCCCCGGTTCTACGACGTCACCAGCGGCTCTATCACCATTGACGGCACCGATGTTCGCCAGGGGACTCTGGGTTCCCTACGCAGGCAGATCAGTACGGTCAGCCAGGAAGTGCTGCTGTTTCATGACACCATTGCCAATAACATTCGCTACGCCAGGCCGGATGCAGGCTTGGAGGAAGTGATGCAGGCGGCCAAGGCGGCATACGCCCACGACTTCATCCTGGCGCAGCCTCAGGGCTATGACTCTCTGGTGGGAGATCGGGGAACGTTGCTCTCCGGTGGGCAGAGGCAGCGCATCGCCATTGCAAGGGCCATTCTTGCAAACCCTTCGATTTTGATCCTGGATGAAGCGGCATCCGCGCTGGATGCTGAAAGCGAGCAGTTGGTGGAGGCATCGATTGATGCCTTGAGAGGCGGGAGGACCATTCTCGTTGCAGCCCACCGTTTGAGTACGGTCCGGAAGGCGGATCGCATCTATGTGCTGGAAGGCGGAAGGATCGTTGAATCAGGGACGAGAGAGGATCTGTTGGACTTGAAGGGGCGTTTCCGTCAGCTTCACGACATCCAGTTCAAGGCATAGGACGGTTCACGGCGCAAGACCAAGTCGTCAGAAACCTACCTCTTCGCTTCCAGGGCTTGCGCAATGCCGGCCGCGGTGAGGCCTCGTATTCGGACCGTCTTGAGCCTTCCGGTCTTCCCAGAGATGATCTCAACGTCTCCCCTGGGTACTCCGACTTTTTCCGAGAGGAACTTGACGAGGGCTTTATTCGCCTTGCCCTCTACAGGGGGATCGGTAATTTTCACCCGGTAGATGTCCTTCTCCTTGCCCGCGATTTCGGTTCTTGAAGACCTCGGGATGACCTTGACCCTGATGAGGGCTTCCGTTTCCACTTCTCCCATCACCTGAAGCCTGCCGCCATTTCAACAAGGCTCTGGACGACAAAGGTCTGAAAGAAAATGATGGCCAGAATGACAATAATCGGCGAGAAGTCTATCCTGCCGAAAGACTGAGGAAGCTTTCTCCGGATACGGAGCAGCACAGGGTCCGTGACCGAGTTGAGAAACCGGACAATAGGATTGTAGGGATCAGGATTGACCCAGGAAATGATCGCCCGGGCAATGATGATATACATGTACAGGCTTAACCCGATGTCCAGGATTCTCGCTATGGCAATCAGAAAATTCGATACCACGAACATGCTCTTTCCCTTTTCAGTTCTGGCAGGTTGCTGAAAAAGTCCCTGCTTAGAGGCTGCTCAAAACGTCCAGATCCAAGGCTCCCGAAATCCAGAGGAGCGAGTCGTACTTGCCAGTACGCCGCAGCGACGAGGGATGAGGGAAACGCCGGAGATGGGCGTTTTTCAGCAGCCTGCTACTGCGCGACCTGCATGGCGGTAATAACGCCATGGCACTTGCAGGCCGTTCCCACCAGCCACTTCCCTTCCCCTCCCTCTGAGACTTTCCCGAGAAGCTCCTTCAGATCCCTCACTCGATACCCCCCGACTCCAGGGGCCAATTGTTGACTGCGGATCACGTGCATCCGAAACCCCTGGGGTTCCAGGCGAGTGAGCAGCCCGTAGAGGGGGATTCCTCTCTTTTTCCCTGTGACCGTGCAGAAGGCCGCAGGCTCAGGACAATCCTCCGGGCATTTGAAATCGGCGTAACTGACGAGCAGCGAGCCGTCAGCCCCCTTCCAGGTATGAGGGAGGCGAGGGGCAAAATCCTTGGGAACCGAAATCGGTTTTGTTGCAGCTCCCTTGTTTAAATAATTTCTCAGCCATTCAAAAGCAAGGTGGACAGGAGCAGCAGGAATGATGAACGTGGAGGGGGCGAGATGAGAGAAATGCTTCACCAGGAAGTGCACACCGTCCTGCGCAATTCTCTTCGCACCGATGGCTCCAATTTTGTTGAGACTCTTGACGTCCCGATCCACGATCCAGAGAGAGGAATGTTGTGCGGAGTTTAGCAGCCTGGCGGCTCTCTGTCCGAAATGACCCGCTCCGATGATAATGATCGCTTTCTTTTCAGACTTTTTAGTTGTCACTTAACCATACACCTCTGGTGGAACACGAGTAATCGTTTGACCGATCCTGGGTGCAAAAAGGTTCGCCAACAATTTCCCCTCCTTTGGTGCCCGTCCTCCATAGTCCCGCCAAAGGCGGGACGGAGGACGGAGGATGGGCTAGAGCCTGCCCCGTACTTGATACGGGGAGAGGGGGCACCCCCACCTTGCCTCCCCCATCAAGGGGGAGAAAGTTTTGCAAAGGTATGTCAGAGCAGGCCGTAAGCCGGGTTCTGTTTCCCCCGGCTCACACAGAGTGAACCGGGGGACAATGACCATTCCTCTAGTCCCGATGTCACCATCGGGATCAGGCGACCTACCCGGGAACTCGGGCGGACCACCCTCCGGCGTTCCCCTATTTGGTCTTGCTCCGGGTGGGGTTTTCCTAGCTCCTGCCGTCACCGGCAGGACTGGTGAGCTCTTACCTCACCGTTTCACCCTTACCCCGGCGGAAGGGCCGCCGGGGCGGTTTCCTTTCTGTGGCACTTTCCTTCCTGTTGCCAGGACTGGGAGTTACCCAGCACCCTGTCCTGCGGAGCCCGGACTTTCCTCCCCTCTGCCTGCAGGCAGAGCAGCGGTCATTTGTCCTGCTCTGACATACCGCTTCATTATAACTCACTTGGGGTCTTTTGGAAATCCTGGTCATCGCCCCAGTAGATGATTCGATTGCAGTGGGGGCAGGTCATGAGATCGCTCCCCCGGATGAGTTCGTTGAACTTCTGCGGAGGTATTCCCATGTGGCAGGTCTGGCAGACTCCCGTAACGACTGAGCTGATGGCCAGGCCTCCCTTGCGCTCCCTGAGGAAGAGGTACTTTTTCAGGAGGCTCTGGTCAAAATCTGAGCAAAGCTGGTTTCTCTCTTTTTCCAGAGCTTCAAGGTCTCTTTCCAGGGCGAGGAGCTCCTTCTTGATCTCTTCCTTGTCTTTTTCGCATTTGTCTTTTAGGGTCTTGAGAGTGTCTTTGTGATTCTTGCATTTCTGTTCCCGCTCTTCCGCGGTTTCCATGATCTGGATGGCTTTTTCCTCTGTCTGAAACTTGATGGTTTTCAGGTCATCGATCTCTTTCAAAGCGGCGGTGTACTCCTTGTTTGATTTGATCTGAGTGAGCTTCGTCGAGCTTTTCTCTATCTTGCCGTCCAGTTCCTGGATCTCCCGCTCGAGCACCCGTCTATCTTTTCTGAACACCTCGATCTGGTCTTCGTCGGCCTTGAACTGGCTTTCCATGACCCTGACTTCATCCTCCAGTTTTTGAATTCTCAGAGGGCACTGTTCTTTGGCCTGGAGAATTTTTTCGATCCTGTTATCACGCTCCTGAAGTTGAATAAGCACCAAAAGTTTGTCTTTCAATGTGATTCTCTTCCACTCCTGTTCCTCGCCATGACCTTGTCATGGGTTATAAGGTTAAACAGACTATTCCTCATGCGGGCTTCTGGCCGCAACCCAATCATTTATCATTTAACATTTCCCATTGATCATTGACTCAAGACCCAATGATCAATCTTCAATGTGCAATGATCAATGATCAATGATCAATGTCCAATGCTCCGGCGCCGGCCCGTCTAAAGCAGGGTTCCTTTTGAAACTCCTTTGTGTGCATTCTGCATCCTGAAATTTTGGTGGGCCCACCTGGGTTCGAACCAGGGACCGACCGGTTATGAGCCGGTGGCTCTTCCAGCTGAGCTATGGGCCCGATCTTTTCATCAAGGATTAACATAACTGCTCAGGTGTTTAGGCTGAAGGCTGAAGACTGAAAGGCAGTAATAATCATCCATGACACAATCACCTGCCAACGTATCCAAACGATCTTGGCTTTATGTGATCGCGCATGTCTTTTCCTTCAGGCTATCTACCTTCAGTCTATCTACCTGAGTAGTTACAAATTAACATGCAAAGCGATCGCAGGATTGTCAAGCTAATTCCCATTAAGAGGTCCCGCAACCCCTCCCCTCAGCGCGGGGCGTTTCACTGCTCCAGAAAGCTTCTGAGTTTCTTGCTTCTGCTGGGGTGTCTCAATTTCCTCAGGGCCTTGGCCTCTATTTGTCTGATTCTCTCCCTGGTGACATTGAAATCACGGCCCACCTCTTCGAGGGTGTGATCGGATTTCTCACCGATGCCGAATCTCATCCGCAACACCTTTTCCTCTCTCGGGGTCAGGGTGGTGAGGATTTTTCTTGTCTGCTCACCCAGGTTGAAATTCATGACCGCATCCCCGGGGGAGATAATCTTCTTGTCCTCAATGAAATCTCCCAGATGGCTATCTTCCTCTTCCCCGATCGGGGTCTCCAGAGAGATGGGCTCTTTGGCAATCTTGAGGACCTTTCGGACCTTTTCCAGCGGGAATTCCATTTTTTCGGCGATTTCCTCAGGGGTCGGTTCGCGGCCGTGTTCCTGAACCAGATACCGCGATGTGCGAATGAGCTTGTTGATGGTTTCGATCATGTGAACCGGGATTCGAATGGTTCTTGCCTGGTCCGCAATGGCTCTCGTGATGGCTTGCCGGATCCACCAGGTGGCATAGGTGCTGACGATGTTTCCTTCCTGGATCAGGTCGAGGAACTGAAGCCCCCGGTTGGTGTATTTCTTGGCAATGCTCACCACCAATCTCAGGTTGGCTTCAATGAGTTCGCTCTTGGCCAGCTTGGACCGGTCAATCCGATCCTCGACGATTTCAAGCGTATCCTTGAGTTCCGCCTTGTCCATGTTGGTGCGATCCCTGATTTCCTTGATCACCTTCTCTGCTCCGTCCATCTTGGATTTCAGGGCAAGGAGATCCGATTTCTTGAGTTTCAGAGGGGTGACCGGCTGGGTTTCCTTCGCGGTTTTGGGGATCTGGGTGAAACACTTCTTCACAAAGGCCAGAGGCTTGCCTCCGGCTGCCGACAGGACTTCCTTGAGATCCTTTTCCGCCCTTTCCACTCTCCAAACCGTCTCCTTCAATCGTTCCACCATCCGGTCGACCTGGGTCTTTTCCAGTTTAAAACTGCTGATCAGCTCCACGATCTTCCGTCTATTGTTCTCCATCTTCGTTTGAATTCTCTTCTTCTTGGCCGCAGGAATCCCTTTCTTCGAAGCCTGAGCCTTCAGGTCAAGAGCGTCCTGATACAGGGATTCAATTTCACCGATGAGATGGATGATGGATTCTTTCCTTTCTCCGATTTGAGTGTGGCTGTCCTCATCGTCGAGATCGTTAATGACGTCCTTGAGCTTGATTTCTCCCTTCTTCAGGAGGTCTCCCAGTTTGATGATGTATTCGATTCCCACACGGCACTTCAGAAGATCGTCAAGGGCTTCTGTTTCGCCGGCTTCAATTCTCTTGGCAATCTCCACCTCGCCTTCCCGGGTGAGAAGGGAGATGCAGCCCATCTCTTTCAGATACATCTTCACGGGATCAGAGACCCGGGTCGCCACATCCGCAACCTCGGCCCGGAAGTTCTCTTTCTCAACAACTTTTTCCTGCCTCTTCTTAATCCGCCTGGATTTTTCAATCGCCTCCTTGGACGCCTCGTCGATGACCATGACATCCAGTTCTTGAAACATCATCATGAGGTCATCGATGGTTTCCGAGGAGACCACCTCGTCGGGCAGTTCATCGTTCAGTTCTTCGTAGGTAATGTATCCTTTGTCTTTGCCTATATCGATGAGCCTCTTGAGATTCACCACGTCTGAATTGTTCGCCATTACATTCCCTCCTGAGAGTTCCCGTTGATTCGCGGTTGAACGTCTCGTTCCTTCTTTAATTTCAGTATCCGGTTATAGGTTTCAAAATCGCCTGAGGCTCTGGCCTGAGCCACGGAGTCCTGGATTTTGATCCTAAGAAGTTTCTCTCCGAAATCCTGGAGCGCTCTTCCCACCTCTTCTTCAAGGAAGATGGAAGGGCTGAGCATCGCTTCTCTGAAGACCTCTTGGGTTTCTTCCCTGGAGAGGCCGGCCAGGATGTCTTCCTGAACGATCTTCCCTCCCGCAGGGTTCTTCTCGAGGATGCAGCCTACAATCTCGATGACGATAGGGTCTGAGAGAAGGCTTTTCCACTCGAGGTTTTTGATCCGGCCGATCGTCTCGGGATGATGGAGGACAAGATTGAGAAGATAGACATCATCAATCCTCCTGGCCTCTTTCTTCTCCTGGGCTCGAGAGCGATCCGGTGCAAAGGCGCCTTTGGCGGCCCACTTCTGGAATTCCGCTGTGAGGGTCTTTTCGGTCACCTGGAGTTTTTCTGAAAGACGATTGATGTAGAGAGCCCGCTGCACGTGGCTCTTGAGCTCCGCCAGAACAGGGAAGATGTCCTCCAGAACTTTCACCCTGTGTTCGATCTCCTTTCCCCCGTCGGCCATCTTCCGATCGATGAAAAAATCGAACATGGGAACGCTACGCTCCAGGAGAGCCTCAAAGGCTTCAAGGCCGCTCTTGTTCACAAAGGTGTCCGGATCTTCTCCGTCCGGGAGAGACATGACCCTGGAGGGCATGCCTTCATCCAGGAAAAAAGAAAGGCTTTTCATGGCCGCTGCAGTTCCGGCTGCGTCCGGGTCGAAGACCACCACCGCTTCCCGGGCATACCCCTTGAGTTTCCGGATGTGGTCCCTGGTGAGCGCTGTCCCGAGCGTTGCCACCGCCCCTCGAAACCCGTGTTTGATGAGAGCCAGCGCGTCGGTATACCCCTCCACAATGACCACACGGCCGCTTTCTCGGATACGGGAGTAAGCGGTGTGCAGACCGTAGAGCAACTCGCCCTTTTGGAACACAGGCGTTTCGGGCGTGTTCAGATACTTGGGCAGAGACTGGTCCAGGACTCTGCCGCCGAAACCGACGATCTGGCTTCGCATGTCAAAGATGGGAAACATCACCCGGGCCCGGAACCGATCGTAGTGGCCCTCTGTTTTTCTGGGGATCAGGAGGCCCGCTTGCAGTGCGATTTCAGGATCGATCTTCTTTTCCCGGAGGGCCTTGGCCAGACCATCCCATTCATCCGGTGCATACCCGAGTTTAAATTCGGAAATGATCTCCCCGGGAATCGATCTTCGCTGAAGGTAATCCCTGCCTGCCTTTCCTTTTCCTGATTTCATCAGGATGTGATGAAAGAAATCCGCCGCCGCTTCATTCACGCGAAGGATCGACTCTTTGATTCCCGGCGTTCCAGGATCTCTTTCAGGCAAGGACACGTGGTATTTCTCGGCCAGGTCCTTTAGGGCCTGGGGAAAAGTAACCTGATGATAGGTCATCCAGAAGGCAAAGAGGTCCCCGCCCTTCTTGCACCCAAAACAGTGGAACATCTGCTTGGAAGGGCTGACCGTGAAAGAGGGAGCCTTCTCAGAGTGGAAGGGGCACAGCCCCATATAGCTCTGGCCCGACCGCTTGAGCTGAACAAACTGACCGATCAGCTCAACGATGTCCACGGTCCTCTTGATCTCTTCTTTGGCAGACTGGTAAAGGTCCATAAGCCTTATGGGATCGCCCTCGAAAAGCCTTTGCCCTGAAAAAGAAAAAACCCCTTCATTAAATGAAGGAGTTGTTCCGCTGAGCGTTTTTGTTTGATCATCACTTTTTGATCAGCTGAGATACGCTTTTTAATATAGCCCTCAAGACCGGTGAAAAGATCAGAAACGGAAACGTCGCCGGAATTCTTGAATCAACTGAGAAGTCTTTTGGCTATCTCGTTGACCTCTTTCCCCTGAACCTTTCCCGACAGCCGCCCCATGGCAGCCTTCATGACTTTGCCCAGATCTTTGGGGCCTGAAGCGGATACCTCGGCAATGATCTCCTTGAGCGCCTTTTCAATCTCCGCAGGAGCGAGCTGCTGGGGCAGATATCCGCTAAGCATCTTGACCTCTCCCTCTTCCTTCGCGGCCATGTCCTCGCGATGGCCTTTTCTGAATTCCACCGCCGCCTCCTGACCTTTACGGATCAGGGACTGGATCACGGCCTGAACGTCCTCCTCCTCGAGGGGTTGCGTTCTCCGGCCCTGTTCATTGGTGACGGCCGCTTTCAGCACGCGCAGGCAAGAGAGGCGACGCTCATCCTTTGCTTTGATGGCGTCCGTAAGGTC
>PDVJ01000330.1_pt1 | contig 15610 bp, 12 predicted proteins | sample 1369811 | NCBI WGS metagenome assembly PDVJ01 (sample SAMN07795376, study PRJNA414565) | Alkali sediment metagenome, whole genome shotgun sequencing project. | reverse complement strand
CATTCTTGTGGAGGTCAAAGAAGCGCTCCCTGTCGTCAATCTTTTCGAGCTCGACCCCGGGCCGGGTTCTGAACTCGTCAATCAGTAACTTCTCTTCTACTCTCAGTATGGAATGTAAAAAGCCAACTTTCATGTTCTATGCTCCGTAAAGTCTTAACAGTCTCTGAATAAGGCGAAGTCGTAAGAAGTCCAAAAGCGCTCTATTTCGTCATTCCGGCGGAAGCCGGAATCCAGGAAACACAGGCGGTTCTGGACCCCAGCGACCCTGTCCCGGCGAAAGCCGGGAGCCGGGGGGACGATTTCGGCGGCTCATACGGGACCATCAACTCCGGGACCTTAACAATTGGGCTGCTGTCACGATCATTCGCCCCAGTCTTCCTCTTCCTGGGGGGCTTCCTGCACGCTGTCCTTGCCGGTCACTTCAAGCTCAGAACCGCAGTCCGCGCAGCTCATGATCTCTCCCTTTTCCGCATTCGGAGCCAGGTTTATTTGCGCACCGCACACCGGACATTCAGCCATTTTTCTTTCCTCCTTGGTTATCCTTCGGTACTAACATTCAGACTTTTCGATTTCTCTTGGTTCTCTCTGCGTTCTCCGTGAGAGACGCTATTGTATGGGGCGGAATCATAGAGAAAACGTGGGCGTTTGTCAAAGAAGCTTTGTGGCCAAAAACCAAGGCAAAAGGGCTATTCTTTCTGCTCCCCTGGCTGCTCTCCTCCCATATGGGACTGGAATATGTCGAGAATTGTCTTGTCGAGGTAGGCTTCTTCCTTGTAGGTGAGAAACGCCGAATTGAAAGCCTTGGTCACCTTGGCGATCTTTTCATAGGCATCGCCCACCCCGTCATAGGATTCCCTCAAAGAAACCAGAGTTTCCCGCATTTGCTTCAAGAGGTCTCCGGAGGGTCCCCCGTCGGCAAGGAGCTGGGCGAGCCCATCAAGGGACTTGACATCTTCCTTCATGCACTCTCGTGAAACGAGCAAAGCGGCCAGATGCGTGTTCAGGTAGTGGCACATGCCTCCGGCCGCATTCCGAAGGACCCTGTTCCTCTGGTCCTCGAGGGCCTTTGTAATGTTGTGGGCGAGACCTTCATAATAGAGAAGTTCTCCGGCGTCATTCATCTTTGCCCGTGCCGTGATCGCCATTTCGCTGGCCTCTCCGGCCTTGTTCTTCAGCCTGACACGCTTGTCCGCGACATACCCTTTGTCCCTGAGCTCTGCAAGAAGCTCTTCTCTTTCAGAGGGATCCACATAGGTTTGTTTGATATTGGTTCCAAGAGCCTCTTCCTTGCTATCAAAGCCGAGAAGCTTGAGCCCTGCGTCGTTGATGTCCATGAAGGTCCCTTCAGGCGTCACAGCGTAAGCCATGTCGTTAGTCGATTCGAAAAAGCTCCGGTATTTTTCTTCGCTCTGCTTCAAGGCGTCCAGAGCCCTCTTCTCTTCAGTGATATCCCGGATCACGTGATCGTTCCTGCGGACCCGGCCCTTTTCGGCGTACACCACCCTGCCTTCATCTAGAACCCATTTAACCGCCTTGTTGTTGCTGATGATCCTGTATTCGAGTTCCGCAAACTCGAGATCAGGAAGGGATGCGTAAAATTCCTTCACTTTGTCCACATCCCGGGGATGGACAAAGTCCATTGCGTGCTTCTTTCCGGAGCTGAAGTCCCTTACCGGGATGCCGTAAAGGGCCTCCGCGGAGGGGTTGATGGCGAGAATGGAATGATCTTTGGGTGAAATGGAGACGACGACGTCATTCATGGAGTGAAGGATGCTCTCCAGCCTATCCTTCATCTTCTGGAGTTCGAGCCTGGTTTTTCTCCTTTCCGTGATGTCCGTGAGCGCCCCGAGTATGGCCGGGCTTCCGCCGCATTCGACGGTGTTCACTTTCATCTCCACGATCGCGCCTTCCCCAGGCCTCATCATGGTGAATTCGATCCTGTCGGGAAGACCATCAGTCAATGTTCTTTCTGCACAAAACGTTGTCACTGAGTCCCTGTCGGAAGGGGCAATGAGTTCCGAGAATTCTGATTCCAAAACATCATCAGTGCTTTTTCGGCAGATCTCACAGAAGGCCCTGTTTGCGAAGACGATCTTCCCGTCTTTGATGATGACCACACCGTCATTGATGTGTTCGACAATTCCGCTGTAGCCTATGTCCCCATTACAGAAAGCGATTTCTTTTGCATCGGTAATCGTTTCGTCTTTGGTCATCTTTTCCCCCGAACATTGTTCTGAAGATGGGCGTTGTACGCGCCTGCTCCGTGTTTACCTAATTAATTGAAAGGCAGATGCTTTTTCTGGAGCGGAATATAGGGAGGCTGATCCTGTGTGTCAACAACAAATGGCCCCCTGATCACCATCAAGGCATCATCTGCGGCGTTGCCTTTCCGCCACAGGCGGACTCCTCCTTGCGGCGTATTGATCCATACGCCTCAGTCGTCGCTCCTCGGCGCCTTGCATCTGACGCCTTGCTGTTGATCAGTAATTGCTCGAAACCCACGTCGCACGAAGAATGCGGGAATTAGACGGCGGATTTCGGATCCTGACTTCTTTCTCCCAAAAAAAGAGATTGAGGATTGAACGCAAGATATTCTAATTTAGCTGATTATGAGCAACCGCATCCGGAGACATGTTGATCCCTTTCAATGCAGAATCGTGATTCAACCCGAGGACTGGCTGGAGGCGTATGAGGCCCACGGGCAAGGTGACATATGGATGGACCTGGGATGCGGAAAGGGAGAGTTTCTGGCCGGGTTGGCGGAGATCTATCCAGGGATATTTTTCATCGGCGTGGAGGTGCGGAAAAAAATCGCAGAGAAGTACTTTCCAAAGCACGGGCATCTAACCAATCTTGTCCTCCTCCACGGAAACGTGAACGTGTCCATCCCTTCTATGATGGACCGCCACAAGGTTCAAAAAGTATTCATTCACTTCCCGGATCCCTATAGCCGCAAAGACCGCTACAAAAAAAGGAGAATGGTCAACGAGGTTTTTGTGGAAGAACTCTGCGAAATCCTCGCGGACGGAGGTAGCGTGTCCGCAAAAACGGACGACCAATCGCTTTTTGAAGATATGGATGCCCTGCTTTCAGCCCGCTTTGAACCGGTGCCTGCTTCAATGATCCCATCAGCAGAGGCGACGGTCCTTACCGAGTGGGAGCAGGCGTGCAGAAGAAAATCCATGCCGATTTATTCCAAGGAATACCGGCTCAAATAGAAAGCTCCTGGCCTGAAATCCCTTGACGAATCAGCTCATTTTCTATAATTTTTCCTTAGTTTTCAAAATGTCGGCTTCAACTTTTTTCAGGGGAAACCATGAACTGATGTGCCGAAACCCAGCTCAGTAGACTCAGGGCTGGGTTTTTTGCTTGCCAGCTCTATGTAGTCTGGGACCGTCTGTGCAATTCACCCGAGCTGGTGCGAACTCACGAGCGGGCGGAGAAACTGGACCGTGCCAAACAGGAGATAGAGGAATGGCAGAGCTTCCGGACAAACCGAAACAGGGCGAATTGCTTCTGTATCAGACCGAAGACGGCAAAATGCGTGTTGAGGTGCGACTTGAAGAAGCCACGGAAAAAGAAACGAACCGAGGCCCAGTGATCCGCTTCCTGCACACAAGTGACTGGCAGTTGGGGATGACCCGTCACTTCCTCACGGAGGGAGCACAGGAGCGGTTCAGCCAGGCGAGATTTGACGCCCTTCGAACACTGGGGCGAATCGCAAAGGAGGAGATGTGCCGGTTTATGCTTGTGTGCGGCGATGCCTTCGAGTCCAACCAGGTGGATCGGAAGACGGTTGCCCGCGCACTTGAAGCCCTTAAAGAGGTGCCTGTTCCGGTTTACCTTTTGCCGGGAAACCATGACCCCCTGAACGCGGCGTCTGTGTACCGTTCAAGTACCTTCATCGAGCGGAAGCCCGCTCACGTTCACGTCATTCAAAGTGCCGCCCCGATCAAGGTGGATGAAGGCCTGGAGCTCGTGGGCGCGCCGTGGATGTCCAAGCGGCAGGTCGCCAACCCCATTGAGGATGCGCTCTCCGCTCTCACACCTGCGAGCGGAATCGTGCGCATTGGTATGGGGCACGGTGCTGTCGATGCACTTACGCCGGACCGGGAAGCCGCCGGGGTTATCGCTGTTGCTTCGATCGAACACGCCATTAGCGAAGGGAGGGTTCACTTCGTGGCGCTTGGGGACCGTCACTCCCTCACCAAGGTGGGAACGGGCGACCGTATCTGGTATTCCGGGACGCCCGAGGCCACGGACTTCTCCGAGACACAGTCCGGCTTTGCCCAGGTAGTTGAGATCGGCGATGGCCGGGTATCCACCAAGACCGTCCATGTCGGCCAGTGGCGTTTTGTCGAGCGTGGTCGCGTTGATCTGAACACCGCTGAAGACGCGGAGGCGCTTCGGAAATGGCTGGAGCAAGTAGAAAGCAAAGAGCGCACTGTCGTCCGGTTGCATCTTGTGGGTTCGGTTTCTTTGTCGTTGCATGCGTTGCTTCAGAACCGCCTTCTTGCAGCAAGGGATTTGTTCGGTGCTCTCGAAGTACGAGAAGACGATCTGCTCGCGCTTCCTGACGATGCTGATTTCGCTGACCTTGGATTCTCAGGCTTTGCCGGCGAAACCGTGCAGCGACTCCGGAGCAAGATCGCAGAGGGCGGGGAGGAAGGCTCTGTAGCCCGCGATGCCCTCACGCTCCTTCTTCGGCTGGCAAGGGGGACGGCATGAGGTTCCTTCGTCTTCGAGTCGCTAACTACCGTGGCATAGACGCCTGCGAGGTGAGGTTCGGCTCACCCGGCATTACTCTTGTGCAAGGGCCGAATGAAGCGGGAAAGACCAGCCTCGGCGAAGCGATAGGGATTCTTTTTGAGTACCCTGATTCGAGCAAACATCGCAATGCCGAGGCCATCAGGCCTGTTCACCGAGATGAGGGACCGGAGATTGAACTTGAGGCCGAGAGCGGGCTATATGCCTTCACGTACTTCAAACGATTTTACAAAAAGCCGGAAACCAAACTCACTGTCACCCGGCCGAAGCACGAGAACCTCACAGGGCGCGAGGCTCATGATCGAGCAGAGGCCATCCTCCGTGAGACCCTTGACATAGACCTCTGGAAGGCCCTGACCATTCAACAAGGCGATGCCATTCACCAGCCTGACTTGGGGAAGCAGACATCGCTGTCGGCCGCGCTTGATCGGGTGGCCGGCGGCCGCCCCGCTGATCCGATGGAAGAGGGCTTGTTGGAGAGAGTCAGGGAGGAATTCAGCCGCTTCTTCACCGAGCGCGGCGCTGAAAAGAAAGATCTCCAGGAGGCGCGCAAGCTTCAGACGGAAACTCTCGCCGAGATTACCGGGATCGAACAACAGATCCGCGATCTTGAGCAGGACATCGAAAAATCTGCGACCCTTCAGCGGGAGCTGGGACAACTAAAGCAGCTGGAGGATGAACAGGGGAAGGCGGTTGTTGCGTACACTGCTGCGCTTGAGGAGATAAGGGCTTTGGAGTCCGCCCTTTCTGCGGCTCGTTTGAAGATGGAGACAGCCCAGAAGTCCGAGGAAATGGCACGCCGCGACAAGGAAACGCGCCAAGGTTTCGTTGATGCGGTTGCCAGGGCCGCCAAAGCTTTTGGAGAAATCCAGGAGTCCAGCGTGATCTCGCTTTCAGCGCTGAACCAGACAGAGGGTGAACTCAAGAAGGCGCAGGCAGCCCTCAATGAGGCGGACAAAGGACGAAAGGGAGCGGACAACCTCGCCGCTCTTCGGAGAGAGGATTTCGACTACTACAACAACAAGCTGCATCTTGAACAAATCAAAGAGCGCAAGGAGCGCATTGACCAGGCCAGGAAGAACGCAGCCCAAGCAGAGGAGGCATTGGCGAGAAATAGGGTAGACTCCCGTGCTCTGAAGGCAATCCAGGATGCTGAGCGTGGATTGCTGGCCGCGAACGCTCAGTTGGAGACGGGTGCGCCGAGTGTTCTCCTTCGAGGCTTGGCTGAATGCAGCCTGCAGATTGACGACGCGGCCAGTGTTCTTCGCAAGGATGAGGTCCGAACGATGTCTGTTGCCGACGGGGTGCGGTTGACAATCCCGGGGGCTCTCCACATCGAGATCACCGCGGGCTCCAGCACGGAGGGGCTCTCCATGAAGGTTGCGGAAGCCCGCCGCGCTCTTGACACCGCTTGCGGAGCCGCAGGGGTTGGCAATCCGGATGAAGCAAGAAGGGCCTTCGAAGAGCGCCGTGAGGCCATGCGACACGTCGAGAGCAAAGGACAGGTTGAAAAGGAAAATCTGCGGGACCTGACTTACGAGCAGCTTGAGAGAAAGCTGATTGGCTTAGAGCGTAGTGTGCCGGGCTACCTTGTAAAGCGCGCGCAGGATCCCGTCCTTGGCCCTGACCTGGAGTCGGCAAAAAAGGAACGCGCAAAGGCCGAGGATGCCCAAAAGAAGGCAAATGAGGAATGGGAAGCAGCAAGCAAGTCACTTGATGCCGCTCGCAAAGTCCGAGACGAACTGAGAGCGAAGCATCAGGAAGCGCGAGTACAGCTCGATATGCTGGCCAAGGGTCTCAATCATGCGCGTGAAAACCTCGACCGGGCCCGGAAGACAGTTCCAGATGACAAGCTCGATGCGAACCTTGCGGACGCCACTCGAATCGTGTCTACGGAGGAATCCAACGTGCGGTCCGCTGAGGCGTCTTTGAAGGATAAGAACCCCGAGCGGGTGAAGGCATTGGCTGAAACGGCGAAGGGGTCTCTGCGAACGACGCAGAATCGCCGGACCGCCGCTCAAACAGATCTGACGGAGGTGCAGACCAGGCTGAAAATCCACGGCGAGGAAGGGCTCCATGAAAAGCTTCACGTAGCTCAGAGTCGCTTTGAGCATTTGGAGAAGGATAACCTTTCATTGTTTCGGCGAGCTGTCGCGGCCAAGGTTCTCTATGAAACCATGCGCGAAGAACGCGATAAGGCGCGGCGGGCTTACGTGGCCCCGCTTAAGGAGAAGATCGAACATCTTGGCCGCTTGGTCTTCGATGAGTCCTTCCAGGTGGAGATTAGCGAGGAGTTGCAGATTGCCAGCCGGACGGCCAAGGGAGTCACGGTGCCCTTCGACTCCTTGAGCGGCGGCACGCGGGAACAGCTTTCTTTGATTTTTCGCTTGGCCTGCTCAATGATCGTCGCCAAGGATGGGGGAACACCCCTCCTTCTGGATGATGCGTTGGGTTATACGGATCCGGAGCGGCTGCGACTGATGGGGGCGGTTCTGGCTAAAGCCGCCAAGGATTGCCAGGTCGTTATCTTCACCTGTGTTCCTGATCGATACAGCAATGTTGGGGAAGCGACCGTTGTCTCTTTGGGATGACACATGTCTGCGAGAGGTTCCGGCCCCGTGATGTCAGAGGGGTCTTGGAGGCCTTTAAGTGGCCCATGTGAGAAGGCGCCCGGCTTGAGGCGTGTGGATGCCGGCGACCGGGCGCCCAGCCTAACCCTAGCCTTTGGCAGGCGTTAGGGCGGCAAAGAGGGTGTTTTCACCCCTCTGGATGAGAAGGAGAATGGTTTCCTGATCTTTTACATTTTCGATCTTCTGTTTGAAATCTTCTACGTTTTTGACCGGCTTCTTGTTGACTTGCTGAATTACATCCCCTGAACGGATATCTGCCTTCGCAGCCGGACTTCCCGGGACAACGCTTGCAACCAGAATCCCTGTTTCGCTTTTCAGGCCCAGACCTTTTGCTATTTCAGGAGTAATGTTTTGCACGGTCATGCCCAGAGGCTTGCGGGTTGAAGAATCCGCGACTTCCTCTTTCTGCTCCATCTCCCCTATTTTCACCTCACGGTCAACCACGTTGCCGCCTCTCAGAACCTTGACAGCGACGGTCTTGCCCACGGGGATGGATGCAACCATGCGAGGCAGGTCATTCGAGTCAGAGACCTTTTTCCCGTTAAACTGAACGATCACATCTCCTGTCTCAATACCCCCTTTGTCGGCAGGCCCACCCTTAGCAATTTGGGAGACCAGGGCCCCTTTCTCGTCTTTCAAGCCGAAGGACTTTGAGAGTTCAGGAGTTACCTTCTGGATTCCAACGCCGAGCCACCCACGGGTGACGTGGCCCTTGTCCTTGAGCTGGGGCACGATCTCTTTGGCCATGTTGACGGGAATGGCAAAGCCAATCCCCACGTTCCCCCCGCTCTGAGAGAAAATGGCGGTGTTAATGCCGATGACTTCCCCTTCGGTGTTCAGCAAAGGTCCACCGCTGTTTCCCGGGTTGATGGAGGCATCGGTCTGAATGAAGTTGTCGTAAGGACCGGACCCGATGACTCTCCCCTTGGCGCTGACAATTCCTGCCGTCACAGTCTGCTCGAGGCCAAAAGGACTTCCAATGGCCACGACCCAGTTTCCGACCTTCAAGGAATCCGAATCGCCCAATTGAAGAGACTGAAGACCCGAGACTCCCTCTGCTTTCAAAAGAGCCAGGTCTGTCTTTGGGTCACGGCCCACGACTTTGGCGTCATACTCTTTGCCGTCGGAGAGCTTGATCTTGATCTGGTTCGCATCATCGACCACATGGTTATTGGTGAGAATGTAACCGTCGGAACTGATCACGAAGCCCGATCCAACCCCCTGTTGCTCAGGGCCGCGATGAGGGTTTTCATCAGAGAAAGGGCCAAAGAAATCACCGAACGGGTTCCTAGAAGAATGAGGGAATCCGAAACCCGCGTTCTTCACCGTCTTCACCACCTGGATGTTGACCACACCCGGCCGAACTTTTTCTGCGAGGTCACTGAAGTTCGCCGGAATCATGGGAGTATCCGAGTTCTTTGTTACCGCAGACGCGGGAGTTTCGTTGCTTTTGACCGCGGGAGATATCCCGTAACCGGCTCCCACCAGTGCGCCCGCCATGATGAGGGCGAGCAGTGCTTTCTTGATGCGCCTCTTCGTTTCCATTTTGTCTTCTCCTTTGTACCAGGGTTTAGCCACGAATGGCTTTGATTTGCCCTTCAACTTACGCCATGAACATGACGAGAAGATGGTCGGATCATTACAAGTTGGTCATCTTGGAAAGAAAAGGCACAAAGGGACAAAGGCACAGAGGCACAAAGAAAGAAAGGGACAAAGATGCAAAGGCACTAGGGAACAGAGGAAAAAGAGAAAGAGGGGAACTGGTTTTTCTGCTTTGTACCTTTGTGCCTATGTCCCTTTGTTCCTGGGTAGAATGAGGGTGAAGGTGCTCCCCTGTCCGGAGGTGCTTGTCACCGCGATGTCTCCCTGGTGGGCGCGGGCAAAGGCTCTTGCCAGGCTCAGACCGAGGCCTGTCCCGGGCTCGGACCGGCTGTGATCACACCGGTAGAATCGCTCGAAAATATGGGGGAGATCGCCTGCTGGAATGCCGACCCCCGTGTCCTGGACAGCCACGACCACCTCTTCTCCATCCTTTTCTGAAAGGGAAACCTTCACGGCTCCTCCGGAGGAAGTGTATTTGAGAGCATTGTCGAGAAGGTTTGCGAGAATCCGCTGAAGCATTCGCCGGTCTCCGACGAGATGGCATGCATCCGGCGTGTCGCACGTCAGGCCCAGTCCCTTGTCTTCAGCCACAGGCTCAAGCAGTTCACAGGCATCTCGGACCAGGCGAGCCAGGTCAATGCCTTCGTCGTTCAGTTTGTCCAGGCCGGACTCGGCTTTTGTGATCATGAGCATGGTGTTGATCATGTCGAGCAGGCGATCGCATTCCTCCACGGTGCCGGCTGCCATGCTTTCATATTCCCCGATTGCCTTGCCGGTGGTCAGCGTCACCTCGGCCGTGCCGCGGATTCGCGTGATAGGGCTCTTCAAATCATGGGCGATGTTGTCACTCATCTCCTTGATCTCGGTGACGAGAGCCTGAATGCGACCGAGCATTTGGTTGAAAGTCGCCGCGAGCTGATCGATTTCATCGCCCCTGGTTCCCACGGGAACACGCTTGTCCAGGGTCCCTCCTGAAATCTCCCGGGCCGTTCGCGTGACCGCCTCAACGCCTGAAACCGCGCGCCTTGCCATAAACCAGCCCACCCCTGCAGCAAGACCCACCAGCAAGACCATCGTGATGACGAATATGTTCTTGAAGGCATCGATGAACCGGGAGTCGGCTTCCATGGATTGGCCGATCTGCAGGATGATGCCGGTGCCGACCATGACGTGAAGGACTCGGACCTTGTCTTTGCGGTTGGGTATGGTGATTGTCTCGAAAACATTCCTGCGGTCGCGAACCAACTCCTTGATGGCCGCCTCCCTGATGTCGATGTCCTGCCAGTAGGACATGTTCGACGAGGAAAAGACCTGTCCGCTTGAAGAAAGGAGTCGGAAAAAAACCTTCTTCACCCCTGCGGCCTGAGCTTCGAGCATAGCGAGGCTCTTGACCGCTTCAAGGCCTCTTGCGGCCAAGACGGTAGAGAACTCCCTTGCCTGGCCCAAAAGCTCCTGGTCGGTTCTGTCGCGAAAAACCGAGGTGATCAAGGTGTAGAACAACAGGAAAGCAACACAGGAGGAGACGGCAAAAACCCCGGCGTACCAGAGGGTGAGGCGAAAGGCCAGGGTCTTGCGGTAGCTACGAAGCCGCCTTAAGGGCATATCCCACTCCCCGCACGGTCTGAATCAGCTTCTGGTCAAATCCCCGGTCGATTTTGTCCCTGAGCCTGCAAATCCGTGACTCGACCACGTTCGTTTGAGGATCGAAATTGTAGTCCCACACATGCTCCATGATCATGGTTTTGGAAACAACCCTTCCTGCACTGCGCATGAGGTACTCAAGGAGAGAAAACTCCAGCCGCTGCAGTTCAATCTTCCGCCCCCCTCTCGTCACTTCCCGGTTGAGGAGGTTCATGGTCAAGTCGCCGACCGTGAGGCGGGTCGGTTCTGAGAGGCTGCTCCCTCTCCGGATCAGCGCCTGGACTCTGGCGAGAAGCTCGGAAAAGGCAAAGGGCTTGGGGAGGTAATCATCGCCGCCCACTTGAAGCCCCTTGACCCTATCATCGACCGAACCTTTGGCACTGAGAATGATGACCGGTGTGTTCACCTTGTCCTTCCGCATTCTTTCGATCACAGAGAGGCCGTCGAGCGTCGGAAGCATCACATCAATAATGGCTGCGTCATAAGGCTCAGTGACGGCCAGATGCAGACCTTCCTGTCCGTCCGGGGCGTGATCCACGGCATACCCTTCCGCCTTCAACCCTTTGAGGATAAAGGAGGCAATCTTGGGGTCATCTTCAACGAGGAGTAAGCGCATGATCCATCCTTAGCAGGCTGCTGAAAAACGCCCATCTCCGGCGTTTCCCTCATCCTTCGTCGCTGCGACATACTGGCAAGTACGCCTCGCTCCTCTGGATTTCGGGGGCCTTGGATCTGGACGTTTTTGAGCAGCCTGCAAGCAGGGATTTTTCAGCGACCTGTTGGTCCGTTTTCTCTTTGTTCCTGGAAAAATACAGTATAGGGGGAATTGCTCTTGCCTGTCAATCAGGACTCGGGTCTATTGAGTTCCGCATCCCTAGAGTAGCAAATTCAACCAAAATAGTCTCAGCCCTCGTGCCTTGACATTTTGTTGAGCGCGGAGTATATGCCTTTTGTATCTAGATAGTGGCGGATGTATGGGCAGGGTAAGTGTCGAGTGACGGGCATTGGACTGAAGTTTCTCACAGGAACATTGGATGAAAGGAGGGCACGATGATGTGGAAGAGACGATTAGCGGTTTTCACATGGCTCACTCTTGGATTGATGTTCTTCACGGCTCCGGTCTGGGGAGCAGAGCCCATAAAAATCGGTATTGTTCAGGGCTTTTCCGGCGCTTTTGAAGCTTATGCCAAACAGATGCTTACCGGATTCAAAATGGGACTGGAGTATGGGACGAACGGAAAAAATGAAGTCTTGGGAAGAAAGGTAGATTTGATTGTCGAAGATGACCAGTTGAAACCCGATGTGGCCAAAAGGCTGATCACAAAGTTGTACGCCGATGACAAAGTCGATCTGGTTGTGGGAACTACGAGCAGTGCTGCTGCCCTGGCCATGCTTCCCGTAGCGCTGGAGTTCAAGAAGATTTTGCTGGTTGAGCCCGCAGTGGCCGACTCTATCACGGGGAGCGCGTGGAACCGATACATTTTCAGAACTGGAAGGAACTCAGGTCAGGATGCCATCTCAAATGCTAAAGCCGTTGCCAAGCCGGGGGTCTTCCTTGCCGCCATTGCGCAGGACTATGCGTTTGGAAGGGATGGCATCGCCGCCTACAAGGAGGCTGCCGAGAAACTGGGAGCAAAAATGGTTCATGAAGAATATTGTCCCCAGGCACAGACAGAGCACACCTCTTCCGTTCAGAGAATCATTGATGCGTTGAAAGACAAGCAGGGGGAAAAATATGTTTTTGTGGTCTGGGCAGGAAAGAATCCTCCCATTGAGCAGATGGCCGCGATGAAAGTTGAAAAATATGGGATCAAAATCACCACCGGAGGGAACATCCTTCCTGTTATGAAAGGGCTTCTTCCTATAGTGAAAGCCTTTGACAGCCTCAAGGGCATGATGGGAGGAGCGTATTACTACTATGAACTTCCCAAGAATCCAATCAACGATTGGTTCGTCAAAGAACATCAAGCCAGGTTCAAAGAACCTCCTGACTTCTTCACCTGCGGCGGATTTGCAGCGGCGATGGCCATTGTCACGGCTGTCGAGAAAGCCAAGTCGACCGAGACAGACAAGTTAATGGCCGCAATGGAAGGGATGGAGTTCATGACTCCAAAAGGAAGGATGTTTTTCCGCAAAGAGGACCACCAGGCCATGCAGTCCATGTACATCTTCCGGCTGGAAGCACAGCCGGACAAGGATTGGGCTGTGCCGGTCCTCGTTCGAGAGATTTCGCCTGAAGAAGGAGCTCCTCCCATACTGGTGAAATAATCATTCTTCATTCCCCTTACCCCCCTTTCATCAGACGGGGGGTAAGATCTTTCCTCCCTTTAGCCAAGGGATGCGGGGAGGGATTCTGGAGGGCTATTCGGTGACCCCCATGAGTCAAAATCCTATCATCGAAACGAAGGATCTCACCATTCGATTCGGCGGTCATGTCGCCGTTGATCATGTGAGCCTTCAGATTCTTCCAAACACCTTCAAGTCCATTATAGGACCGAACGGCGCGGGCAAGACCACGTTCTTCAACATGCTTTCAGGACAATACTCCCCTACGGAAGGAAAGGTTTTCTTCAAGGACCGGGACATCACTTCCCTCTCGCCGGCTGCACGGACCAAGCTCGGCATCGGGAGGTCTTTCCAATTGACCAATGTCTTCCCCACACTAACTGTCCTGGAAAACGTGCGACTCGCTGTCCAATCTCAGAGGAACACGGGGTTCAATTTCTGGAAAAACTACCTGGCCTTTCCCGAATTCGAAGACCGCGCTTATGAGCTTCTGGAGATGGTCCTGCTGAACACCAAATGGAATGTCACGGCGAGCAGCCTCACCCATGGAGAACAGCGCAAGCTGGAAATCGGCATTCTCCTCGCCCTGGAGACAGAAGTGCTCCTCCTAGACGAACCCACTGCCGGAATGTCTCTGGAGGAAGTCCCCTCGATCCTTGAGATCCTGAAGCAGATAAAGAATAAGAGAGACAAAACCATTCTCCTGGTTGAGCACAAAATGGACGTTTTGATGGCCCTCTCCGATTCCATAGCTGTCCTTCATGAAGGAAAACTGATTGCCGACGGTCCTCCGGAAGCCATCAGCAAAAATCAAGACGTTCAGGACGCCTATTTCGGCGGAGGAATCTCTCATGGCTGATCCTCTCCTTCAGGTTGAAGGAATACACACCCATATTGGAAAACACCATATCTTACAGGGTGTATCCCTTGAGGTCTGCGCAGGCGAAGTGACGGTTCTTCTCGGAAGAAACGGGGCTGGAAAAACCACCACCCTGCGATCGATCATGGGGCTTCTCTCCCCGTCTCAAGGCAGGATCCTCTTTAAGAATCGAGCCATTCACCATATGAAGCCTTTTGACATCGCCCGCCTGGGCATTGGCTTTGTTCCGGAGGATCGGGGGCTTTTCAATTTACTGACCGTCGAAGAAAACTTCCGTGTGGCCATGCTTCAAGAAGCCAAAAGATCCCAAGAGAGGCTGGAATTCATCCTGGACGTTTTTCCAGACCTCAAGAGATTCTGGAAGGCAAAAGCGGGCATCCTGAGCGGCGGGCAGAAGCAGATGCTGGCCATTGCCCGTCCCCTTGTGAATGAGAATACCCTTTTGCTCATTGATGAACCGTCCAAAGGGCTGGCCCCCATCATCATCGATCATTTGATCGAAGCCATCCACCGACTGAAAGAACACATGATGATCATTTTGGTTGAGCAGAATTTTTACATGGCCAGCAAGTTGGGGAACGTTTTCCACCTTTTTGATGATGGGCGAACCGTCCACAGGGGGCAAATGGTGGATTTGGTTCAGAACGAGGAACTGAAGAAGAAATATCTGGGGATTTCAGGTGCCGGATAGGCTTGAAGGTCGATTCAGACAGGAATAAAGAGAAACCCTATGAGCACAAAACAAAAAGCATGGCTTCCAGCGTTGGCCGTTATCGCCATCTTTCTTTTGCCCATTCTTTTCATCAGCCCTAAGACGTACATCACGCTGACCATTTCCGGCGTGGCCATGGGCATGCTCCTCTTTCTAGTTTCCTCCGGATTCTCGCTCATTTTCGGGTTCATGAGTGTGCTCAACATGGCCCACGGCGCGCTTTTCGCCTGGGGCGCCTACATCGGGTTCTCGGCCTTCACCCTGATCAATAGGTGGACCGGGTGGGGAGGATCGGATTCGATCTTTTTGAACATGCTGATCTTTCTTTTGGTCCTCATGGTGGCGGGGATCGGCGTTGCCCTGCTGGGTGTGGTCGTTGAAAGGCTGGTCATACGGCCTGTGTATGGGAGTCATTTGTTTCAGATCTTCATCACGGTGGGGGCCATGATTGTGCTGGAGGAGTTGATTCGAATGGTCTGGGGACCGGATGATGAGGTGATGCCTGTTCCCATGAACTTCATCGGCTCCTATGATCTCTTTGATGTCGTCGTGTCCAAATACCCGCTCATCGCTATTGCGGTCGGATCGGCGCTCTATCTCATTGTCTTCATGATCCTGAGAAGAACGCGACTGGGAATGATCGTCCGGGCAGGAGTGGAGAATCCGGAGATGGTTCAGGTCATGGGGCACAATGTGTATCGCTATTTCACCGGGGTCTTTGCTGCAGGTTCTGCTCTGGCGGCCATTGGCGGGGGGATGTGGGCCACTTTCGTCAAGTCCATTCACCCGGCCATGGGAGGAGAGGTCATTGTTTTCGCCCTGATCGTGGCGATTATCGGCGGCCTTGGGAGCATGACCGGTTCTGTGGTGGGGGCCCTGATGGTGGGGCTGTCCTACAACTATGTGGCCTACCTGATTCCCAAGGCGGCCTTGGGGATCACCATGCTCCTCCTGGTTGTCATTCTTTCGATTAAACCCACAGGGCTGTTTCGAGAGGGAACATGATTTGAACAAAGAGAACTTCAATCCAGTCCAGCGATTCCGGCTAAGGGAGGTAGAAGAGCGTTACAGGAATCCGTACTTTTTCTTAAA
>PDVJ01000329.1_pt1 | contig 15617 bp, 14 predicted proteins | sample 1369811 | NCBI WGS metagenome assembly PDVJ01 (sample SAMN07795376, study PRJNA414565) | Alkali sediment metagenome, whole genome shotgun sequencing project. | reverse complement strand
GTGGACGAGCGCGGTTTCATCGCGGTGGACCGGCAGATGCGCACCAACGTGCCGCACATCTTCGCGATCGGCGACATCGTCGGCCAGCCGATGCTGGCCCACAAGGCGACGCACGAAGGCAAGGTGGCGGCGGAAGCGGCCGCCGGGCTCAAGACCCGNTTTGACGCCAGCGTCATCCCNTCGGTCTGCTATACCGACCCGGAAGTCGCGTGGGTCGGGCTTACCGAGACGGACGCNAAGGCNCGCGGCGTCNCCTNCGAGAANGCGGTCTTTCCGTGGGCCGCGAGCGGGCGCTCGCTCGCGATCGGGCGCGACGAGGGATTCACGAAGCTGCTGTTCGATCCGGAGTCNCACCGCGTCATCGGNGGCGGNATCGTCGGCACGAATGCCGGCGACCTGATCGCCGAGATCGGGCTCGCGATCGAGATGGGTGCGGACGCGGCGGACATCGGTCTCACGATCCACCCGCATCCGACTCTCTCCGAGACGGTCGCGATGGCGGCCGAGGCGTTCGAGGGGACGCTGACGGACCTGTACCTTCCGCGCAGGAAGCCGCGGCCGGCAACGTGACCCGGGCGGTCAACCGATGAACAGTGCGATGACCCGGGCACTGCGCCTGGTCGGCCTGCTGGAGGCGGGCCGGGCAGCGGAACTGCGACTGCGGATGGGGCAGGCTCGCTCGCTGCCGGACGCCGTGATCATCGGTGCCCAGAAAAGCGGGACGTCGTCGCTGCAGGGCTACCTGGTCCAGCACCCGGGCGTCGTGCCGCCACTGCGCAAGGAGATGCACTATTTCGACCTCAACTACGCCCGTGGCGAGGCGTGGTACCGAGCGCATTTCGGCCGCATCGGTGCGGCGGGACTCAACATCGACGCAAGTCCCTACTACCTGTTCCACCCGGCGGTGCCGGCGCGGATGCATGCACTGCTGCCGGCCGCGAGACTCATAGTCCTGCTGCGCGACCCGGTTCGGCGCGCCTACTCGCACTACTGGCACGAGCGCGCCAGGGGCCGTGAGACGCTCGAGTTCGAGGACGCCATCGCGGCGGAGCCAGCCCGGATTTCAGTGGCCGACGCCGGGCTTGCCGATGGATCGATCGCCCGCAGCAGCGACCACCAGTACTTCAGCTACCTCGCGCGCGGTCGCTACGCGCAGCAGCTCGAGCGCTGGCTGGCGCTCTATCCGCGCGAGCGCCTTCACGTCGTGCGCTTCGAGGATCTGGTCAAGGAGCCGCTAGGCCAGTTGAACGAGACGCTGGCGTTCCTTGGCCTTCCGGCGACGAACCGGGTGGACCTCGAGGCCCGCAACACCCGCCGCTATCCGCCGCTGTCCACGGCGACGGCGCAACGCCTGCGTGAGTACTTCGAGCCGCATAACCGGCACCTCGAGCGACTGCTCGGGCGTCCACTGGGCTGGTGAGTCAGTCCCGGCCGCCAAGGCGGCGCAGCGCGTCGAGATAAGCGGGCTCGTCCGGCGGCAGCCCCGAGCGCTGGCTCAGCCAGAGTGCTTCGGCGAGACATTCGATCATGCGGTGCTCGGCCTCATGCTGGTCGCCAAGCCTGCTGCACAGTTGCGAATGTATCGAGGCGATTCCCGCCGGCCGATTCGTGCCGACCTGCTCGCGGATCGCGAGGTGCAGCCCCATGTGCAGGAACGGGTTCGACTGGCCGCCCTCCGGCGTGAACTCGCGCACGATTGCGTCCGGGTCATCCTCGAGGAGCGACTGGTACTCGGGATGCTGCTCGACGACGGTCGCGAGCTGGTGCTCCAGTGGTTCCATCGGCAACGACCCGCGCCGCTTCCGCCAGGCTTCTGCGTAACTGCGACGCAGCGCGCTGCGATCCTGGTCATGGAAAAAAGGCACTTCGCCTCACTTCCGGCTGCGCCGGAGAGCCCGTTCGGGCGCCGCTGCGACAACCGTCTTCTGCTCGTATTCGCACAGATCGGCGATCGGGCAGTTCGGACAGTCCGGCTTCGCCGCCTTGCACACGTAGCGCCCATGCAGGATCAGCCAGTGATGGGCGTCGTGCATGAACTCGGCAGGGATTCGCTTCAGCAGCAGGTCCTCCACGCCGCGCACATCCTTCGCACGCGCGAGCCCGGTGCGGTTCGCCACGCGGAACACGTGCGTGTCGACGGCAAGCGTGGGCTGGCCGAATGCCGTGTTCAGGATCACGCTCGCTGTCTTGCGTCCGACGCCAGGGAGGGCCTCGAGCGCATCCCGGTCGTCTGGTACGCGGCCCCCATGCTCGTCGATCAGCAGGCGGCAGGTCGCGATGATGTTCCTCGCCTTGCCCTGGTACAGGCCGATGGACTTCACGTATGACGCGAGCCCGTCGGCACCCAGTGCGAGGATCGCCTGCGGCGTGTTCGCATCTGCGAACAGGCGCCGAGTGGCCACGTTGACGCTCTTGTCCGTAGCCTGGGCTGAGAGGATCACGGCGACCAGCAGCTCGAACGGCGAGGCGTATTCGAGCTCGGTCCTTGGTCGCGGGTTGCGGGCCCGCAGCCGTTCGAAGATCGCATGCGCGCGTCTGGCGTTCATGGCGTGACGCGGCCTGGGGCTGCCACCGAGCCCGGCGTCGCCGAGGCTTCGTCCTGCATGCGCCAGTTGCGTACGGCGAGCATCAACCCGAGCAGCACGAAAGCTCCAGGTGGCAGGAGCGCCAGCAGGAAGCCATGCCCGGCGGGGAATACCCGGATGCCCGCGCCGGCCGTCTCCGCTCCCAGCAGCAGGCCAAGGTCCGCGCCGATGCTGCCACGGCCGAGGAATTCCCTTGCGCCGCCGAGCACGAGCAGCACGAGCAGGAAGCCGAGCCCCATCGCAAGTGCGTCGAGCAGAGCGGCGCCGACCGGCTGGCGCGACGCGAACGCCTCGGCACGCGCGAGCACCAGGCAGTTCGTGACGATCAGCGGCAGGAAGATGCCGAGCGAGTCGTGCAGGCCGGGCCACCACGCGGCCATGGACAGCTCGACGGCCGTCACGGCGCCGGCGATCGTGAGCACGAACACGGCGAGCCGGACTTCCGGCAGCAACCAGCGTCCGAGGATTGACGCGATCAGGTTGCTGCTCACGAGCACCGCCAGCGTCGCGAGCCCCAGCCCGAGCGCACTGCCGGCGGAACTGCTGACCGCGAGCAGCGGACACAGGCCGAGCAACTGCACCAGCGCGGGGTTCTGCGCGTCGAGCCCGTTGCGGAAAATGTCGCGTGCGGCCATCGTCGGATTGTAAGTCAACTCTGCTGCGCGGCGAGCAGGGTCGCGCGGTTGGCCTCGAAGTACGTCAGCGCGTTCAGCACGGCGCGGACGACGGCTCGCGGTGTGACGGTCGCGCCGGTGAACTGGTCGAAGTCACCGCCGTCCTTGCGCACCTGCCAGCGGTCCGGCGCAGGATCACCGAGCGAACGGCCGATGAATCCATCGATCCACGTCGACTTGCGTTCGTCGATCGCATCGCCGAGGCCCGGAGTCTCCCTGTGAGCGACGACTCGCACGCCGAGCAGACGTCCGTCGGCGCTGATGCCGACCAGCAGGCGGATCGAGCCCGCGTATCCGTCCGGTGCGACCGCCGTGAGAATCGCCGCGACCGGCTGGCCCGCCTGCCTTGCCCGATACACCGGCAGCGATTCGTCGGTGCCCAGTCGCCCGGCATCGCGGACCGTCACGACGTCCTGCAGCAGGTCGTTGTCGTAGCCTGTGCCGCTCAGCACTTCGGCCAGTTGCGCGACACGTTGCGCGCGTTCGTTGGCCTCGATGCGTGGCCGGGCGAGGTCGTTGACGATCGCGACAAGGCCCACCGTGACGACCGCGGCTGCCGCGAGCAGCAGCGCCGCACGCAGCGGCCGGCGCCGATCGGGTTCAGTGCCGGTCGTGTCCATGAATCCTCGGTACCGTGTAACGGTCGATGAGTGGTGCCGCAGTGTTCATCATCAGCACTGCGAAGGCGATGCCGTCCGGGTATCCGCCCCAGGTCCGGATCGTCCAGGTAATGGCACCGATTCCCGCGCCGTAGACCAGGCGGCCGCGATCGCTGGTAGCGGCCGACACCGGGTCGGTCGCGATGAAGAATGCGCCGAGCATCGTCGCGCCGGTGCCCAGATGGAACGTCGCCGACGCGTACGCGCCCGGGTCGATCGCGTGCATCATGAACGCCGGCAGCGCGATTCCCGCCACCACCGCGACGGGGATGTGCCAGCGCACCAGGCCGCGTGCGAGCAGATAGAGGCCGCCGGCCAGTGCGGCGAGGTTGGTCCATTGCGCGCCCTTGCCCCCGACGGAACCGAACGCCGGACCGGCAAGGATCTCCTCCATCGTGAGCCGTTGCCCGAGCCCGGTGCGCAGCGCGTCGAGCGCGGTGGCGCCGGTGTAGGCGTCCCAGTCGCTGCCCGGGGCGAACGGCACGGGCCAGCGTGTCATCTCCAGCGGGAACGACACCAGCAACGCCGCGTATCCGACCATCGCCGGATTGAACGGATTCGAGCCGAGTCCGCCAAAGACGTGCTTGCCGAACAGTACGCGCCGTGAGCCACCAGGGCAGCAGCGGCGGCACCGCGACGGCGAGCAGCGCAGCCGTCACCATCACGCTGCCATCACGCAGGAACGGCGCGGCCTCGCGTCCGCGGGCACGCAGGGCCAGCGCTTCGCACGCCAGCGCGACCGGCGCGGCCACCAGCAGCTGCACCAGCAGACCGGGGCCGAAGACGGCGACCTCGACGATACCGACCGGCAGCAGGGCCAGCAGCACCTGGAACATCACGCGCGGTACGGTAAAGCCGGCGATGACGTGCGGAGCGGGCGAAGTCTGGAAGCGCATGGCCATCGGGTCAGTCCTTCCGCTCGCCACGGGCACGACTGCGGGCCGCCTCGAAGGCCCGTCGGTCGGCATCGGCCGCTGCCGCGAGGCGCTCTTTGACGCCGGAACCTTTCGCGGGCATCGGCCGCGCGCCGGCGCTCGTCGAGCCGTTGCCGCCGCTCCTCGCGCGCAGCCCGGAAGCGGGCGGTGAGCGGTATCTGGCTCGGACAAACATAGTCGCAGCAGCCGCATTCGATGCAGTCGGCGAGGCCGTGCCGCGCGACCTGGTCATCGTCACCGGCGGCGATCGCTCGCAGCAGCGACTGCGGCAGCAGGCCGGGCGGGCAGACCGACGCGCAATTCCCGCAGCCGATGCACGGCATCTCCCGGCCGCGCATGGCCAGGTCCGCGGCCGTCGCGACGAAAACGCAATTCACGGCCTGCGTCAGCGGCACGGCATCGGTCGCGAGCGCCCGACCCGTCATTGATCCGCCGGCGATCAGCCGCAGCGGTTCGGAGTCGTATCCACCACAGGCCGCGATCAGGTCCGCGATGGGGGTGCCGATCCTCGCTTCGAGGTTCGCCGGCTGTCGGATGCCCGAGCCGGTCACCGTGACGATGCGCCGCGTCAAGGGCTGCCCGGTGGCGACCAGCCGCGCAACGGCCGCAGCCGTGCCGACGTTCTGGCACATCAGGCCGATCGCGGGCGGCAATGCGTCGTGCGGAACCTCGAGCCCGGTGATCGCGGCAAGCAGCTGGCGCTCGGCGCCGGCCGGGTAGACTGCCCGCAAGGGCGCAAGCTCGATGCGCGGATCCGCGATGGCCGCCAGGGCGGCCGTGAGCGCGGCGATCGCCTCCGGTTTGTCGTCCTCGACGGCAATCGTGCACCGCGACGCGCCGCAGGCATGCAGCATGACTCGCGCGCCGAGCACGACCTCGGCCGCCCGCTCGCGCATCAGCACGTCGTCGCAGCAGATCCAGGGCTCACACTCCGCGCCGTTCAGCACGAGGTGTGTCGCGGAGCGTTCGCGCGCAGCGGCGAGCTTCGCGTGCGCCGGGAACGCGGCGCCACCGAGACCGGCGATGCCGGCATTGCGGACTTGAGCCAGCAGCTCGTGCGGTGGCAGCGTCGGCCAGTCGATCGAGGTGTAGCCTTCCTCGATCTCATCCGAGCCGTCATTCTCGATGACGACGCAGGCTCCTTCGCCGGCCGGTCCGGGCACTGGCCGGATCTCGACGCCGCGCACCACTCCTGCAACCGGCGAATGCACGGCGACCGCCGTTTCTTCCACGGCGCGCCCGACAGGCGTACCGACTCGCACGCGCGCACCGGCCTTCAGCAGCGGCTGCGCCGCGTCGCCGCTGCCCTGGTCCAGCGCCATGACGAGCAGCGGCGGTACGGGCGCGGCGCGCAGCGGCTGGCGCATCGGGGCCGCCTTGCGTGCCTCGAGTTCGAGGCCGGCAGGAAAGGTGCTGCGAGAAACCATGGTCAGGCCTACGCCGCACGCCGGCCGCGCACCGTGCCACTGGAAAGTGGCGGGCGCAGTTCGATACAGTCCACCGGGCACGGGGGCAGGCACAGTTCGCAGCCGGTGCACTGCTGCTCGATGACCGTGTGCACGAAACGCTGTGCGCCGACGATCGCATCCACCGGGCACGCCGGCAGGCACAGCGCACAGCCGATGCAGCGTGCCTCGTCGATCACGGCGACGAGACGCGGCTTGGTCGAGCCGAACGCGGGATCGAGCGGCTTCGGCTCCCTGCCGAGCAGCGCCGCGAGTGCATGCACCGTGTGCTCGCCGCCCGGCGGGCACTGGTCGATGTCGGCATCGCCGCGCGCGATTGCCTCGGCGTAGGGGCGGCAACCCGGGTAGAGGCATTGCCCGCACTGCGTCTGCGGCAGCAGCGCGTCGATGCTGTTCACCAGTCGGTCGGCATCCGGGCGCAGGCGGGTCGCGGCCCAGCCGAGCGCTGCACCGAGAACAACGGCGAGCGCCATCGCGACGCCGATCGCCGGCAACACGCTGCTGGCGTTCACCGGGCACCCAGTCCCGAGAAGCCCATGAAGGCGAGCGCCATCAGTCCTGCCGTGACGAGTGCAATGGGAGCACCGCGAAACGCATGTGGGACGTCCGCGCCGTCCATCCGCTCGCGGATCGCGGCGAACAGCAGCAGCGCCAGTCCGAAACCGGCGGCTGCCGAAGCCCCGAACACCAGCGACTCGAGCAGGCCGTGGCGGCGTTCCAGGTTGAGCAGCGCGACGCCTAGGACAGCGCAATTGGTCGTGATCAGCGGCAGGAACACGCCGAGCAGCTCGTGCAGCAGCGGGCTCGTCGCACGCACGATGAGCTCGGTCAGCTGCACGACGGCTGCGATCAGCAGGATGAACACCAGCGTTCGCAGGTACTCGAGGCCGAGTGGCTCGAGCAGCCAGTGAAACGCGCTGTAGCTCAGGCCCGATGCCAGCGTCAGCACGAAAATCGTCGCGAGCGCCATGCCGGCCGCGGCCTCGAAACGGCGGCTCACGCCGACGAACGGGCACAGGCCGAGGAAGTTCGTCAGCACGAAGTTGTTGACGAGACTCGCGCCGAGCGCCAGCAGCATCAGGTCCGTCATTGGCTGAGCGGAGAGTGGATAGTGGTCAGCGGAGAGTCGAAGGGGTCACTTGACCTTCATGCCGGGCTCGGCCCCTGAGTCCGGAGACAGCAGGAAGATGTCCGTTCCGCCCGGTCCCGCCGCGAGCACCATCCCTTCGGACATGCCGAAGCGCATCTTGCGCGGCTCCAGGTTCGCGACCAGGACCGTGAGCCGGCCGACCAGTTGCTGGGGGGTGTATGCCTGGCGGATGCCGGCGAAGATCGTACGACGCTCGTCGCCGCCGAGTTCCACGGTGAGCTTGAGGAGCTTGTCGGCGCCTTCCACCAGCTCGGCGGATGAAATTCGCGCAATCCTGAGGTCGATGCGCCCGAAGTCGTCGATGGTGACCCTGGGCACGGCAGCGGGGTCGGGCGCAGCCGGGCTCCCGGGGCTTGTCAACGTGAAGGCAGCCGGCACCGCGTCCGCAGCGGTGGGCACACCGGAGGGCTTGAGATTCTCCGCCGATGCAGCGATGAGCGCCTTGGTGGCTGCCGGATCGACACGGGTCGCAAGCGGCTCGTAGCTGCCGATCGTCGAGCCGAGCAGCGGCTGCGCCACGTCGTCCCAGAGCTGCGGCGCGAGACCGAGGAACTTCTCCGCGCCGGCGCTGAGACGCGGCATGATGGGCTTCAGGTAGACGATCAGCACCCGGAACAGGTTCAACCCCTGCGTGCAGACGCCCTGCACGTCGGCGGCCTGCGCCGGATCCTTGGCCATGAGCCACGGCTTGCGCTGGTCGATGTAGAGATTCGCGCGGTCCGTGAGCTGCATTACTTCGCGCACCACCGCCGCGAAGTCACGGCCCTCGTAGGCCGCGCCGATCCGCTGGCGTGCCTCGGCGAACTCCTCGTACAGCGCGGGTTCGGGCAGCTGGTCCGTCAGGCGCCCCTGCGAGCCCCGGGCGATGAACCCTGCACAGCGGCTGGCGATGTTCACGAGCTTGCCGACCACGTCCGAGTTGACCTTGGCGACGAAATCGTCGAGGCTCAGGTCGAGGTCGTCGACGCCCGGGCCGAGGCGCGCCGCGTAGTAGTAACGCAGGTACTCCGCCGGCAGGTGGTCGAGCCACGCGCGCGCGGTGATGAAGGTGCCGCGGGACTTGGACATCTTCTGGCCGTTCACGGTCAGGAAACCATGCGCGTAGACCGCGGTGGGCGGCCGGTACCCTGCGCCGTGCAGCACGGCGGGCCAGAACAGCGTGTGGAAGTAAACGATGTCCTTGCCGATGAAGTGGTAGACCTCGGCGTCGCTGTCGGGTCGCCAATAGCGGTCGAAGTCCGCGCCGGTGCGTCGGCAGTAGTTGAGCAGGCTGCCGAGATAGCCGATGGGCGCATCGAGCCACACGTAGAAATACTTGCCGGTCTCGCCCGGGATCTCGAAGCCGAAATACGCGCGGGAGATGTCCCAGTCGCGAAGTCCGGCGGAGAACCACTCGCCGAGTTTTGCCGTCACGGCCGGCTGCAGACGGCCCGACCCGGTCCATGCCCGCAGCATCGGCTCGAAGTCGCCGAGGCGGAAGAACAGGTGTTCCGAGTCGCGCTGCACGGGCGCCGTGCCGCTCACGACCGAGATCGCGTCCCTGAGGTCGGCAGGGGTGTAGGTGGCGCCGCAGGACTCGCAGCTGTCGCCGTACTGGTCCAGCGTGCCGCACTTCGGGCACGTGCCGCGCACGTAGCGGTCCGGCAGGAACATCTTCACCTGCTCGTCGTAGGCCTGCCGGATCGTCTCGCGCCTGATGTGGCCCGCGGCGAGCAGCCGCTGGTAGATCCCGTTCGTGACCTCGCGATTCTCGTCCGAGTGAGTCGTATGGAAGTTGTCGAAGGAGACGTCGAAGTCGGCGAAGTCGCGCCGCTGCTCAGCGGAGAAGCGCGCGATCAGTTCCTCGGGCGACACGCCTTCCTGCCGGGCCTTGAGCATGATCGGCGTTCCGTGCGCGTCGCTCGCGCACACGTACAGGCAGTCGTGTCCGCGCATGCGCTGGTAGCGCACCCACATGTCCGTCTGCACGTACTCGACCACGTGGCCGAGGTGCGGCGCGCCGTTCGCGTAGGGCAGGGCGCTGGTGACGAGGATGGTGCGGTGGCTGGCTGGGGTCATGGCACGCGGGCGGCCGGGCAGGACGCCGGATTATGCCATGCGGTGATCGGGTCCCGCCGCCCGGCGCGTGCCCTGCGGCCCGGCGGGCGTCAGCCCGCGCCCTTCAGCTGCTCGAAGCGCTGCTTGTTGATCGCCTTCTCGTAAGCCGAGCGGCCCGTGATCAGGCTCCTGTCGAGCAGCTCCTGGATCGCGGTGTCCATCGTGCGCATGCCGAACTGGGCGCCGCTCTGCATCGTGTTCTCGAGCTGGTCGAGCTTGCCCTGGCGGATCAGGTTCGACACCGCCGGCGTGTTGATCAGTATCTCGAGCGCGGCGACGCGGCCGCGCTTGTCCGCCCGCGGGATGAGCTGCTGCGAGATGACGCCGCGCAACGAGGTCGAGAGCATCGTACGGACATGCGCCTGCTTGTCGGACGGAAACGCATTGACGATGCGGTCCACCGTGGCGGCGGCGCCATTGGTATGCAGCGTGCCCATGACCAGGATGCCCATCTCGGCCGCAGTGACCGCGATGCTCACGGTCTCGAGGTCGCGAAGTTCTCCGACAAGCACCACGTCCGGATCCTCGCGGAGCGCCGAGTGCAGCGCCTCGGCGAAGCCCGGGCTGTGCACGCCGACTTCGCGCTGGCTCACCAGGCAGCTCTTGCGCAGGTGCACGAACTCGATCGGGTCCTCGATCGTCAGGATGTGACCCTGCACGCGCGCGTTGATGTCGTCGACCATCGCCGCGAGCGTCGTGGACTTGCCCGAACCGGTCTTGCCGGTCACCAGGATGAGACCGTTGTTGGTCCGGCAGAGACTGCGCACGGCCTCCGGCATGTTGAGCTGCTCGAGCGAAAGCGCGATCGAGGGAATCGCGCGGAAAACCGCGCCGAGACCGCCGAGGTGCCGGAACACGTTGACGCGAAAGCGCGATACCCCGGGGATCGTGTAGGCGAAGTCCGCGCCGTCCAGCTCCTCCAGGCGCTGCAGCGCCCGGCGGGTCATGATCTCGGTGAGATACTCGCGAACCTGGTCCTGCCCGAGAGCCTCTTCCCGCAGCGACTGAAGCTCGCCGTACAGGCGGATTCGTGGCGGGTCGCCGGCGACGAAGTGCAGGTCCGAGCCGTTCTTCGCCAGCACCTCGCGCAGGTACTCGTCGATCCGGCGCGGCGTCTGGACCTCGGACGTCCGGGTTGTCGAGGCGCCTGGTTCCGTGCTCACGGCACGCCCTGCGTAAGGTCGGCTTTCAATATGGCGGTGCCGTCCTGGATGTAGCGCGTGAACGGCCGCTTGTCCTGCGCATAGGTGAAGGCATCCTCCGGGTCCACCTCGCGCGCCTGGATTGCGCCGAGCAGCGCCTGGTCCATGGTCTGCATGCCGACGTCTCTGCCCGTCTGCAGCTGCGACGGAAGCATGTGTGTCTGGTCCGACATGATCAGCTTGCCGATCGCGCGGTTCATCAGCATGACCTCGCATATTGCGCGCCGGCCGCGCAGGTCGGGCGTGCGCACCAGCACCTGTGTGACCACGCCGATCAGGCTCTGCGAAAGGAAGCTCTTGGTCTGCTCGCGTTCCTCCGCCGGCAGCGCGTCCACCATACGGTCGATGGTCTTGACGGCACTCGTCGTGTGCAGCGTGCCCAGCACCAGGTGGCCGGTCTCGGCCGCCGTCATCGCCCAGCGAACCGTGTCGGCATCGCGCAGCTCGCCGACCAGGATCACGTCCGGGTCCTCGCGCATGGCGGCCCGCACGCCCTCGGAGAACGACGGCAGGTGAGTATGGAGCTCGCGCTGGATGACCTGCGCGAGCTTGCTCCGGTGCACGAACTCGATGGGGTCCTCGAGGCTCACGATGTTGAGCCGCCGGGTCAGGTTCAGGTGGTCGATCATCGCCGCGAGCGTGGTCGACTTGCCGGTGCCGGTCGAGCCGGTCACCAGAACCATGCCCTGGTGATAGTCGCAGAACTTCTTCACCACCGGCGGCAGGTTGAGTGAGTCGAGGCTCGGCACCTCGTTCGGGATCGAACGGAACACGGCGCCGACGCCGGTGTCATTGCGGAACACGTTGACGCGGAAGCGGCCGCCTTCGGCCGACACGTACGAGAAGTCGATGTCGTGGCCCTTGGCGAACTGGTCCTTCTGCGCTCCCGAGAGGATCTCGGTCACGTAGCTCTCGAGCTCGGCCTCGGCGAGGTTGCGGAACTTGATTGGCAGCAGGTCGCCATTCATGCGCAGCATCGGCGGTACGCCGACCGCCAGGTGCACGTCGGAGCAGCCCTGCGCGGAGCCGAGTTTCAGGAATGCGTCGATGCGTGCCATGGCCGGGCCTGCCTCAGACGTAGCGCTCGAGCGCCGAGCGCATCTCGTCCATGCTCTGGAAGCGCCGCGCCTTGTCGACTGACATGGCCTTCATGACAATCTCCGAGAGTCCCGGCGGAATGGCGGCGTTGACGTCGATCGGCGGCCTGGCCTTGCCCTGCACGTGCTGGTACATGACGGCCATGTGGTCGCCACGGTGGTACGGCGGCTCACCGGTCAGCATTTCATACAGGATCACGCCGAGGCTGTATACGTCGGCACGCTCGTCGACCTTCTTGCCGAGGATCTGCTCCGGCGCCATGTACTTGGGCGAGCCGATCACGTAGCCGGTCTTCGTGAGCTGCGTATCGCCCTGGTGCTGGGCGGCAGCCACGCCGAAATCGACGATCTTGACCAGCCCCGCCTCGTCGATCAGCACGTTCGCCGGTTTGAGGTCGCGATGGATGATGCCCGACTGGTGTGCGACCGCCATGCCGGTCGCGATGTCGGACGCGTAACGCACCGCCTTGGGGAGCGGCAGCGGCTTCTCGTTCACCTCGTTGCCGAGCGTGTGAGACGGGAAGTACTCCATCGAGATCGCGTAGTTACCGCGGATGAACAGGAAGTCGTAGATCCGGATGACGTTGCGGTGCGTGATCTTGCGCGAGTAGCGCAGTTCGTGCACGAACCGCTTCATCATCTCCTCGTCCTGCGAGACGTTCGGGTTCAGGAACTTGAGGACCAGTTGTTCCTCGACCACCGTGTCTTCCATCAGCAGCACGGTACCGAAGGCTCCCTTGCCGATCTTCTTCACGAACTTGTAGCGGCCCTCGAGCACTTCGCCCGGCGTGAGCGTCGAGACGTCGAGTCGCTGCTGCTCGCGCGACTGGCGCATCAGGTCCTCGATGTCCGCGCGCTCGACCAGCAACGTCCGGGCCGGTTCGGCCCGGCGCGCCGAGCCTTCGCGCACCGCGACGGCGCCGCTCGAGAACCGGCTGTCGAGGTCCTCGACCGCGCGCAGCGCCGCGTGGCTGACGGTCGGGTCCGCGCCGCTCGCGCCGACGTCCTCCAGCCTGGCACGTACACCGTCCGCCGAGTGATCGTCGGCGAGCCGGGTGAGGGCCGTGATCACCTCGAGCCGGACTTCCTTGGTCGGATTGTCGAGCAACGACAGCAGCCGCGTGATGTGCGAAGCGTCGCCGAGCTTGCCCATGGCACGCACAACGGTCGGTAGCGAGCGGTCGTCGCCCTTGTCGAGCATCGTGAGCAGCGCCGGCAGCGCGGCGCGGCTGCCAATTTCGGCCAGCGCGTCCACGGCTCGTTCGCGGACCCACCAGTCCGGATCGTGTGTCGCCTCGACCAGGTAGCCGACCGCGCGCTCGTCCTTGGTCTGGTTCAGGATCTCGATGGCCGCACGCCGGACGTCTTCGTCCTTGTCGCGGATGAGCTCGAGCGAGGCTTCGATCACGCGCGGGCCGCCGATCTTGGCGAGTGCATCCGCGGCGCGGCTGCGCACCCACCAGTCGTCGTCCTTGATCGACTGCAGCAGGTACTTCACATGGGCGGGCGTGCCGATCTCGTTCAGCACCTCGACCGCCGCGCGTCGCGAACTCTCGTTCTCGTCCTTCAGCACCTTGACCAGGTGGAGCATCGTGTCCGGGTGGTTCGCTCGCACGACCGCCTCGATGGCCTTCTGCTGCGTCTCGACGTCCGGGTCGCGCAACACCTCGCACAGCAGGCTCGGGTCGGCATTGCCGTCGAGTCGCGCCAGCGCATTGAGCACCGCCTGCCGGATGAACTTGTTGGGATCGCGCAGCTGTGCCTGCAGCGCGTCGGCCACGTCCGGCCGGTTGAAGCGCGCGAGGATGCTGATGATGTGCGTGCGCGCGATCGGGTCCTTGCCCTCGAGGCGGCTGACCAGTTCCGGCACCAGCGAAACGTCCGCGATCTCGCTGATGATGCGGAACAGAGCTGCCTTCTCGGTTGGCTCCTGGTTGTACGCCCGACTGAGCAGGTCGCGCGCGCTGAGGCGGGCTTTCTGCGCCCCGAGCACGCTGACGATCGGGCCACGCGGCATCTTCGGGTCGTCCAGCAATGGCAGCAGCAGCTGTGGGCTGTAGCCCGGCGCCGCGGACAGCGCCGCGACGATGGCGGAGGAAGCGCGCTGGTTCCCTTCGGCGAGTCCCGCGACGACGATCGGCAGTGACTTGTTGTCGATCAGCGAGGCGAGCACGTTGACGAAGCCCGCCGTCTCGTGCCGATCGGCGCTCGCGAGCGCGTCGATGATGCGGGGAATGGCAGACGGGCCCAGCCTGCCGAGCTTCTCGAGCGATTTGTTCGGATCGGCGTCGCCGCTGTCGGCGGCCGCCTTGATGTCCGCGATCAGTCGATCGGCTCGAAGGTTTGTCAGGAAACTCATGGGCTCGGGTCGACGCCTTTCAGTTCGCGCCTCGCGCTGCGGTGACTAAGTCAAAGGCACCATGGCCCCGGGGACCATCGGCGCCCCGGGAAGTATGCCATGAGGGTGTCGCGTTGCCGCGACCCCCGGCCGGTCCTGGCCGTCGGTCCGCAACCCGCGGCCCGCGGCCGGTTTCCGCTACAATCCCCAGCTTGCGACCCATGCCTCCACCCCTGTTTTCCAGTTGGCCCAGATGACCGACGATCGCGCCCGCGCAGCCCGCCTTGTGGTCGGGAATTATGTCGAACCCCACCTCGGGATGCCCCTGGAGGACGCCAAAGCTGTGAAGTCCGTCCGGTTGGAGGGCGGAAAGGTGCTGGTGGAAGTGGAGTTGGGCTTCCCGCTGGCGAGAGCGCGGCCCGAACTCGAGGGGATCCTGCAGGGCATGCTGGATGGCGCCCCGGACGTAGGCGAAAGCAGTGTCGTCGTCCGCTGCAGGGTCGCGAGCCACGCGGTCCAGGGCGGCCTGCAACCCCTCCATGGCATCGCGAACGTCGTGGCGGTGGCCTCGGGCAAGGGAGGCGTGGGCAAGTCGACGACGGCCGTTAACCTCGCGCTGGCGCTCGCGCTCGACGGAGCTCGCGTCGGCCTGCTCGATGCCGATATCTATGGCCCGAGCCAGCCGCGTATGGTCGGGCTGCAGGGTGCGCGCCCGGTGTCCGCCGACGGCAAGCGCATGGAGCCGCTCGTTGCGCACGGCATCAAGGTCATGTCCATCGGTTTCCTGATCGAGGAGGAGCAGCCGATGGTCTGGCGCGGCCCGATGGTCACGCAGGCGCTGACGCAGCTGCTCTCCGACACCAACTGGGGCGAGCTTGACTACCTGGTCGTGGACATGCCGCCCGGTACCGGCGACATCCAGCTCACGCTGGCGCAACGCGTCCCGGTCAGCGGGGCGGTCGTGGTCACGACACCGCAGGACATCGCGCTGCTCGACGCGCGCAAGGGTCTCAGGATGTTCCAGAAGGTCGCGGTGCCCGTGCTCGGCATCGTCGAGAACATGAGTACCCACGTATGCTCGAAATGCGGCCACCAGGAGCCGGTGTTCGGCAGCGGAGGTGGAGCGCGCATGGCGGAGCAGTACGGCGTGGACCTGCTCGCGAGCCTGCCGCTCGACATCCGCATCCGGGAAGAGACCGATGGGGGAAGGCCGACGGTCGTGGCGGACCCGGACGGTCCCATTGGCCGCGCGTACCTGCAGATGGCGCGCCGGACGGCCGCGCGCCTCTCGCTTGCGGCCTCGAGCGGCGTCGCGGCTCCGAAGATCACCGTCGAGGAAACCTGAACGTGAGCATCAAGTCCGACCGCTGGATCCGCCGCATGGCCGAGGGCCACGGCATGATCGAACCCTTCG
>PDVJ01000328.1_pt1 | contig 15637 bp, 10 predicted proteins | sample 1369811 | NCBI WGS metagenome assembly PDVJ01 (sample SAMN07795376, study PRJNA414565) | Alkali sediment metagenome, whole genome shotgun sequencing project. | reverse complement strand
CCGCCCGACGAACCCTTACCCGCGCTCGTTAGCAGACGGTAAACGGGGAATATCGACCCTGAGCGGTCCTTTACAGAAATGAACAGCAGACTTTCCCTGCTAGCGCCGTTCCTGACGAATAGCGAGCGGAGTCGCCATTCGCGGCTACGGCGTGTACCAGATCGGTGACGTATACGCCCGCTCCTGGATGCTGGCCGGCACATCCGTCGGCAGCTTCACGCCGAAGATCTTCGCGTCGTACGTCGTCCAGCGCGGCGTCGGAATCTCGAGTACACGCACGTAATAGAACGCCCGCTGCTTCGGGTCGAAGCTCGGGTCCTTCCAGTAGGACTCGAGAAACGGCGCGCCAATCGCGTTGGTGTAGCTCGCCTCGGCGACATTGACCGTGTTGCCGACCGCCGGCAGTTTGCCGGTCTTCGCATCCGGCTTGCGGCCGCCGGACCAGGCCACGTCGTAGACCTTCTCATGCGTCTTGCCGGCAGCGTCGAGCCAGCCCTTGATCACCTGGATGCGGTCGAGATTGGCGCCGTCGGCATCGCGCTGCGCGCGGATCAGGAATGCCGGGGCTTTGCCGGCGGGCGCAGACTTCAGGTCGCCGCCCATGGGCACGCCCTTCCTGTAACCCTGTTCGGCAAAGTCCGAACGCTGCAGGTCCGTCGCCGCCAGGTCATAGCCGCCGAACACACGCACGACGAGGCGCGTGCCGGTCGTCGCGTAGACCTCCTTGCGCGCCATCGCGTCCCACAGTGCCTCACGTGTGTTGTCGCGCGCCCAGACGGCGGCGAGGCCGGAGGCCGAGGCGAACTGGCCCACCGCGGGCGGCCCGCCGATGCCGCCGATCGTCTCCTCGAAGCGGATGGGGTCAGCCGAGGGCTCGACCGCCGCGACCTTGCCGAAGAAGTTGTCCTCGGTGGTGGTCGCGAGCGCCGTGTGGCTGTCGGTGGAGCCGATGAGGCCGAACTTCCAGGGGTTGACACCGAGCTTCGCCTCGTACGCGAGGCCGCGCTTCAGGGCTTCCCGGGTGTACTCCTTCGGCAGCATGTCGGGGGTCTTCGGCGCGGGGCCGAGCTGCCCCTTGTCCCACGTCTCGAAGTCGGCGAACTCGTCGTTCGGAGAGAGCTTCGGGTGCGCTTCGCCGTCGCCCTTCATCTGCGTCGTCTCGTAGAGCGGCTCCCACCGCGCTCGCCGCTCGGCGTAGTCGCGGTCGAGGGGCTTCTTCGACACGAGCGTGACGTCGTCGAACATGATCCCGTTCGAGAGGTTGCCGTTGTGCGGGATGGCGAGCAGCTTGTCGCCGGTCCGTTGCTCGTAGGTCGCCATCCACTTCCAAAGGTCCTCGGGATCGAACGAGTCGAAGTTCGAGAAGGGGATGATCGTGTCGGCGTTCTTCTTGCCGCCGCGGAAGATCACGTTGCGGTGCAGGTTGTTCTTCTGGGGATTCGACGTCCACTCGTAGCCGATGAAGGCCGTGAACCGCCCCGGCTCGTTGTGCTTCTCGGCGAGATCGGTGATGCGGGACCAGGCGGTGCGGTAGATGTCCTCGTGGCCGGCGAGCGGGTCCTTGCCGCTGGCCTTTCCGTCCGACCAGACCTTCCACGCCCCGGCTGGATCACCCGCGTCGAGCTTGGCGCGGAGTGCCTTGCCGAAGTCGGTGGCCATCAACGTCGGGTCCTTGGCGGCCAGCAGTGGCGCGAGGCCCAGGTTCTCGGCGTGGTCAGCGACGACCAGGAAGTCGAGCGGCCGGGCGAGGCGGGCTTTCTGGCCCGAGGACGACGTGACCGTCTCCCCCTTCGCGAAGCGGTAGGCCTCGTCGGGCCCGAGCGTGCACCCGACCATGCCCGCGTCGGCTGAGTAACTCGTGTGCAGGTGCGTGTCGCCGAAGTACACCCGGTTGGGAAAGCCCTTTGTCGGATACGGGGAATAGGCAACCTTGCGATTCGGCGGACCCGGGACGTCGTCCTGGGCCCGTGCGGGGACGCTGCAGCACAGGCTCATTGCGCAAGCGGCGGAAAGCGCCGTGACAGTTGCGGTTCGGTGACCCATGCTCCTTGCCTCCCCGAGCGACTGAATCGCCCATGCTGAATTGAACTCCAAGCCGCATCCGGCAGGGGCAATCTTTGTTGCCTGCCCGAGTTTGCCATGGAAATTGGACAGATGAGATCCAAATTATCAGCCCGCGGTGAAAGATCCATTTATCGCGGCCGAGACGTCGGCGCCTCGCGGCCGTGGCTCAAGACTGTGTTAACCATGTGTCCAAAATGAGGCGTAAACCATCCCGCCCCCGCCGCACGCCTGTGCTCCGCATTCGCTCGATTTCTCAGCGATCAAGACGTTGTGCTCCGCGAACGCTGCCGTCGAGCCGTCGGCGCTTCGCCGAACCAACGCCGGTAGGAACGCGTGAGCGACGTGTGGCTCGTATAGCCGAGGCTCTCGGCAATGCGCTGTATCGGCAGGTCGATCATCGGCAGCAGTTCTTCCGTCCGTCGGCGGCGAACCGCGTCGACGATGTCCTCGAAGCACATGTCCTGCTCGGCCAGCCTGCGCTGCAGGGTCTGCCCTGAAATGGCCAGCTGCCGCGCGATCACCGGCAGCGAAATGCGACCGATGCCCAACTGGCGCGAGACCAGGTCCTCCACCTGCCGCGCGACGTCCAGCGGGTGGCGACTCAGCACCGAGCGCACGTACTTCTCGCCGGCCTCCCGCAGCGCCCTGCTCGCGGACGGGATGCGGATCTCCAGGATCGACGCCGGCAGGCGGATCTCGTCCTGCGACTGCTCGAACTGCAGCCTGCAACCATAGATCGCCCTGTAGCGGGCCAGTGGCAATCCCCGCGCGTGGTCGAAGCGGACCGCCCAGTCTCGTCCGGAGCGATGCGACAGCGTGCGCACGATCCCCAGCGTGTTGAACATCACGTGCTCGGCGAGATGGCGCTTGGCCTCCCGGGGAAGGTCCACGTCGTGCCAGACGTGCAGCCGCACCTCCCGTCCTTCGATGCCAATTTCGCTCATCAGGCCCGGGGAGTGGTACGGCATTGCGCGGCGGACGCCCTCCAGCGCCTGGGCGACCGTGTCCGAATTGAGCGCCACCAGCGCGATCATGCCGAGCACCGAGACGTCCTGATAAGCCGCCATGCGCGCGCCGAAATCCGGCACCTCCAGCGCCTCGGCCGCGCGCGCCATCAGGTGTGCGAAGGCCGTCAGCGGCAAGGTCGCGTCAGGCGCGTCCAGCAGTCCGCGGCGCAGCCCCTCGGCACGCAACAGCCGCCCGGGATCGCCGCCGTTCAATCGAACGAGTTCGTCAAACCCGGTCAGGGCACGCGCCCGCACCACGTAGGGGGCCAGTTTCATAATGATGCGAAATGACACATGGCTGATGCGAAATGTAACAACATCCGGCGACCCGGATCCTACACTTGCGCGACGGCCAGAAGAACACCCGGGGGAAGACCATGAACGCAAGCGACGACCGCGCCGCGATCTCGCGACTCGAGAAGCTTTTCCAGGCCCAGCGCCACGCGCAGCTCGCCGCCCCGGATCCCGGCCTGGACGAGCGCCGCGACCTGCTGCTGCGCATTCCCGGCATCGTGATGGCCAACGCGAAGCGCATCGCCGAGGCACTGCACAGCGACTACGGCCATCACTCGGACCTCACCGCCTACGCCTTCGACGTCGTCAACGTCGCAGGCCGGGCGCAATACGCCGCCAGCATGCTGCCGGCCTGGATGGCACGCGATTACCGCGCGATGGAGCCGCGTCAGCTCTACGGCAGCTCGAAGGCGTACATCGAGCACCAGCCCAAGGGCGTGATCGGCAACATGCCCGCCTGGAACTTCCCCGTCGACCTGGCCCTCGGCCCGCTGTGCGAAATGCTCGCCGCCGGCAATCGCGTCATCATCAAGCCGTCGGAGCAGACGCCCGCCGTGGGCGAGCTGCTGGCAGAGATGATCGGCTCGACCTTCGAGCCCGAGCGCGTCGCCGTGGTCAATGGCGGCATGGACCTCGCGCGCCATTTCAGCACCCTGCGCTGGGATCACCTGCTCTACACCGGCAACACGACGATCGGCCGCGAAGTCATGATGAATGCGGCGAAGAATCTCGTGCCCGTGACGCTGGAACTGGGCGGCAAGAACCCGACGGTCTTCACCGACGACGCCGTCAACGAAAAGAACGTGCGCAGCATGCTCGGGGCCAAGCTGACCAAGAACGGCCAGTTGTGCATCACCGTCGATCACTGCTTCGTGCCCGAATCGCAGCTCGAGCGTTTCGTCGCACTGATCCGCACGTTCGTGACGACGACGTTCGGTGACTACACGAAGAGCGCGCTCAATTGTGCGGTCATAAATTCCCGCCAGTTCGACCGGCTCCAGCGCTATGTCGACGACGCCCGCGACCGCGGCACGCGCGTCATCGAACTCGGTTCGCCAGCACAGCGCGGTGAGCACCCGGTGCCCTGCCTGCGTCCGTTCACGCTCGTCATCGATCCGCAGCCGGGCTCGCTGCTCGATCAGAACGAAGTCTTCGGACCGATCCTGCCGATTCGCACCTTCTCGCACTTCGACGAGGTCATCGCCGCGATCCGGGCCGCCGAGCGGCCGCTCGGCGTGTACGTCTTCTCGAACCAGGCGGCGCTCGTCGACAGGCTGCGGCGCAACACCTCCTCGGGCGGGTTCTGCGTCAACGGCGCTTCGCTGCAGGGGGCGCTCGAAAACATGGGCTTTGGCGGCGTGGGCCACAGTGGCATGGGTCGCCACCACGGCATCGAGGGCTTCCGCGAGTTCTCCAACCCGCGCGGTTGCGTGGAACTCGCCGACGATGCGCAACTGGAGCCGCTGCTGTCACCGCACGGCGAGGTCACGCGCCAGTTCCTGCACGCCGCGACAGGCGGCCTGCTCGGCTGAACTCCACTTTCCAGCACCGCGAAATCCCCATGAACCACGACTACGACTACCTCATCGTCGGCACCGGCTTCGGCGGGTCCGCCGCGGCGCTGCGGCTGGCCGAAAAGGGCTGGAGAGTCGGCATGGTCGAGCAGGGCCGCCGGATTACGGACGCCGACATGCGGGCGGGCAAGTCCAGCATGCGCAAGCTGATGTGGATGCCGCCACTGAAGATGCGCGGCTACTTCGTGCAGCACATGTTCCGCCACGTGGCCATCGTCGGCGGCGTTGGCGTCGGTGGTGGCAGCATCGTGTGGGCGGCCGTCCAGCTCGAGCCCAAGGAAGCCTTCTACGCCGACCCGAAGCTCGCAGACCTGGGCCTCGATCTGAAGTCCGAACTCGCGCCGCACCTGGCCACGGCACGGCGCATGCTCGGCGTGGTGACCAATCCGCGCCAGAGCGAGCAGGATCACTTCCTGCGACAGACCGCCGAGCGCATGGGCGTGCCGCACACCTTCGGCCCGGTGCCCAATGCCGTGTTCTTCGCCAGGCCCGGCGAGGAAGGCCGGGCGGTCCCCGACCCTTACTTCGACGGCGAGGGTCCTGCGCGGACCGGCTGCATCTTCTGCGGCGGCTGCATGACCGGGTGCCTCATCGGCGCCAAGAACAGCCTCGTGTGGAACTACCTCTACCTCGCGGAGAAGAAGGGCGCGAGGTTGCTGACCGAGCGAAAGGCCGAGCGCATCGAGCCACTGCCGGGCGGTGGCTACGGCGTCACGCTGGTCGATGCCTTCAGCGGCCAGACACTGCAGACGCTTACGGCCCGGAACGTGGTGCTGGCGGCCGGTGTGGTGGGCACGCTCGAACTGCTGTTCAAGAACCGCGACTACTACAGGACGTTGCCAAACGTCTCGGCCACGCTGGGCGAGGTCGTGCGGACGAATTCCGAAGCCATCACGGCGGTGCTCCACCCCAAGGGCGTGGACATGACCAGAGGCACGGGCATCTCGACGGACTTCCACCCGGATGCGGTGACGCACGCGACGCAGAACCGCTTCGACCCCGGCTACCGATTCATGCGCTTCTACATGGGACCGATGGTCGACGATCCCGTCCCGCTGCGGCGTGCCATCAAGACGATCGCGAAGATGCTCCTCTCGCCAGGCCTGATGCTCTCCAATGCATTCAGCAGGGAGTGGGAAAAACGCATCACGGCTTTCACCGTCATGCAGGACCGCGACAACTACATCCGCATGCGGTTCCGCCGCCCCTGGTGGAAGCCATGGGGTGCACCGAAGCTCGTGACCGCCGCGGCCCCTGGCCACGAAGCGCCCACTTACCTGCCTGTTGCGAATCAGGTCACGCGCGAGTACGCGAAAGTCTCCGGCGGAGTTCCAATGAATCTCGTCATGGAATCCGTCGGCAACCAGTCCTCGACCGCGCACATCCTCTGCGGCGCGCCGATGGGAAAGAGCGCTGAGGATGGAGTGATCGACACGCGCCACGAGGTGCACGGCCACCCCGGGCTGTTCGTGTGCGACGGTGCCAGCATTCCCGGCAACATTGGCGTGAATCCGAGCCTGACGATTGCGGCGATGGCGGAACGCTTCGCGGCGCTGCAGCCCTCGCCCTAGGTGCCGGTCCGCTGATGCACGCGACCCAAGACGAACTGACTCAGGGTGACAGACATGATCCATCGCTTCACGTTCGCGCAACTGACCGCGCTGGCAGTGCTGCTGTGCCAGTTCAATCTGGCGCTGGCGCAGGCCGAGGCAACGACCCCGGCACCGGCACAGGCCCCTGAAGCGGCAAAGGCCTCGGAAGCAAAGCCCGCGGTCAATCGCATCACCGGTGCGGCGCCGGACGCGCGCTGGGAAGAGGAATTCGCATATACGCTGGGCACCCAGGCGTACATTCACCTGTTCCCGTGGCTGTATAACTCGCTGCTGCGCTGGCGTTGGGCTGAGCAGGGCCCGGCGAGCATCGGCCCGATTCCGGTCAACACCCTCCGGCACCAGCGCGTGATGATGGACGCGAGCCACAAGGACGGCGGCCGCCCGAACACGGACACGCTGTACACCACAGGCTTCCTGGACCTGAGCCGCGAACCCATGATCCTGCAGGTGCCGGACATGGGTGAGCGCTATTACACCTTCCAGCTCATCAACTTCGATGCCGACAACTTCGGTTACATCGGCACGCGCGCCACCGGCAACCGCGCCGGCACCTACGCCCTGGTCGGACCGGACTGGAGGGGCACGCTGCCGAAAGGCGTCACCGCCGTGCCCGCGGCGAAGACGCGGTGGATCCTGGTGGGTGGACGCATCTTGGTGGCCGGCCCCGACGACCTCGCTGCCGTGCAGCGGTTGCAGGACCAGATCAAGCTGATGACCTTGAGCCAGTACCTGGGCAAGGCCGACGCACCTCCCACGTACACGCCGCAACCACCGATCAGCCGCAAGGACGATGCGCTGGCCAACTGGAAGAACATCAATCGCGCGCTCGCCGAGTGCCCGATGCCCGCCTACGACTCACAGATCGCAAAGATGTACGCGCAGATCGGCATCGGGCCCGGGCTGGACGTCGAAAAACTCAGCCCGGCGATGAAGCGCGGCCTCGTTCGCGCGCGCGACGCCGGGGCGATGATCGTGACCAGCGGGCCCGCGAACAACGTGGGCCGCAGCTTCGTTAACGGTTGGGGCATGACGCCACGGAACTGGGGACGCACCGGGCCCGACGGCGAGTACCTCAAGCGCTCGGCGCAGAGCCTCGGCGGCATCGCCGTGCACTTCGCCGAAGAGAACATCTATCCCGCCACGTTCCACGACAGCGCAGGCGAACGCCTGAGCGACGACCGGCGCTACGAGCTGCGCTTCCAGAAGGGCCAGCTGCCGCCGGTCGACGCGTTCTGGTCCGTGACGCTGTACGGCCCCGACTACAACTTGGTGGAGAATCCGGCCAACCGCTTCGCGATCGGCGACCGCACCCCGAATCTCGAGTTCGCGGACGATGGCAGCCTGACCCTCTACATTCAGAAGGACCCGCCCGGCGGCAGGAAGGATCGCAACTGGCTGCCCTCAGGTACCGGCAATTTCCACCTCGTCCTGCGCGCGTACCTCCCCAGGGCCGAGGCGCTCGACGGCCGCTGGCAACCGCCGCCGGTTCGTCGCGTCGATTGACGGGAAGGACCAGCTGCGGGGCGTGGTGTGCATGCGCAGCCGCGCCCCGCCAGCACAGTGCTCGATCGACAGGAGAACCGATGAACAGGAGACTTCACCCCAGGGCATTGCGACCGAGCAGTGCCTTCGCAGATTCCCTGGCCCTCTCTGCCCTCACGCTGCTGGTCGCGGCAAGTGCGGTTGGCGCCGAACCGAAGCACTTCGACCCGAAGGGCAAGCCGCCCTCCCCGTTCATCGTCGAGCAGCAGCGGATGCTGCGCCAGAGCCTGCCCTTTGCAGACAAGGCAGACTTCGAGGATGCCAGGCGCGGCATCGTCAAGGCGCCGGTTGCGCGCGAGATCAGGGCGGCCGACGGCAAGACGGCCTGGAGCATGGGCAGCTACGACTGGCTGCTCGAGGAAGGCCAGAGTTTCGATTCCATCCATCCATCGCTGCAGCGCCAGGCCGTGCTCAACATGGCCTACGGTCTCTATGAAGTCGTGCCGGGGCGCATCTGGCAGGTGCGCGGCTTTGACCTCGCCAACTTCACCTTCGTCAAGGGCGAGACGGGCTGGATCGTCTTCGACGTGGGCACCGCCAGTGAGACGTCCAGGGCTGCCCTCGACCTCGTCGATGAAGCGCTGGGCAAGCGCCCCATCGTGGCGGTCGTCTACTCCCACTCCCACATGGACCATTTCGGCGGCGTGCGCGGCATGGTCGACGATGCCGACGTCAGGGCCGGCAAGGTGCAGATCATCGCTCCTGAGCACTTCATGGAGCACGCGGTGGCCGAAAACGTCCACGCCGGCCCAGCCATGCTCCGGCGCATGCATTACCAGTACGGCCGGCTGCTGCCGCGCAATCCCTTCGGGCACGTGGACCAGGCCATTGGCAAGAATACGGCCTGCTGCACCGCCAGCCTGATCGCGCCGACGCGATCGATCTCGCAGCCCTTCGAGAAGCTGACCGTCGACGGCATCGAGATCGAGTTCCAGAACACGCCGGGCACCGAGGCTCCGGCCGAGATGAACGCCTGGTTCCCGCAGTTCAAGGCCTTCTGGGCGGCCGAGAACGTCACCGGCACCATTCACAACATCTACACGCTGCGCGGCGCGCTGGTGCGCGACGCACTGGAATGGTCGCGCCAGATCAACGTGACGCTCTACCGGTACGGCAGGGATGCGGAGGTGATGTTTGCGTCGCACAGCTGGCCGCGTTTCGGCAACGCGCGCATCCAGGACGTGCTGCGCGCCCAGCGCGACACCTATGCCCACCTGCACAACGACGTCCTGAACAAAGCCAACCAGGGCGTGACCATCAACGAGATCCACAACGTGTACAAGGTGCCGGCGTCCCTGCAGCAGAACTGGGCGGCGCACAGCTACCACGGCTCGGAGGCGCACAACAGCCGCGCGATCATCAATCGCTACCTGGGTTACTGGGACGGCAACCCGGCGGCTCTCACGCCACTTTCGCCGGCGGACTCGGCCCCGGAATACGTGCGCATGATGGGAGGGTCCGCCAAGATCATGGCGCGCAGCCGGCAACTCGTGCAGGAAGGAAAGTACCTCCTGGCGACGGAACTGCTCAACAAGCTGGTGTATGCCGAGCCGGGCAACCAGGCAGCCAAGGACCTGCTCGCCGACGCCTTCGAGCAGCTGGGCTACCAGAAGGAGAGCCCGAGCCTGCGCAACAGCTTTCTTGCCGCAGCGATGGAACTGCGCAACGGCGCCGGCGCCGCCTCGTCCGTCTACCTTGGCAACACCGAAGACATCGCGAGGGCGGTGCCCACGGGCATGCTGCTCGAAGGCCTCGCCATCGCTTTCGACAGCGCGAAGGCCGAGCAGGCGGGCCTGAAGTTCGTGATGAATCTCGAAGTGCCCGACACGGGCGAGAAATTCGTGGTCGAAGTCAGCAACTCGACGATGACCAGCATCGAGGGCTACACGCGCGAAGACGCCGATGCGACGCTGGTCATTCCGCGCATGGCGTTGCTCGGCTTCCTCGGCCGCAAGGTTACGCTGGAGCAGTTGATCGCCGGCGGCAAGGCCACGATCAAGGGCAATCCTGCGCCGCTCCAGGCTCTGACGACGGTGGTCGATGTCTTCCCGGGCACGTTCCAGATCATGCCTGGCACCGTAACGCCATGAAAACACCGGTCCACAGAATCCCCGGTATCTCCCACCGGCTCGTGTTCATGCGACGTACCAACATCCGAGCGAACAGCCCGAGATTTCGCATCGCAGCCCTCACTCTGACGGCACTGCAGCTACTGATCATCCCGTGCGGCTCGGCGCAGTCCCAGAGTGCAGCGCCGGTTCGAGGCACGTCGTCCGAACCGGGCATCAATCGCATCACCGGCGCGGCGCCCGATGCCAAATGGGAAGAGAAGTACGCCTACGCGCTGGGCGTGCAGGCCTATGTGCACCTGTTCCCATGGGTGTACAACACGCTGCTGCGCTGGCGCTGGGCCAACGTCGGCCTGCCCAACATGTCGGCGCCCGTGATCGAACCGAACGTCCTGACGCACCAGCGCAGCCTCATCGACGCAACGTACAAGGACGGCGGGCGACCGAACAACGACACGCTCTACTCCATGGGCTGGTTCGACCTGTCGCAGGAGCCGGCCATCCTGTCCGTACCCGACATGGGCACGCGCTACTACACCTTCCAGCTCGTCAATTTCGATAACGACAACTTCGCCCACGTCGGCACACGCACGGTCGGTAACAGTGCCGGCGCCTACGCGCTCGTGGGGCCGAACTGGCAAGGCAAACTGCCCATGGGCGTCACGCCGGTGGCGGCCGCGCAGACACCGTGGATCATCGTCCTGGCGCGCATCCTCATCGACGGCGAGAACGACAAGCCCGCGGTGCACGCCCTGCAGGACAGGATCGCGACCGTCCCGCTGAGCCAGTACCTCGGCAAGCCGGCCAGCGCGCAGAAGTACAAGCCTCTGCCGCCCTTTCCACGCCAGAACGACCCGCTGGCCGACTGGAAGACGATCAACCGCGCCCTCGTCGAGAACCCGATGCCGGCGCATGAAGCCCACATCGCGAAGATGTACGCGCAGATCGGCATCGGGCCCGGGCTGGACGTCGAGAAGGTGTCGCCCGCCGTGCGCAGGGGCCTCATCCGCGCGCGCGACGAGGCGGCCGCCATCATCACCGCCTTGCCGCTGCACAACGCCGGGCGCGAATTCGTGAACGGCTGGGGCAGGACCACGCGGAACTGGTCGCGCAGCGGCGTGGATGGCCAATACCTGATTCGGGCCTCGAAGGCTCTCGGAGGCTGGATCGCCGTCGATGCCGAGGAGAGCATCTACCCGACGTTGCTCAACGACGCCAACGGCGAGCCTCTGCGTGATGACCGCCGCTACGTGTTGCGCTTCACGAAGGATCAGATTCCGCCTGTCAATGCGTTCTGGTCGATCACGCTCTACGGCCCGGACATGAACTTCGTTGCCAATCCGATCGACCGCTATTCCATCGGCGACCGCACGAAAGGTCTCGAGTACGACACGGATGGCGGTGTGACGATCTACCTGCAGAAGGACCCGCCGGGAGGCGACAAGGACCACAACTGGTTGCCAACCGGCGGGGGCACCTTCAACCTCATGATGCGTACCTACCTGCCCAAGCCGGAGGTACTGGACGGCCGCTGGCAACCGCCGGCCGTGCAGCGCGTCGACTGACGACCCGACCGAGGAAACCCGTGTTCTCGAACAAGCACATCGTCGTCACCGGCGGCTCGTCCGGCCTCGGTCTGGAACTGGCACGACGCTTCGCGCGTGAAAACGCGCGCCTGACGCTGATTGCTCGCGACCCGGTCAAGCTCGACAAGGCGGCCGACGACATCCGCGCCCGACAAGCCGGCGCGCAGGTCGCCGTCGAGCCGTTCGACGTGCGCGACGAGGCCGCGGCGCGAGCAACCATGGATCGTATCGCCGCCGCGGGCCACGGCATCGACGTGCTGGTGAACAGCGCGGGCATCCTGCGCGAAGGACGCTTCGAGGAACTGCCCATGGAGGCCTTCCGCGAAGTCATGGAGATCAACTACTTCGGCCTGCTGATCGCCACGCGCGCTGCGTTGCCGCACCTGAAGAAGAGTCGCGGCCGCCTCGTCAACGTCGCGTCCATGGCCGGGCTCACCGGCTGTTTCGGCTACACACCCTACTGCGCTTCCAAGCACGCGCTGGTGGGTCTTTCCGAAGCGTTGCGCTACGAACTCCAGCCCCAGGGGGTAACGGTGCACCTGGTGATACCCGGCGAGTTCGATTCGCCCATGGTCGACGACCTCGACAGGTACAGAACTCCGGAAAACAAGGCGCACGTGCTGACCATTCCCAAGGCGACGGTCGGGGCCATCGCCGACGCCACGATGGCCGGCATCCGCGCGGGACGCTTCTTCATCGTCACCGGCGTTGCGACGCGCACCGTGGCGACCCTCGTGCGCCACTTCCCTGGCCTGGCCCGCGCCATGGGTGATCGGACGATCGCCCGGGTGCAGCGCGCGATGCAGGCGAAGTAGGAGCCTTGCTCCAATCAGGCCCCGATCGCGACGCCCCATCCACTTCCACCTCGAGATTGAGCCTCCCATGAAAGCGCTGCTCTGCAAGACACTTGGCCTGCCCGACCAGCTCGTCGTCGAGGACGTGCCCGACCCGGTGCCCGGCCCCGGCCAGGTGCTCGTGGAAATGAAGGCCGCGGGGGTGAACTTCCCGGATGCCCTGATCATCCAGGGGAAGTACCAGTTCAAGCCGCCACTGCCATTCACGCCCGGCGCTGAACTCGCAGGCGTGGTGATCGCTCTCGGCGAGGGCGTCAGGAACGTCAAGGTGGGCCAGTCGGTGATCGGGTCGTGCCGCTACGGCGCCTTCGCCGAGAAGGTCATCGTGGACGGCCGGCAGCTCATCCCGATGCCGCCCGGGCTCGGCTTCGACGTGGCCGCCTCCTTCACCCTCGCGTACGGCACCTCGTACCACGCCGTCAAAGGCCGCGCCCAGCTGAAGGCGGGCGAGACCATGCTGGTGCTCGGCGCTGCCGGCGGCGTCGGGCTCGCGGCAATCCAGATCGGCAAGGCCCTCGGCGCGCGCGTCATTGCGGCGGCGTCCACGCCGGAGAAGCTCGCGCTGTGCAGGGAAAACGGCGCTGACGAGCTGATCAACTACAGCACCGAGGACCTGCGCGAGCGCGTCAAGGAACTCACCGGTGGCAAGGGCCCCGACGTCATCTACGACCCGGTCGGCGGCAAGTACGCCGAGCCGGCCTTCCGCTCGATCGCGTGGGGCGGGCGCTATCTCGTCGTCGGATTTGCCGACGGGCAGATCCCCAGCCTCCCGCTGAACCTGCCGCTGCTGAAGGGCGCCTCCATCGTCGGCGTGTTCTGGGGCGATTTCGTGGCGCGACAGTTGCCCGATTTCATCCGCGACCTGACGGAAATGTTCGCACTGATCAGCCGGGGCAAGCTGCGCCCGCACATCTCGGCGCGATACCCCATCGAGCGCGGCGCGCAGGCATTGCAGGACCTCCTGGACCGCAAGGTGACGGGGAAGGTGATCATCACCAATGGCGACCTCGCACCGAGCGCGAACGTCGCAGCGACCGCGGCGGCACCGAAGACGGCAGCGCCCGTCCCCGCGCCGGTCGATGCGCTGAGCAAGAATCACCCGATCAAGCCGGCGCAATTGGCACAGTTCGTCGGCAAGGAGATCGGCGTTTCATCCTGGGTGACACTCGACCAGCAGCGTATCGACGAGTTCGCGCGTTGCACGGCCGACCAGCAATGGATCCACGTCGACGTTGAGCGGGCCAGGAAGGAGAGCCCCTTCGGCACGACGGTGGCGCACGCGTTCCTCAGCCTCGCCATGATCCCGGTGACGATGTACGAACTGCTCGCCGACAAGCTCGAGATCTCGGCTGTGTTGAACTACGGCCTCGACAAGACGCGCTTCACCGCGCCGGTGAAGAGCGGCCAGCGCGTACGCAACCGCGTCAAGGTGCTGGCACTCGAGGACAAGGGCATGGGCCGCTGGCTGCTCACGACCGAGAACACGTTCGAGATCGAAGGCGAAGCGAAGCCTGCCATCGTCGCCGTCAGTCTCGGCTATCTGATCGAATAGTCCCGGGGCCTGTTCCGGGGATCGCCGCTACCCATCCGCTTCCGGACAGTGCGCGGGTCAGCCATCGATGGCCACGGACGGTCCGCGGGTGATACCCAGAACCCGTTGCAAATCATCGAGTTGGAATTGTTGGCCAAGGACGGAATCGAACCATCCACACGCGGATTTTCAGCACAGCGGAGAGCCCGGTTCGGCGTGAGAAAGTCGAAGAAACCCGAGGTCTTTTCGCGGGTCTGACCGAACCGCCCTGCCCGACCGAGCCCAGACCGAACCGCAGCGGGGCCGGACCGAAGTGGGCCGACGCCGGCCCGATGCGGGTCATGGAGTTAGGCCCATCGCGACCGAGCGGGGACCGAACTGCGGTCGGTTTCGCTCAGCCCCGGCGAGGCTGGGGACTCTGGAAACCTGGCGAATCGGACGGTCTGCTGACGACCGAGGCTGTGTGAAAACGCCGGAGCCAACCGGCTCATAACGCGAACGTGCGGCAAGGCGTAAGCGAGCGTCACGCCCGCATCGCCGCGATCAGCGGCTGAACGCCCATGATCTGCATCACTCGCTTCAGGTTGTACGCCAGAACCTGCAAGCTCATCTCCGTTCGCACGCCGGGTAATCTCTTCGTCAGGAAGTGCGTCGCTCCCATCCACGATTTGAGGGTGCCGAAGGTGTGCTCGACTGTCTGCCGTCGCAGTCTCCCCGCCTGCGGCATTCGATCCAACCGCCGCTGCATGCGTTCGATCACCGCCTCGTGCTCCCAGCGCATGATTCGACGGTAATCTCCGGTGGTGCAGTCGCTGCGGATTGGACATTTGGGGCAGGCCGACGACCAGTACTTGCGGATCGCCATGCCGCTCTGGATCGAAGTGAACCGCCAGATGGCGTATTCCCCCGCCGGGCAGCGATACCGATCGCGCTTGGCGTCATAGTGGAAGTCGCGCTTGTCGAAGCGCCCGGTCGTCGCCGAGTTGTTGGTCAGCGGCTTCGGCACGAGCGGCGTCACACCGGCCTGCTCGCACTTCATGATCTCCTCGCCGCTGAAGTACCCTCGGTCGGCGAGCACCTTGAGGTCGCTCGTTTCGAGCACTTCCTTGGTCTGCTGCGCCATGGCAGTGAGCTGGCTGCGATCGTGGCCCTCGTTGATCACCTCGTGCGCCACGATCAGATGGTGCTCGGTGTCGACCGAGGCCTGCACGTTGTAGCCCACCATGCCGATGCGCGCTCGATGGCCACCAGCGGCCGCCGCGCGGGGATGGTGAGCTACAACGTGCAGGCCGCCGTCGGCACGCCGGTGGTCCGGGACAAGCGCGAGCAATGGCCGCTTCCGGAAAGCTGTCGCCGCGCTCTTGAAGGACCGCTCCTGGCCGATAGTACCCGGTCGCGAATGTCCGCTTCGAGAATCGTGATCCGTCGGCAAACGAACGTCGGCAGCCGTTGCCCACGTGTGAACCCTGGGCGGGCGCCGGACGACACCAGCCAACGTGGGAC
>PDVJ01000327.1_pt1 | contig 15647 bp, 7 predicted proteins | sample 1369811 | NCBI WGS metagenome assembly PDVJ01 (sample SAMN07795376, study PRJNA414565) | Alkali sediment metagenome, whole genome shotgun sequencing project. | reverse complement strand
ATTCTTGCAGATACATAGAAAAAACATGCTTTCAAGGAAGGACTAAACAAAAAATCCAATTGCTGATTTTTCAAGATCGCCTGATCGGCGGAATTGCTGACTTCATCTACGAAGTGTCAGGTAAAAGCAAGCGTAAATAGTAATGATTATCGGTAGAAAGAGAGCATCTCGCCAAAACAAATATCACCCTCAACTAATTGTTGTGCTTTGCTTTCATCTATTTCCCAGTAATCCCTTTCCCATACATTATCTTGCGGTTTGGTGAAATTATTCAATGGCTCGACCAGGTGTATATTCATTTTTATCCTCCTTTCAGAAATGGCCAATTACAGATCCAAGGTTTATAATATCTTCTCGTCTAAAAACAAAAAACCCTGTCCACTACAATAAGACAGGGCTTCAATATCAATTGTGTTTTCGATCTGTTAAAAACCCAACTCATTAGCGGGTCATTTGGCTGCAATCCTCTTGGTCTTGGTTTCCACCTGTCCTGTCTTGATGGCGACTTTCACCGCATCTTCCATTGGATCTTTGAAAGGCACCTCAATTCGGAGCAATCCGTGCTCGTAAGTCGCTTCGGCTTTGTCGGGTTTCACCGACCAAACCAAAGCCAGTGCCGAAACGTACTCAATGTCCCTTGCTGGCGCCGACAAATAGACACTCTCTGGAAGGATCTTTACATCGATGGTCTCCGTTGGTGCTCCTGGGATTGCGAACTCCACTATTAGCTTGTCCTGCACCCCGTCTGCATACGCTACTGTAACGGGCGCAACCTTCATTCGTTCTATCTGCATCTTGACACACTCCCTTCTGTCTCGTACCCGATTAGTCGGACTTGTTGCCAATTAACTCATCAACTTTTTCGTTATGTCGATTCTTACTTTAAGTTATGCACGATTGTAGCAAAGTCAAGGCAATTCTATGGGTAAGCTACTTTTAGTAATACATTCACGCCAAGAATATTCGGGATCGCCGTATACGTGATCATTACGCATCCGTTGCGGAGTTCTTTCTTTTACCCAATCTGTAGGCATCTATTACAGAAAAAAGCCAGCAGCATATGATGTATAAAAAAATGACTTTATAATAGTATCCTTTTTGTACGGGATGCTTGGCGGCAAGATTTGAAAGCGTATTGATGTCAACCGCTCCACCTTGAGCTTGAATTTAATGAGACTCTCCAGGGCGCCAGCGGCTGCTATTCCTGCAATGATAAACAGCCTTAGCATAATCAGTATTATAAATAAAAAGCCTCGCCAGTAGCGTTTCCGGTGAAAGACCTTCTCCAGATAGGGCCGCCAGAAGCCGTATTGCCTGGAGAAATGCTCGTCATAGATACTGACAAAGGTTTCAAAATAGTCCTCCACGCAGCGGTAATAATCGGATGACTGAGGGTTTCGTAGACGATAGGCAGCGGTTATTTCGATTTGAAAGCGAGCACTTTTACAGAACTCCATTGATTGTGTAGGAGGAAGTAACATAGCAATCTCTGCACTTGAAAAATCGTAACTGTCTTGACATCTATATATTTTATTTATAGGGTGTGAGAAAACTATACTATAACCACCCCCAAAGGCTACCTTCGGTTTGAGAGTATCCATTTTTAAACGTTTGACATAGATATTTGTATGATATTTCGTGAAAAGAGCATGAAAATAAATGTTAGGCATGCAATCGTCGGAGACGGGAACAGAACAAGACGGTTTACACTTAACCTCTCAACAAGGAGATATTCAACTTGACGTCCCTCAGCACGACCATTATCGGGAGTCTGCACAAATTGTGCGCGCGCCTCCGTGGAAACAATCCAGCGCGCAAGCGCATCGGAGATGAGCCGCCCCTTAGATCGGAATTGTTCAGCGCCTCCCAGATGGAACAACATGGCAAGACCCTTGCCGCAGCACACACATTGAGCGCAGACCATATTCCTGAACAACTGCTGGCGCGGCTCGGCGAGAATGAAGGCGTCCTCCTTAACGTTCGTGAGCTTCTGACAGAAGCTGTACAAGGAAACCGGAGGATTACACCGGCAGGGGAATGGCTCCTCGACAACTTCTATCTCATGGAAGAACAGATTCGTACGGCCAAGAGACACCTGCCAAAGGGCTACAGCAAGGGACTGCCCCGCTTGAAAAAGGGTCCGTCAAAGGGTCTTCCCCGTGTGTACGACATTGCACTGGAGACGATTTCTCACGGCGATGGCCGGGTGGATCCTGAAAGCCTCAGCAGTTTCGTAGCAGCCTATCAGACAGTCACCGTGCTGCAGCTGGGCGAATTATGGGCCATCCCCATCATGCTGCGCCTGGCGCTTATCGAGAATCTCCGGCGCGTTGCAACGCGGATTGCTGCCGACAGGATCGACCGGAACCTTGCCGATTATTGGGCGGACCGGATTACTGAAACCGCCGAGCGGAACCCTAAGGATTTAATTCTGATCATTGCCGATATGGCACGCTCAAAGCCTCCCATGGTCAGTTCCTTTGTTGCAGAGCTTACACGTCGTCTGAAGGGTCAGGGTCCCGCTCTCACAGTACCGCTTACCTGGATTGAGCAGCAACTCTCCGAGTCAAGTCTGACGATTGAACAGTTAGTGCAGTCAGAGAACCAGCAACAAGCGGCAGATCAGCTCTCCATAAGCAACAGTATCGGCAGCCTCCGTTTCCTGGGCGCCATGGATTGGCGCACATTCGTCGAAACCATGAGCGTTGTTGAACAGACCCTCCGCGAGGACCCTGCTGGTGTGTATGGTAGGATGGATTTCACTACTCGTGATCAATATCGTCACGTCGTGGAGAAGATAGCAAAGAGCAGCCTATTGTCCGAAAATGAGGTGGCGCGCCTTGCAATCCGCCTAGCCGGGAAGAGTGGGGGTAGGGTAGACGGCGACGATCGGGCGAAACATGTCGGTTTCTACCTCATGGACAAGGGGTTGACTCAGCTCGAAGGGCTTGCCGGGGTGCGCTTATCTTCCACTGAAGCGATTCGAAAGGTGATTCACCGATTTCCTTTGCTCTTCTATCTTGGCACGATCTGTCTGATGACCGTGATCTTCACCGGGTGTTTGCTTGCAGAGGCCTATTCAAATGGGTTGCGTGGCCCCTGGGTGTGGCTTATCGGCATACTCTCGCTTCTCTCAGTAAGCCAGTTAGCGATAGCCTTGGTGAACTGGCTTGCGACACGCCTTGTGGTGCCTCATCCCCTTCCCCGAATGGACTTCTCCAAAGGAATTCCTCCGGAATCGTCTGCGCTGGCCGTAGTTCCTACTATGATCACAGGCACTGAAAGCATCGAGCATCTGATGGAGGCGCTGGAGGTCAGGTTCCTGGCAAATAGAGACGAAAACCTTCGTTTTGGCCTGCTCACTGATTTCTGTGACGCCGACGTGGAAAAACTCCCCGACGACGGACCGTTGTTATCGCTGGCACGACAGAAAATAGAGGAGTTGAATAGAAAGTACAGGAGCCCGAAAGGAGATACATTCTTTCTCTTTCATCGCCCGCGCCTGTGGAATCCGGGAGAACGTATCTGGATGGGTTACGAACGCAAGCGGGGAAAACTTGCGGCATTGAATTCGCTTCTCCGTGGCGGCCCCAAGACCGACTTTTCACTCATCGTGGGGGATATGAAAGCATTGTCGAAGGTACACTATGTCATCACCCTCGACACGGATACACAACTCCCCCGTGACGCGGCGTGGCAGCTTGTGGGGGCTATGGCACACCCGTTGAATCGTCCGCAATATGATGAAAACAGGCAACGTATCTGTGCCGGATACGGTATCCTTCAGCCACGGGTGGCCGTGAGCCTGCCCGGCACGAACCGGTCACGGTATGCCCGTATGTGGGGAAGTGATGCAGGCATCGATCCCTATACCCGCGTTGTTTCTGATGTGTACCAGGACCTCTTCGGAGAAGGCTCCTTCATTGGTAAGGGCATCTATGAGGTTGATGCGTTCGAGCAGGCCCTCAGGGGACGTTTTCCTGAGAACTGGATTTTGAGCCACGATCTCATCGAAGGGTGCTATGCGCGGGCAGGTCTTTTGAGCGATGTGCAGTTATATGAGGAATACCCCTCTCGTTACAGCGCAGACGTGAGCCGCAGATACCGCTGGATTCGCGGAGACTGGCAGCTTTTCAGATGGCTGCTGCCGGGGGTTCCTGGCCCGGATGCGTGTTTTCAGAAGAATCCCCTCTCACTGCTTTCCCGATGGAAGATTTTCGACAACCTTCGGCGCAGCCTTTCGCCTTTGGCGTTGACGCTCCTGCTTCTCCTGGGCTGGACAGTCTTACCCGCGCCCTGGTTCTGGACCTTGTTGGTGATGGGAATCATCGTGATCCCTTCTTTGATTACCTCTCTCCTGGAGCTGTTTCAGAAGCAAGGTGATATCCTTCTTGGTCAGCACATTCTCGCCGCTTTGCGGGGGGGCGGGAGGCGCCTTGGACAGACTGTATTTACACTTGTCTGTCTGCCCTATGAGGCATTTTTCAGTATTGACGCTGTTCTGCGCACCATCTGGCGAATGCTGGTTGCGAACAAGCGGCTTCTCGAATGGAATCCGTCGAGCGACTCGGGTCTCCAAAGCCGCACTGACCTTGCCTCCTCCTGGGGGATGATGTGGATCGCGCCCGCCATGGCCATTGCCGCGGCGATTTATCTGACGCTTTCGAGGCCGATGGCATTAGCGGTGGCTGGGCCCATACTGGGACTCTGGTTTGTCTCTCCTTTTGTCGCCTGGTGGATCAGTGAGCCGCTTAGTCGCCGTGAAGCAAGGCTCAGTTCCGACCAGATCAACTTTCTGAGAAAGATTTCCCGAAAGACCTGGGGCTTCTTTGAGACCTTCGTCGGTCCGGAGGATCATTGGCTTCCACCCGACAATTTTCAGGAATATCCCACTGCCAAGGTTGCCCATCGTACATCGCCGACCAACATGGGGTTTGCGCTCCTCGCCAATTTGTCCGCCTGGGATTTCGGCTACATTTCTACAGGGCAACTTATCGATCGCACTGCTCATGCATTCCGCACGATGGAAGCCATGGAGCGCTACAAAGGACACTTCTACAACTGGTATGACACAAAGTCTCTGCAACCGCTGCTGCCTATGTATATTTCGACTGTGGACAGCGGAAATCTTGCGGCCCATCTGTTGACATTGCGGGCAGGGCTCACTGCACTTCCTGATGACAAAATAATGGGATCAAAGGTATTTGACGGGCTCCTCGATACACTGATGATACTCATAGACGTCGCCGGAGAAACTGTCCCAGCAAGGCTCATTCAGGTACAGGACGATTTGGAGTCTTTGTGCGCTTCCCGGCCGGATACGCTCGATGCTGCATGGGAGAATCTTGCTAAGCTCGCCGCGTCTGCCCTGGAAGGAGTCCATAGCTTTGACGATCCTGAGGGACAGGCCGCATGGTGGGCGCGTGCCTTTGCCGGCCAGTGCCGGGCCGCCCTCGATGAGTTGACCTTTCTTGCGACATGGACAGTACTGCCTTTTTCTTTAAAGGTGATCGGCGACTTCCCCGGTCTCGGCGAGATTCCGACGCTGCGCACATTGGCCAATCTTGACAAGGAATTACTGCCAGCAATGACAGATCGATACGACGGGCCGGAGGAGGAGCGTGAGCAGCTTGATGAGCTTACGGGGGCCATCAAGGAGGCAAGCATCCGGGCCAGGGCGAGAATCGTGCTTATCGAAGACCTTGCATCGCAATCCGGTGAACTTGCCCGTATTGATTATGACTTCCTCTATGACGAGACTCGCCATCTGTTGGCTATCGGTTACAACCTCAGCGAAAAGCGACGGGACGAGAGTTACTATGATTTACTGGCTTCGGAAGCGAGACTCTCCAGTTTTGTCGCCATTGCCCAGGGACAATTGCCGCAGGAGAGCTGGTTTGCCTTGGGACGCCTGCTTACTACCGTCGCAGGAGAGCCGATTCTCCTTTCCTGGAGCGGCTCCATGTTCGAATACCTCATGCCACTGCTCATAATGCCCACATATGAGCAGACACTCCTCGACGAGACCTATAAAGCGGCTGTGGCTAGACAGATCGAGTACGGAAAAAAGCGAGGGGTACCGTGGGGTGTTTCGGAATCCGGGTATAACACGATCGACGGTCATCTCAATTACCAGTATAGCGCCTTTGGCGTACCCGGACTGGGGCTCAAACGCGGGCTCGCCGGGGATCTGGTCGTTGCCCCCTATGCCTCGGCGCTGGCGCTCATGGTGGCGCCCGAAGAGGCCTGTCTCAATCTCAAGGAACTCGCCGATCAGGGCTTTGAAGGGAAGTATGGTTTTTATGAAGCCATTGACTACACCCCGACCCACCTGCCCCGCGGGCAAGCGAGCGCGGTGGTCCGGTCCTTCATGGCCCATCATCAGGGCATGTGCCTCCTCTCTCTGGCCTTTTTGCTCCTCAACCACCCCATGCAGCGGCGATTCGAGTCTGACCCCTCATTTCAGGCAATTATGCTTCTGCTTCAGGAGCGGGTACCAAAGGCCACGGCCTCCTATTCACAACAGAGCGATCTTGCCGAAGTGCATACAGCTTTACATGACATAGAGGAGATGCCGATACGCGTCTACACAAGCCCCGACACACCCGTACCGGAAGTGCAGTTGTTGTCGAATGGCAGATACCACGTGATGATCACAAACGCGGGCGGCGGTTATAGCCGCTGGAAAGACCTGGCAGTGACGCGATGGCGCGAAGACAGCACCTGCGATAACTGGGGCGCATTCTGTTATATCCGTGACGCAGCAACCGGCGCTTTTTGGTCAACGGCATACCAACCCGCACTCAAGGCTTCGAGGCAGTACGAGGCAATATTCTCGGAAGGACGAGCTGAGTTTCGCCGCCGGGATCAGGACTTTGAAACCCATACGGAGATTGCAGTTTCACCTGAGGATGACATCGAGCTGCGCCGGATTACCATCACCAATCGGGCGTGGACAGGTCGAACGATCGAGCTCACGAGCTACGCGGAAGTTGTTCTTGCTCAGCCTGCCCAGGACGCCCTGCACCCGGCCTTTAGCAATCTCTTTGTCCAGACCGAGATCATCCGCGAGCAGATGGCAATACTCTGCACGCGCCGGCCCCGCTCCCTTGAAGAACAGTCGCCATGGATGTTCCATCTCATGGCTGTGCACGGGGCAGAGACCGGTGAAGTCTCCTATGAGACCGACCGTATGCGGTTTATCGGCCGCGGGAACACCATTGCCGATCCGGAAGCAATGAAGAATCTATCCGCCCTCTCGGGCAGCGAGGGCTCAGTGCTCGATCCGATTGTAGCCATTCGGCATCAAATAACCCTCGATCCGGAAAAATCGGCAACCATCATTATCGTCACCGGTATCGGCGAAACCCGTGACGCCTGCATGGGCCTTGTCGGGAAATACCAGGACCGGCATCTCGCCGATCGTGTCTTTGATCTTGCGTGGACCCATAGCCAGGTGCTGCTGCGGCAGATCAATGCCACGGAAGCCGATGCGCAGCTTTATGGACGTCTTGCCGCCTCTGTTATATACGCCAATTCCTCCCTTCATGCCGGTCCGGGGTCCCTCATCAAAAACCGCCGCGGCCAATCCGGCCTCTGGGGCTACTCTATTTCCGGCGATCTCCCTATCGTGTTGTTGCAGATTGAAGATCCGGCCAACATCAACCTGGTGCGACAACTCGTTCAGGCCCACGCGTACTGGCGCCTCAAAGGACTGGCGGTGGACCTGGTCATCTGGAACGAAGATCACGCCGGTTATCGGCAGCTTCTTCACGAGCAGATCATGGGGCTCATCGCTGCAGGTACAGAAGCTAACGTGACCGATCGACCGGGTGGCATTTTCGTAAGACCTTCCGACCAGATATCGAAGGAGGACCGCGTCCTGTTCCAGGCGGTTGCCCGCGTCATCATCACTGACCGCAAGGGAACGCTTACGGACCAGTTCAAGAGCCGGAGCTCTACCGAAGGAATGTTGCCGCCCCCTTTGCCAACCCGAACCGCAGGTGGCGATGCCCCGGCAATCGCGGCGACGCCTCGCCAGGACCTGATGTTTGGGAATGGGCTTGGAGGGTTCACTCCTGATGGCCGGGAGTACATCATTTCAACCGCCCGCGGGCAGGTGACGCCGGCGCCGTGGGTGAATGTGCTGGCGAACCCGCTTTTCGGAACCGTTGTCTCAGAGAATGGTCTTGCCTATACCTGGAGCGAAAACGCCCATGAGTTTCGCCTTACCCCCTGGTACAACGATCCTGTCAGCGATTTGAGTGGGGAAGCCTTTTATATTCGCGATGAAGAGCGAGGCCATTTCTGGTCCCCCATGCCGCTGCCCAGCCGCGGAGCCACGCCTTACGTCACCCGGCATGGATTCGGCTACAGCGTCTTCGAGCACACTGAGCGCGGTGTCAGCACAGAGGTGTGGGTTTACGTGGCCCTGGACGCTGCTGTCAAGTTTACGGTGCTGAAGGTAAGAAACGAGTCAGGCAGATCGCGCCGGCTCTCTGCTACCGGATATGCGGAATGGGTGTTGGGCGATTTGAGATCCAAATCGGTCATGCACGTCATTACCGAGATCAACCCTCAAAGCGGCGCCCTCTTTGCACGCAACCCTTACAATACTGAATTCCGCAACCGAACAGCCTTTTTTAACGTGGACGATGTAACCCGGACCATGAGCGGTGACCGGACTGAATTCCTTGGGCGTAACGGAACGCTCGCTCATCCCGCTGCCATGAAACGGTCACGGCTTTCCGGCAGGGTAGGGGCAGCTTTGGATCCCTGCGGCGCTATCCAGGTGTCCTTTGAACTGGCGGACGGGGAAGAGCGCGAGATCGTCTTTACCTTGGGTGCAGGGGAGGATGCCGATGATGCGGGCAACCTGGCGCATCGCTTCCGGGGGTCGGCTGCGGCCCGTGAGGCCCTTGAAGCACTATGGCAGTATTGGAACCGCACCCTCGGTGCGGTTCAGGTGGAGACGCCGGACATGTCTGTCAACGTCCTGGCCAACGGCTGGCTCTTATACCAAACCCTGGCATGCCGTCTTTGGGGGCGGAGCGGTTACTACCAGTCAGGAGGCGCCTTCGGCTTCCGTGACCAGTTGCAGGACGTGATGGCCCTCATCCACACCGAGCCGCGCCTCGTGCGGGAGCACCTCCTCCTCAGTGCGGGCCGTCAGTTTGTTGAGGGCGATGTGCAGCACTGGTGGCATCCACCGTCGGGCCGGGGCGTGCGCACCCATTGCTCGGATGATTTTCTCTGGCTGCCTTTGGCGACGTGCCGCTACGTTCTGACCACCGGAGATAAAGGGGTGCTGGATGAACCTGTCCGCTTCATTAAGGGACGCCCGGTCAACGCCGATGAGGACTCCTATTACGATCTGCCCGGAAGCTCTGAAGAAAAGACCAGTCTCTACGATCACTGTGTACGAGCTATCGTGAGGGGCCTCAGATTTGGCGATCATGGCCTGCCGCTCATCGGTTCCGGTGATTGGAACGATGGCATGAACATGGTGGGTAAAGACGGCAAAGGCGAAAGTGTCTGGCTCGCATTTTTCCTCTATGAAGTGCTCATGAGGTTCATTGAGGTCGCGCGCATGCGGGGGGACCTGGCCTTCGCCGAACGGTGTGAGAGAGAAGCGGGCAATCTGAGCCGGAACATCGACGAAAATGGCTGGGATGGTGAGTGGTACCTCCGCGCTTTTTTCGACGACGGCACGCCGCTGGGTTCAGCGGGTAATCCCGAATGCCGGATCGATTCCATTGCGCAAAGCTGGTCTGTCCTGTCCGGGGCAGGGAGTGCCACGCGCTCACGCATGGCAATGGACGCAGTGGATAAGCACCTTGTACGCAGGGACCACGCGTTGATCCAGCTTCTTGACCCGCCCTTCGACACGTCGGATCTAAATCCGGGCTATGTAAAGGGGTATGTTCCCGGGGTTCGGGAAAATGGCGGGCAGTACACGCATGGGGCCATCTGGGCCGCCATGGCCTTCGCTGCCATGGGTGACAGCAAACGGGCGTGGGACCTCCTTACCATGATCAACCCCGTAAATCATGGGGGATCAGCTCAAGGGATTGGAACCTACAAAGTGGAACCCTACGTTGTCGCGGCTGACGTCTATGCAGTCCCGCCCCACACGGGTCGTGGCGGATGGACGTGGTACACGGGATCAGCGGGATGGATGTACCGGCTGATCGTGGAATCACTCCTGGGGCTGAGACTCGAAGGTGACAAACTGCATGTTGAGCCCTGTCTCCCTGCCGATTGGGAGGGCTTCACGGTGCACTATCGGTACCGGGAGACTACCTACCATATAAAGGTCGTGCAGGGACACGCGGGCGAAGATGAGGGGAGCGTGACTGTTGACGGGGTCGTGCAACGGGAGCAGACGATTCCCCTGGTGGACGATCACCGTGAACACTTCGTAAGGGTGGTCGTGATGCCAATTCGGCTTAGTCAAGTTTAGCTGTCTTGCCGATCATTGTGCGAGTGATGTATCGCATATCATGTATGGTCAAACAGTATAAAAAGGATGACCCTGAATGCAATTTAAGTATGGACTTGATGAGCGGCCTCCCATTTCGGAAACCATTCTTTATGGTCTTCAGTGGTTTGCCGTAACCATCCCGATCATCATTGTCATCGGGAAAATCACGGGAGAATTCCATTTTGCCGCCATCGGCGACCAGATGGTCTATTTACAAAAACTCACGTTCGTCATGGCGGTTGCTCTCCTGGCACAGCTTATGTTGGGACACCGAATGCCGCTGATCGTAGGTCCATCGACAATCCTCCTTATCGGGATCATCACCAGTGCCGGACACCATGCCGATACGATTTATTCCTCCATCCTCTGTGGAGGACTGATTCTTGCCATTGCCAGCCTGACCGGCCTGCTCGGCCGCTTGAAGAAGTTCTTTAGCCCCAGAGTGGTAGCCGTTGTCCTTATTCTGATTGCCTTTACGCTGGCGCCGACCATAGTGAACCTGATTACATCCGGTGTAGTCAAGGCGGGACCCCTGGCTCACATCATCTTTTCTCTGGTCTTGGTGTTTGGCATGTTTGCTGCTCATAGATTTCTCACCGGGGTCTGGAAATCCACCCTGATCATCTGGGCCATGATTGCGGGAAGTCTCGTATGGTACACGATATTTCCGGAGACCCTCAGGACCGAGCACATCGCATACGCCAGCCCGGTATCGGGTTTCTTCAAACACATGACTTCAGGGCTGTCTTTTAATGCGGGGGTCATGATCTCATTTCTGTTTTGCTTTCTGGCATTATTTGTCAATGACCTGGGCTCAATCCAGTCCATGAATGAACTCTTGAAACCTGCGGATACAGGCGGGCGGATTAACCGTGGTATCCTGATCACGGGACTGTCTAATATCATGTCCGGTTTTCTTGGGGTGATCGGACCGGTAAATTTTTCTCTGAGTCCCGGTGTTATCGCTGCCTCCGGCTGCGCATCCCGGATTGCGATGATGCCAACCGCTGTTCTGCTTCTTTTGTTGTCATTTTCTCCGGTAGTGATCGGTTTTATTGCCAGTGTCCCGTGCATTGTTATTGGAGCGATTCTGATCTATATCCTTTCGTCGCAAATAGCGGCAGGTTTGATGGTGGCCTTTGAATCGATCAAGGAATTCCAGTTTAAAGACGGGCTCGTCATAGGATTACCATTAATGCTGGCCACGATCATCGCCTTCCTGCCGGCAGACTTCCTTCATAGCTTTCCGTCAGTCTTGCGGCCTGTTCTCGGGAATGGTTTTGTGGTAGGGATTACCGCAGCGCTCCTGATGGATCATTGGATATTCAAAAATTAAAAGAGTGTTGCCCCGTTGTAAACCATCACGTAAAGTTGAATGGATCTATATCAACCCGGACATCGAAATATCGGGTGCCCGCTTTTTTAAGAAGATCATCCGCTCAAATCAAATAACGATTACTGCCTGGAACCTTCAGGAAGCCACCTATAAAAATTCCTGTCAGCTGTATTCATTTACAATGATTTATCCATCAATGCGTGGATAGTCCGTATAGCCTTTTGATCCGGGCGTATAAAAAGTATTTTCATCCCACCTTGCCCAGTCTGCCCCTTGAAGGATGCGCTCTACAAGATCAGGATTCGATATGAAGGGTTTACCGAAAGCGACCGCATCAGCAAAACCCTCCTCCAAGACCCGGTTGCCACTGTCACGATTGAAACGACAGTTAATCACCAGTGTGCCTTTGTAACGCGGTCGAAAATGTTTTGCGATTTCCTTCACCGCGTAGGGCACTTGATCCACGGGGACCATGGGCTCCACAAAATGGGCATAAGCAAGATTCCGGTAATCGTTTAATCGCTCCACGATATACTCAAAGGTGGGGATAGTATCCTGGTCAATCGTGATGCCGAAGAAACCATGTGCAGAGGGATTCAACCGAATTCCCACTCTTTCAAACCCAATGGTTCCACCTACGGCATCCAGCGTTTCAAAGAAAAAGCTATTGGAACAGTTGGTAAAGAACTGATGAAAAAGATATCCGTTGGCTGAATGGATTTCTACACCATCAAAACCAGCGGCGATCGCATTTTCAGCCGACTTCTGGAAGTCATTTGTAATGTCATGAATTTCGCTCACAGTCAGGGCACGTGGTGTCACGGTATCTTTAAAACCCTCTTGAGTAAAGGATTTATCCCTGGGGTTGATCGCGGAAGGTGCCACGGGTAGCTGGCCGCCGTGAAAATCAGGATGGGACATTCGGCCACAGTGCCANAGTTGACAGANGATATGCCCATTCTTTTCANGAACAGCCTGGGTAACCTGCTTCCAGCCTTCAACCTGGGNTTGACTATGAATGCCCGGGGTATTGATATAACCGACNCCCTGTTTTGAGACCTGGGANCCCTCAGTGATGAGGAGGCCGGCNGAGGCCCGCTGGGAATAGTATTCGGCTATGAGTGGTGTTGCAATGTTTTCAGGGTTGTTCGCACGGCCTCGTGTCATCGGGGACATGAACACGCGATTTGAAAGTTCATATCGTCCAATCTTTATAGGCTTTAAAAGCGCATCATTTGCCATCTCTCCCTCCTTTCGAGGAATAATAAACTGGAGCACACTGGAAGGTGAAGGGGATCCTTGTTAAAGGAAGCACGTCACGCCTTAAGGAGCGAGGAATCCCCAAATCTTGTGAAACCTCAAATATCAAAAAACTCAGGCGGCTGCTTACCGAGAAAGGCCGTAATACCCTGGATGCATTCACCGGAAGTAATAAGAGCAACCGCCTCCCTGCACTCTAACTCAAGGGCCTGCTTCATCGTGAGTTCTTGTGACTGTCTGATAACTGTCAGGGCGTGCCGTACGGCTCGCGGTCCGTTCTTGGCTATCATTTCCGCCATGACCATGGCTTCATCCAGGGCCATCCCCGGGGCGCTGACGCGGTTCACGAGCCCGATTCTCAGTGCTTCATTCGCCCCGACCTTCCGGCCCGTTAAAATCATATCAGCGGCATGTGAAGCACCTATCAGCCGTGTAAGACCCGGCCCACCACCCCAGTCAGGCATGAGACCAAGTTTCACTTCCGCAAAACAGATCACCGCGTGCGGATCCATCACCCGAAGGTCGCAACGTGATGCCAGTTCCGCCCCGCCGCCATAGGCGTCGCCGTTGATGGCCGCAATAACGGGTATGGGCAGCGTTACCAGATCATTCACCGCTGACTGCAGGCGTTTTATCAAGATTTCGATCGGGGATCGCTCCTGCTTTTGTACCGCCTCGATCAGACCGCTTATTTGAGGGTTATCGGGATTGATATCGAAGCCAGCACAGAAGGCCTTGCCGGAGCCAGTGACAATGATGACACGGGGAAGGCGTTCTTTCAGTTCCTGTACCGTCTGCTCAAGGCCCGACCACATGACTTCGTTGAAGGCATTCCGGCGCTCGGGACGGTCGATGATTATCACTGCAACCTTATCTTTTCTTTCAAAACGGACACCGTATTCACTCATACCTGCCCACCCACCATTTAAAATTTACCCCGTAGCTAAAGAGGCTTAGTACTTGCTTGATAAGATATTGCTTTTTGATGGTCGAAGTATAAGACAAGTGGCATTGCGTGTCAATGCAATGCTGATCGTTGATTATCTTTTAAAAGGATAAATGTATGGAATAGTGACGAAGCAACAAGTGGTGTTGAGAGATGGGCAGCTCAATACGAAAGAAAGTTCAATAAAAATGTTGATGAAAATCATAAAGACATTTAAAGTTATACATGCATAAACTGATATGAAGGAGGAAGATGCAATGTCACACTACGATGTATACAGGGAACTGTCCAAAAAGGTCGGTACGGAACACTCCCGCATTGTTCCGGAGATTTGGAGGATTGTCTGTACTCCTGAAGAGGCTGAATTGCTCATCGTCCTGCCGGCAACAATAGAAGAACTCGCTCTGCGACTGGGAAAAACACCGGAAGAGATCGGCAGTATGGCCAGGCTTCTGTTTCATAAGGGGGTAGTTTTTGAAGCTACCAGAGAGGGAAAGACCACCTACCGTATGCCGCGGCACATCATACAGTTCCATGACGCTTCCACTCTTTGGGCCGACGCGCCACCGGAACTGATTGACCTCTGGCGGCACTACATGGAAGAAGAATATTCCCAGATTCCGGCTTTATTGACCGCCATGAAGGCGACCCCGTTTTTCCGTGTCGTCCCCATCAACGAAAAGATCGAAACAAGGAGCCAGGTTCTTGCATACGAAGACGCGGCTATAATTGTCGAGAAGGCATCCAGCCTCGCGGTTACGAATTGCCCCTGCCGTACGATTATGCGTAAGTGCGATAAGCCGCTGGAGGTGTGCCTTCAGATTAACAGGGGCGCGGACTACGCCATCAAACGTGGGACGGGGCGCAGGATTGATTCCGATGAGGCCAAAACCATCCTCCGGAGGGCGGAGGAAGCCGGACTGGTTCATCTCACGGAGAATAAAGCCGGCATTGGGACTGTGATCTGTAATTGTTGTAATTGTTGCTGCATAGGCCTGCCCTATGCAAAGCATGCCGAAACCAGCGGCCTGATAGTTCCCAGCCGTTACCAGGCAGTCGTTGAAGGAAGCGCCTGCACGGGCTGCGGCATATGCGTAGACGATTGCCCCATGGATGCCATAACGTTGAACACTTCAAATGTCGCGGAAGTAAATGCGGATTCGTGCATCGGGTGCGGCGTCTGCACGCGTCTTTGCCCCGCCGAAGCTGTTCTTCTTCGGGTTGTCAGGCAGGAGGATTTTATTCCTTCCTGAGGGATGTTTGAGAAGAGATTGTTCTTTCAGGCTTATGGCAATGTGGATACCGCTTTAATTCCTCTTCTTTCCGTAAAATCCTCAGGCCGCCTTCAGCTAACGCTGAAATCTCGTCCTCACCGGGGTAGATGAATACAGGGGCAATGAACCGGATCCACTCACTGATGGCCTTTGTCATCATTTCAGACTTTGCCAGGGCTCCTGTCAGGATAATCCCGTCGATCTTTCCTTTCAGGACAACACTCATGGCGCCGATCTCCTTCGCCACCTGATACGCCATGGCTTCATATACCAGTTTCGCCTTTTCGTCACCCGCGCGGATCATATCCTGTACCTTCTCAACATCGCTTGTGCCGAAATAGGCAAAGA
>PDVJ01000325.1_pt1 | contig 15697 bp, 17 predicted proteins | sample 1369811 | NCBI WGS metagenome assembly PDVJ01 (sample SAMN07795376, study PRJNA414565) | Alkali sediment metagenome, whole genome shotgun sequencing project. | reverse complement strand
TGAACTTGCCTTGAACCGCCAGCAAGGTCAGGGGATCGACAGTGACAATTATTGACTTTTCGCGTCACCCTTTTCATAGTGCGGTGGGTTGGAAGGGCAGTACAACCAAACGAGGCAAGGGGACATGTGGAATACGAAGGTAAGACGATGGATAAAACCAACAGCCGGCCTTTTGGTCTTGGGCGGCCTGACCTGGGCCGGCGTCTCACATGATCTTTCCCGGTATGTCTCTCTTGAACAAGTCCGTTCAATGGTGCAATCCCTTGGTGCCTATGGTCCGGTTGCGTTTGTGGGGCTCTGCGTGGGGGCCGTACTCCTCCACCTACCGGAAATTGTGCTCATCGCCATAGGAGGTGTGCTGTTTGGCTCTGTCAACGGATTCCTCCTGGGGTGGATCGGCTCTGTGGCGGGCTCGACCTGTTCGTTTCTCATCGCCCGGTATTTCATACGGGATGCAGTCCGCGGGGCACTCCTATCCAGATTCAAGCGCATTCAGGCCTTCGACGAGCGTCTGGCGAGCAGAGGATTCAGGACCATCCTTGTCCTTCGGCTCGTGCTTTTCATGGCGCCGCCGCTCAACTGGGCTATCGGGGTGAGCCGCGTCCGCTTGCGCGACTATGTTTTAGGGTCGGCCCTTGGCGTGGTGCCCTGTATTGCCGTAACTTCCTATGCTGCGGACACCGTCTCCCAGGCTGGTTCCCTCTCCAACATCCTCACGCCCGATACGCTCCTCCCTGCGACCCTTGCCTTCATCGTTGTCACTGGTGGCGCACTGGCGGCGTGGAAGTTCTTCCGGTGAGGGGAACAAGGTAGCGGCTCTTCATCGGGATTTGATTTGGCCATCTCGATGGTCGTAATGTCTTCTCCTTTCGTCCTTCTTTGGACGTTACGACTTGAGTTGGTAAGGTTCCGCCCCCGGTTCGACACGGAACTCAAGAATTCGATACGCAAGCTTCCATTCGGATCAGTAATCGCTCGTTGTTCGATGCGTCTTCCCCCTTAACACACAAAGCCGCATCCCTTATGATGCGTGTACGAAAAAGGGAGTTCTCATTCCCTCTGATGGTATTTGATAAGTGTGCTGATTATTTCTTTTTGTTATAGCCCTTTTCGTCATAGGGCTGTAGTTTTTCCAGCCACATATCTTCCAGCACTGCCAGATCATTAGTATAATTGTAGTCAGGACCGTCCTTCGGTTCTAGGTAATCCACAACTGCAAATGAAAAGTTTTCCTCGCCGAACTGGATATAATCCTTTTGGAGTTCCTTGTTCATGTGAGTGCCCTGCTCGAGCTGAAATCTGAAGCTGTTGGCTTTTCCTGTTAGATTTTTAGTGCTGCCTATAAGGGATTTGCCATTGATCAGGTTTTCGATCCGGTAGATACCCATGGGTGGCAAGGTCTCTTTATACTGCTTCTTCAATTCTCTTTTATTGATCATTTGCTGTCTCTATTTTCTTGACTGCAGGGCTGTCTTCGACAACTTCAGTGCATACTCGCGGATATCTGCAGGCCATGAGGCAATCGAATCATCGAAACGTTCGCGATTGCCTGCAAATAAGGCCCTTATGGCCTCCTCGTATCCCGGCAGGTTGCCTGTCACGGCAGACATGAACCTGTACGCCGCCTCCTGAGAATGTCTCACCTTGTCCCTGCCTCTGTTAACATGCCTTGCCTCATCGACCAGCTTGCGAAGAGCGACGGAGGCCCCTCCGGGCTGACTGTTAAGCCAGTCCCAGTGTCGCGGCAACAATGTAACCTCTCTTGAGACGACGCCCAGCTTTGGACGGCCTGGCCCCCTCATGGCGTCGGGGTCGTTGTCTGCTGACGCTTCAGGCGAGACGCCTTTTGTTGCGGGGTCCTCAAGCCTTTTCAGCACATCGCCTATTGTACCTCTGAGGTCCACCTCGATAATATCGCCGTCAAGGTCGTCAAAGATGAGGACCATCTCCGGTTGCCCCACATCCATCACCTTTTTGAGCTTTGCAGCGACCTGAACAACGGTTCCTGATGCAACGCATTGGTTGCCTTTAAATGCTGTAAAACTTTTTAAATATTGTCCATTCATCTCTCAAAATTCTCCTTTATGCCGGATGGACAAATATACCCGGGTAAAATTAAACTGTCAATATTGCCCGGCAAAAATTATTCTCCCGCTGCCGTTCTCTCAAATGGATGAATCAAAAGAGGGCCTTCTGCCCGGGCAATGAAGAATGAACGGTTGTGGTGGCCTTCTGACTCCTTCTGCGAATCGCCCACTTTCAGGACTGGCTCAAAATTCAAGTATACGATACGTTGTCGCTCGGTCTCCCCAAGAGAGTCCTCTTGACTTCGGGTGAGTTCTGACTCAATGTCATCACTAACGTATCCTACCCAATTAGGTTCACTCACACCCTTTTCCGAGGACGTCATGAAGTGGGCCTAGCACTTACAGATGGAGAGGGAGTGTCCGCCTTGGTGAGAAATTGACTTTGGTTGGAGCATGGAATCGCAAACGAAGACGTTGAAGAAGGCTATGTGGAGTGGATGTGGCGAACAGGCATTAAACCTTTCTTTTGCCGAGCTTTATGAAATCCATAGAGGAGGTATGAGCAGATGCCCGTTATGCACAAAGAAGAACAGGGGATGAACCGGCGAGACTTCCTGCTGCTGTCTGCCGGTGCAATTTGCACATCGATCCTACGTCACGAGATAGTTGGTGCTGCAAGCGAGAAACCTGGGTCCGAGTTCACAGAATCCTCATGCCAAAACGCCGGAACAATCAAAAAGAGGGTCTTGATATCATATGCCAGCCGATGCGGTTCTACCGGCGGCGTGGCAGAGGCAATGGGGCAAGTCCTGTGTGGGATGGGTGCATCCGCAGATATACGCCTTGTCGGGAATGTTAACGATCTCAGCCCCTATCACGCAGTCATAGTGGGAAGTGCCATCCGCAGGGGCAAATGGTTGCCTGAGGCGGTGGGTTTTGTGAAAGACAACCAGGATATACTGGGTCGACTACCCATCGCTTACTTTGTCGTTTGTCTCACTATGAGGGATAACACAGCGGAGAACCGCAGTAAGGTCATGGCCTATCTCGACCCCGTGCGCAAAGAAGCCCAAAAGATACAACCGGTAGCTGTAGGTCTTTTCCCTGGGGCGGTCAACTTCGGCAAGCTGTCATTTGTGGACAAGATGTTTTTCCAAGCGAAGGGAGTTTCCGAAGGCGACTACCGCGATTGGCCCGCTGTCAAAGCCTGGGCTTCCGCTGTCGGTCCGATGCTCCCTCTGACATAGTGGTGCGGGGATACAGCGTGGATTAGACATCACCCTTGACAGAGGACAACAGCGCGAGCACAAAGCGTGCTCTAACCATTGAAGCCGACCTCGTACCTCGGCGGCTGATTCCCACGTTAACGATTTGTTTTGCGAGTCTCTTGCCTCCCCCATGATCCGTAGAGTATGATTGCGGCCCATTTCGATGAATCAACGGTATGTTATACGGACAGGAAGTTGAAGGTCTGCCTTCTATGCGGATCTATCTAATTACTGGTTATGCAGGTGGTACAAGAACCGAACATTCGAAGAGGACGAAAAGCATGAAGACCGTAGGAATCATTGGGGGGATCGGACCGGAGTCTACCGTTGAGTACTATCGCTTGATAATCGAGCTGTATCGCCAACAAGAATCGAGCCGTGCCTATCCTCATATCATGGTTAACAGCATCGACATGAAAAGAATGCTGGATCTCGTTGGGGAGAACAATTTAACGGAGCTCACTGCGTATCTGCTGGTGGAAGTCCGAAGGCTTGCAAATGCCGGCGCTGATTTTGGCCTCCTGGCCTCGAATACCCCGCATGTCGTATTTGATGCACTCGTGCAACAATCCCCAATACCTTTGATAAGTATTGTCGAAGTCACGTGTCAAGCCGCTGAAAAGCAGGGGCTGAAACGGGTAGGTCTTTTCGGCACCCGTTTCACGATGCAGGGTCGATTCTATTCCGATACGCTCGGCAAGGCAGGAATAACTACCGTATCGCCGGCACCTGACGAGCAAACCTACATTCACGGCAAATACATGGGTGAATTGGTGAACGGCATTTTCCTGCCTGATACGCGGGAGGGCTTACTTTCGATAGTCCGCCGATTAATGCTCGAAGAAAGGATTGACGGCCTCATACTGGGTGGTACGGAACTGCCGTTAATCATGCGAAACACTGAAGATCAACCTCTGTCTGACCTTTGTGTTTGATGATTTCTTCTGGTAATCGCTTGTCGAGGAAGGCCAGGAACACAGGCTCCCGCTTTCGATTTCGATACGTCTATCGCGCAAACTGACATGAAAAAGCCAACTTCCGGCTAGGCTCCCTCCTTGGGTTTCCAAGAGAGTCTCGGTCCCTTCAGCAGCGATAAACCTTGGCTTTTTCTAGCAGTCTCATCTGAGGTTAAATTGCGGGGCAACTCAAGGTTTCTCAAGCCTCGATGAGCTGGGTCTTGGGCCTCCTGGCTGAATGTTCTCCTTTGCAGTTGACCTTTTCTCCTCTTCCCTATATTCTCTTCTTGCCCTACCTAATCTATGCGAGCTTAATATAAACCCGTAACCAACCTTAACAAAGGAGGTATTACATGGCAAACAGCACATACGTAATCATTGAACTGGTAGGAACGAGCACAGAGTCATGGGAAGATGCCGCAAAGAATGCCTTAAAGACAGCATCCAAGAGCGTCAAGGAGTTACGTGTAGCGGAAGTCACAAAGCTGGACATGACGATTGAAAAAGGGAAAGTCATAGCCTATCGGGCAAGGATCACGGTTTCTTTCAAGTACCTCAAAGGCGATTTATAGGCTCAGCAAAACACTCGATCAATAAAGCAGGGGGAGTTGCTCCTCCTGCTTTGTTTCTTCATGGGCTTCTCTCCCAGGATCTTTTGGTCTGAATCCCCCTGAGAAATGTGATCCTGGCCTTCTGGGGCGGTCCCTCAGTTTAAAGAAGGGGCTCGCCAGGGCCGGCCACGGCTTGAAGAACCCTACTCTTGGCGTAATAATCATTGAATATTAGTGGAGGAGCTTGGTCCAATCCAAACTCGGTTGCCTGTTTGGCTGGGACCAAGCGACAGGAGCACGAATGAATCGCTATGATCTGGTATTTGTGGGTCATGAGTCGACTTATGAAGTTCATGCACCAGAAGGATCCGCCCGCGGTTTACCAGGAGGCGCCGCCTCTTTCGGTGCCTTGGCAGCCCGCTGGTCGAAGAAGAAAATCGCAGTGATTACAAGATTGGCTCAAGAGGACGCGTCTGTTCTTGAACCTTTGAAAGCGGCTGGTATTGACGTCTACCTTCTGCCTGTTGCAGCGACCACTCACCTGCGCATTGTCCACCCCACCGAGAATCTCGATGAGAGGCTGATAGTTCAGACCCGAAATGCCGGGTTTTTTGAGAGTGCAGATGTGCCGCCCATAGAGCCTTGTTGGATGCATCTTGCAGCCCTGACAGACCGCGAGTTCAGCTTGGGATTTATGCGGTACTTGAAGCAACGGGGGTTTCGCCTGTCGGTGGATATGCAAGGCTTTGTGCGGCAGGTCGATGCGGAAACGGGGGTCATTCAATTTAAAGATGCACCAGCCAAGAGAGAAATTGTGGGTCTTGCTGATATCGTAAAGCTTGACATTGTCGAAGCGGAAGTACTGACAGGAAGCCGGGATATGGAGGAAGCAGCCAGGCGACTGGAGGGATGGGGAGCCTTAGAGACAATCTTGACCTGTTCGGACGGAGCTTTCGCACGGCACAAAGGGAAAACTTATTTTAGAAAATTTTCCAACAGGAGTTCTCAAGGGAGAACTGGTCGCGGTGATACGACTATGGGAGCTTATTTGGCCAGGAGGATTGATCATCCCGTTGAAGAGTCGTTGGCGTTTGCCGTGGCTCTGGCTTCAATCAAAATGGAGAGTCCTGGTCCGTTTCGGGGCCGTCTTGAAGATGTTCTCGCAAGAATGAGTGAGTCTTCATAAAAATGGCATTCTTCCCCCTACCCGAGGTATTCCCCGAGGGAAGGAAAACGATCCTGAGCCCTTCTAGCGCCACCCCAGCGTCCAAGTCAGGCCGATAGTTTCTAAATGCTAAAGACGGAGTGACTCATTGCTCCGCCTTTTCTATTTCAAGCAGGGTTATGACTTGGGTTGGCAAGCTTCCATTCGGACGGTTAATCTGAAGATTCAGCTTTCGAGGGTATGCTCAGGTTCCGATTACTTGGGAAGCCATTGCCTGTCCTCATCGGCAGAAGAGCACGTGGCAGCCGATTTACCGACAACAACGCTGCGCGAATGCTTTTCTTAGGTACGCGACTAAATGGATCGAATGGGATAGTCCATGTACAGAGTCAAAAAGAGAGGGTATAATGCCTGCTTCGGGTGAAATGGTTCTGTGCCTAACCAAAGACAAGCTCAGCTCTAGCGAATATCGGGGGAGTGCGAAAATGACAGATAAGAGATTCTATTTTTTCAAAATTCTAAGCTTTTTATGGGTTCTGCTGACCGTGACCTCTATCTATTCGGTCTGTTTTGCAGACCCGATAATTATCGATCACACCTGCACGAATATCAGAGAGATTCCCGAATCAGCAATAAATCAGGCAAAGACGACTCTTCACATTGCCTATGGCCACACCTCACACGGCAGCCAATTAACAGACGGCATGACAGGCTTGGTCGGCTTTGTCAATAACGGTGGGCTGGGCCTCAACCTTCCCACGGACCTATTTGCATGGAACAATGGTGGGAGCAACAGTGCACTGGATCTTCACGACTATTTCGCAGCCGGAGATCTGGGCAATCCGGACCGAAGCACCTGGGCGCAAAGTACCAGAGCTTATCTCGACAACCCGGCCAATGCCGACGTCAATGTGATTATCTGGTCATGGTGCGGACAAGTAGACACTACGGAAGAGAATATCGATCTATACCTCTCGCTGATGAACCAGTTGGAGATCGACTACCCAAACGTGAAATTCGTCTATATGACAGGGCATGCGAATGGGAGTGGGGAAGCAGGAAATGTGCACCTCAGGAACCGGCAAATAAGAAACTTTTGCATCGCGAACAATAAGATCCTGTATGACTTCTATGATATAGAATGCTACAACCCTAACGGCGAGTATTTTGGGGACAAATATGTCCTCGACAGTTGTGGTTATGACAGTAATGGCGACAGCAATGCCTGGAATGATGGGGCCAATTGGGCCATAGAATGGCAAACAGCCCACACAGAGGGGGTTGACTGGTATACCTGTGTGTCAGCTCACAGTCAACCCCTCAATGCGAACCGCAAAGCCTATACTGCGTGGTGGTTATGGGTAAGGTTAGCAGGGTGGAACGCAGAAAAATCTTCTGATGATGATGGGGATGGAATGCCTGATGTGTGGGAGGTGCAATACGGCCTGAACCCCTTGGTTAACGATGCCTCTGGTGATAAGGATGGGGATAGGTTCAGCAACCTCCGGGAGTATAGAGCAAGGACGAACCCGACCGACCCGGCCTCTAAACCAAGACCCGCTATGCCATGGTTCCCCTTGCTCCTCGATGATTGAAATAGTAAGAGGAGTGTTTCCGGTGCGCAAATTAACTGCCTTCTTGGTACAGGTGTGGAAACCCTGCTATTCGAGTGAAGATGATTTTGTGAGGAAAATTCATGGGTTCGATTACAACTGCTAATCGCGCGCCTTCAGGACTACCTCAAAATTTAAGTATAACGATACGCTAGCGACAGTCGCACGAGAATCGGAAAGATGCCGATTAGAGCATGCAATCAGGACTGTGTTAGGTCGCGTGGGATATGGCTGAGGTTGAAAATAGAATGATTCCTGGTCCCCTGATTCTCTTCCGCTCAGAGGTGAGAACTGACGACTTGGAGCAGGGCTCCAATCGCGCGGCCATGACACACGCTGTCAAAGCCGCTTCAACCTTCTCTTCTGAAAAGCTTGATTCTGCAAAAAAAGCTTGACAGTCTCGTGAATATCTGAGATCTAAGATCTAAGGTTTCAATTCGAGGTTTTCGATGACCGCTCAACCGCCATCCATGGTTACCCTTGAAACGCCCCCCTCACTCAAAGATCTCGCGCTTGCCGCCATCAAGGAATCGATCCTGTCGTACCGGTTCAAACCCGGCGAGATCTACAGCGAGCAAGCGGTCGGAAGAGAACTGGGCATATCCAAGACCCCCATTCACCAGGCTCTCCTGGAGTTGGAAAGCCGGCGCTTCGTCAAAGTCTTGCCCAGGCGCGGCTTCATCGTTGAAGCACTCGACGAAAAGGATGTCCGAGACCTGTTCGAGTTCCGGATCGCCCTGGAAAAGGCGGTCGTCCAGCACGTCATGTCCCGCGGGCTGCCCCAGGGGGTTATGGCTGAATTCGCTTCAGACCTTGATGAGGCCGCCGCGACGCGGGAAGCGGATAGGTTCGTTAAGCTCGACCTTGTCTTTCACCGCCGCCTGACAGCCATAACCGGCAATCAATTCCTGATCTATTCTCTCGAAACCATTTGGGACCTGGTGGATTGGATCGGGACTGAACGCTTCCACCTGAAGGACGGGGCCAAGCATGCCCTGGCGGAACACCGCGACATTTTCGAGTGCCTCAAAGCCGGCGATATCGCCGAGGCCCTGGCCGCCTTGGAGCGCCATCTCAAGCGCACGGAAGCCGAATGCATCGCCGCCATCCAAAGTCGAAAGCAGTCCTCATGAATGCAAAGGGGGCCACACCATGAGCATCAATTCCCGCGAGCGCGTCAAGGCGGTCTTTGCGCGTCAACTGCCCGACCGGGTGCCCTACTGCGAGCTTTACATCGATCAGGTGTTTGGCGCTAATCTGGATTTTTGGCAGCCATCCGAGCGCCAAGCCTTGCTCCAAAAGAAAGTGTTCGGCTTCGAAGAGGCCAAGGCCGTCTCGCGCCGATTGGGATTGGACAACATCTTTTTCCCGCTGCTGCAGCCCAATTACTGTGAAATGCATGCGGGCAAGGACGGGCGCTCGTTTCCCGGAGCCGGACTGATTCGGACCGAGGCGGACCTGGCGATGGTCAAGCTGCCGGACCCGCACGACGATGCCCTCTACGCGGACGCCGAAGCGTTCGTCCGAAACAAGGGCGAATTCGCCGCCTTTTTCATCACGCGCTCGGGGCTTGCGCCCACCATGCTGAGCCTGGGGATCGACCGTTTCGCGCTCGCCCTCTACGACAACCTTCCCTTGGTCGAGAAACTGCTCGACATCTATTTCGAATGGGCTTACGTGGTGGCCGAACGCGTCAGCCGGTTCGATTTCGACGTCTACTGCACCAACGATGACTTCGCATTCAAAACGGGCATGATGTTCTCCCCCAAGATGTTTCGAACGCTTCTGGCACACCGCTACGAGAGGCTGCGCGAGAAGATCAAGCTTCCCTGGGTGGTGCACAGCGACGGCAATATTTACGAAGCGTTGGAAATTTTTTCCGAGGTCGGTGTCAACGGCGTGCATCCCTGCGAGAACGCCGCCATGGACATCCGGGCGGCGAAGAAAAACTACGGTGGCCGGCTTTGCATCCTGGGCAATGTCGACATGAACCTTCTGGGCGCCGGAGCCCCCGACCAGGTCGATGCCGAAGTTAAGGGGCTGATCAAAGATCTGGCCCCGGCGGGCGGCTACATCGTTACCAGCGGCAATTCCCTGGCATCGTATTTGAAGACGGAAAACGTGCTGGCCATGTCCCAGGCAGTCCGCAAATACGGCCGCTACCCCATTGAACTGAGCTGAACGCCCTGTAACAGCCAGCTGAGGAGGAAGAGATGAGTACAGATTTTATTGCGGAGATCGGAGAAGCCACGAAAAACGGAGATCAAGCGGCTGTGGGCGAGCTGACGCGCCGGGCGCTTGAAGCTGGCCTGCCGGTGGAGCGCATTATCCAGGAAGGCTTCATCCCCACTATGGCCGTGGTGGGCGATGATTTCGGCGCCGGACGGATCTACATACCGGAGATGCTTATCGCGGCCAGAGCCATGCAGGCCGGAATGGAAGTGCTCAAACCGCTGCTGGTGGGCGGCAGGGTCAAGAGCTTGGCGAAGGTGGTCATCGGCACGGTCCAGGGCGACCTGCACGACATCGGCAAGAACCTGGTGGGGATGATGCTCGAAGGCGGCGGGGCTGAGGTGATCGACCTGGGTGTCGATGTGCCGCCCCTGAAATTCGTTTCCGCCGTTGCGGAACACAAGGCGCAGATCGTAGCCCTTTCAGCGCTGTTGACCACCACCATGCCCGGGATCGGCCAGACCATCAAGGCACTCCAGGAAGCTGGGTTGCGGGATTCGGTCAAGGTGCTGGTGGGCGGGGCCCCGGTGACGGAGGCATTTGCCCGGCAGATCGGCGCCGATGGCTATGGGGCTGACGCCGCTGCGGCGGTGAAGTTGATCAAATCATTCGCTAAATGACAAAGGAGGGGAAGGCAATGAAAAAACTGCTCGTGCTCTTGGGAATCGGTTGCTTGGCCGTGTTGCTGGCGTACCCGTTTACGGCACAGGCCCAAACGAAAACCTTCAACATCAAGTGGGCCTCGGTCCTGGCGCCCACCGATCCGAACAACGTCGTGGCCCAGGAGGTCATCGCCAAAATCAAGGAGCGGACCCAGGGCGGCGTGGACATCGCTCTGTTCCCGTCCAGCCAGCTCGGAAAGGCATCCGAGATGTTCGCGCAGCAGAAGGTAGGCGCCCCGATCATCGCCGAGACCGTGCCCAGCTGGTCCGCCGACTTGGGTTTTCCCAAATACCAGATGCTGGACGGTCCTTTCCTCTACGACACCCCGGATAAAATCAACAAGCTGATGGGCTCGCCGGTGATGACCAAATGGAACGAGGAGTTCACCAAGGCCACGGGCCTGAAAATCCTGACCTGGAACTGGTTCGGCGGCTACCGCCACATCTTGGCCCACAAAGGCTTCCCGACCCCGGCCGAGCTTAAAGGGATCAAGTTCCGCGTGCCGGAGAGCCCGGTCTGGCTCAGGACCTTCGAGCTGCTGGGGGCCACCCCGGTGACCACCCCCTGGGCCGAGATCTACAACGCGCTCTCCACCGGCGTCGTCGATGCCATGGAAGCCCCCCTGGCGGCCATGCTTTCGGTGAAGCTGCAGGAAGTGGCCAAGGTGGCAACCCTCTCCGGCCATTTTGCAGCCGTGCGCGGCTTTCAGATCAGCGACAAGCTCTTCTCGTCCATGCCCGCCGAATACCAGAAGGTCATCATGGAAGAGTTTCTTGGAGGCGGCGTGAAGGTGACCAAGATGATGCGGGAAAGCCAGGAAGACTACGTCAAGAAGCTGACCGAGGCCGGGGTGAAGATCGTCAACCCCGACATCGCGCAGTACAAGGCCAAGGTCCAGCCGTTCTACACCGAGGAGAAGACCAAGTGGACGGCCGACGACTACAAGCAGGTTCTCGACGCGATGAAATAGTGGGCGGCCGGTAAGAAGACGGCCGACGCCGGCCGCCTTCGCCCGCATTCCATGCAGGTGGAGCCCCACGGGCAAGGAGCCTGTGGCACCCGCGGTACGGCGCAACCCGCCGAAGCTCCAGTCCTCCTTCGCCAAGGCTTCGAAGGACACCCGCATTCCTTCGCGGTTCGGAGACCGTGGCTTCCTGCGAAGGCGGGTGAAAGGAAATCCCGATGAACGACCTGTTGAAACTCACCCGCTGGGTCGAAGAATGGCTCCCGGCGTCGCTGATGGCGGTCATCACGATGGTGGTCGTCTCCGACGTGGTGGGCCGCTATGTCTTCAGCCGGCCCCTCAACTGGGCCGGCGAGCTGGCCACACTGCTCTTCATCTGGCTGGTGTTTTTGGCGGCACCCGCGGCGCTGAACCGCGGCCTGCACGTCAACGTGGATTTGTTCGTCGTGAAACTCTCCGGGCGTATCCGGTCCGGGATTGCCTTGGGGGTATACGCCTGCGCGCTTGTCGCCTTCATCATCATCGGATATTTGGGGCTCGGCTACGCGGCCCAGGCCAACACCCATAGGCTGCATACGCTGGATCTGCCGTTCACTTGGGCGGTCGTCGCCATACCGATCAGCGCCCTTTTGATGAGCGTCCATCTCGTCCGATTCATCCATTTCAGCGCTGTCGGGCTTAGGACCGGCGAGCTCAACCTGCGGCAGCAGGGCTTTGCCGGCACGGGCTGCCTGCTCGTCGATGAAGCCAAAATCGAGAAGGAAAAGCCCGCATGCTAGCCTGGATGCCCATCGTCATTTTCATGATCGCCATGGCGCTCGGAGCGCCTGTGGCCTTTGCCATGCTGTTCGGCTCTCTTTTCTATTTTCTGCTTTCGCCCGACGTGCCCGCCTCGATCCTCGTGCAGCGGCTGATCGCCGGGGTCGACTCCTTCACCATCCTGGCCGTGCCGTTTTTCGTGATGGCCGGGACGGTCATGTCGCGCGGCGGCATCACGGACCGGCTCTTCAATCTGGCCGACGCCCTGGTCGGGCACCTCAAGGGGGGCCTCGGGCATGTCAATGTGCTGCAGTCGGTCTTTATCGGCGGCATGAGCGGCTCGGCCAACGCCGACGCCGCCATCGACTGCAAGACCCTCGTGCCGGTGATGATCAAGCACGGCTACTCGAAGGCCTTCACCTGCTCGGTGACCGCCGCCTCCGGCATCATCGCCGCCATCATCCCACCGAGCCTGGCCTTCGTGATCTATGCGCTCATCGCGGAGGTCTCCATCGGCCGGCTTTTCATCGGCGGGATCATTCCCGGCCTGCTCATCGCGGCCGCCGAAATGGTGGTGGTGGCGATCATTTCCCACCGGCGAGGCTATGGCGGCGCCCGCAAGGAACGCGCCCGCTGGCCGGAGGTGGCCAAATGCCTCAAGGAAGCCTTCTGGGCCCTGATGATGCCGGTCATTCTGATCGGCGGGCTGCGGGTAGGTGCCTTCACGCCGACCGAGCTCGGCGCAGTTGCCGTGATCTACGCCCTGCTGGTCGGCACCTTCGTCTATAAGGAGATCAAGCCGCGGGAGGTTCCGGGGGTGCTGCTGGAGGCCACCCTTGCCACCTGCGTGATCATGTTCATCATCGGCTCCGCCATGACCATTGGCTATATCCTGACCTGGGAGATGCTGCCCCAGAAATTGGTCGCCTTCACCCTGGAGCTGACACAGAACAAATTTGTCGTGCTCGTGATGATCAACGTCATCCTGCTGGTGCTGGGCTGCTTCTTCGAGTCGCTGTCCATGATGATCATTCTGACTCCATTGCTGGCGCCGGTGTTGACCAAGCTCGGGGTCGACCTGGTGCACTTCGGCCTGATCCTGACCGTCAACGTCGGCATCGGCGGCATCACGCCTCCGGTGGGGACGATCCTCTATACCGTCTGCGCCATCACCCGCGTTCCCGTCCGGGTGCTGATGAAGGACCTGTGGTGGTTCATCGTAGCGCTGATCGCGGTGCTTTTTCTCTTGACCTTCGTGCCCGAAATCACGCTCTTCCTGCCCCGGCTGGTTTTCGGATGATCGGGGCCCGGGGCTGGATGAATGGAAAACGATCGGATTGGCTAAGGAGATAGTGCCATGCACAAGGTGGAATACGTCCCGGCGTTGGGGCGCAAGATCCGGACCGACGACACGGTCGAGGAGCTGGGGCGTTCCAGCTACGATGTCCTGCGGGACCTTATCCGGGAAGGCAAGACCCGGGAGGCGCTCGATTTCGTGGACTACGTCCAGCACGAATTCAAATGGCTGCACGACCTCTACAACGACTGGACCTATGCCGACCTCGATTACGTCGCCAAGACCTACGGCGAAGAGGAGATCCCGAAGATGCTGCGCCATGCCCGGGAAGTGCTGATGAAGTCCGCCTACCGCGGTCAGGGCGAGATCACGGCCCTGGACAACCTGCGCGTCTTTGCCGAAGGGCTGCGGGCGCATCGCTGCGGACCGGATGAAACCGGGAACATCAGGATTTGGGAGGAGCAGGACCGCTTCGTGATCGAACTCGACCCGTGCGGCGCCGGCGGCCGCCAGCGGCAGGTGGGACAGCTCGACGGCATCCCGCCGCGCACCGGCGAGCCTTTCAACCTGGGCACCACGCAAAAGCCATACCCCTGGTCTTTCGGGAAAAAAAACGTCCCTTATTACTGCGTGCACTGCTGTTTCTGGCACGAGGTCATGATGATCGAGCGTTTCGGGTTTCCGTCCAAGATCGTGGACTATCAGGACGATCCCAAGGCGCCCTGCCGCTGGTATTTCTACAAGAAACCGGAACTCGTTCCGGAGGAGTTCTATACCCGGCTGGGCATGAAAAAACCGTGAGGCGCAACAATGCCGGATTACAACGATCTCATCGCACTGGTCGGCGACCCGACGCGCAGCGGGGTCATCCCCTGTTTCTATGACTTCGCGCCCTGCCATGCCGGTGCCGTCAACGGCATCCCGGATATGATGCGCTATTATTTCGACGTGGACGAGAAGCTCGAATGCCAGCTGCGCTTGAAAGAGCTTCTGCCCGAGGCCCTCATCTTTCCGGGGGTCTTCGCCGACTTCGGGGTCATCGCCGAGGTGTCGGCCTTCGGTGGCCAGATGCTGTGGTTCGAAAACGGGGCGCCCTTCATCCACCCCTGCCTGCGCGAGTTTGCGCAGATCGACGCTCTCAAGGCTCCCAAGCCCGGCTACTCCGGCTTGACCGCAGCGGTGTTCGCCCAACAGGCGGCCATGCAGTTCCGCTTGAGATCCCGGGGGATGGCCATGGAGCCTTTTGCCATGTCCATGGGGCCTGCCGAGATCTCCGGGCTTCTCCTGGGGTATGACCGATTCTACCTGGGACTCTACGACGACCCTCGACGGATCAAAACCTTGCTGGGCCTGGTGACCGAATTCGTGATCGCCTGGCTGAAGAAACAGGGGGAAGCCTTCGGCGGGGCCGAAGTCTTGATGCTGGCCGACCACGTGTGCCACCAGGTCCGGCCCCAGCAGTTGAACGAGTTCATCCTGCCGGTGATCTCCGCCGTTTTTGCCGAATTCCCCAAGGCCGTGAAGGTCTATCACAACGAAGGCCTGCACTCACCGGCGCATATCGAGAGTGTCCTCAATTTCGGGGCGGATGTCTGGCATTTCGGCAGCGACGTGCACCCGCTTCCGGATCTGTTCGACCGGGTCGGCAACCGCCTGGTGCTCTTCGGTGGTTTGAATCCCCATGGCGTCATCCGCACGGGAAGCCCGGCCGAGGTTTTCGCCGAAGCCAAGGCCGCCGCGGCCGCTGCCCAAGGAAAACGCCTCATCCTTTCCAGCGGAACCGGGACCACACCGGACGCCCCGCTGGATAACGTGCGGGCCATGGTGGCGGGCGCCCGGGCGTGAGGGCGAAGACGTGTTTCAAATCCATCCACAGGTTGATCGTTCAACCGCCTGCTGGATCAGAAAGGAGAACCATGAAAACACTCCCCCTGACGATTCGGCTTCACCCCGCGGACAACGTGGTGGTGGCCCGTCTGGCGCTTCAAGCCGGAACCACCGTCTCCGGTGAGAATCTCACCTGTGCGCAGGACATCCCGGCAGCCCACAAAATCGCGACCGCGGCCCTCGTGCCGGGTCAGTCCATCATCAAATACGGACAGATCATCGGTTTTGCCAGCCAGAATGTCGCCAGGGGCGATCACGTCCACACTCAAAACATGAGCATGCAGGATTTCGGGCGGGAATATGCCATCGGCGCCG
>PDVJ01000324.1_pt1 | contig 15698 bp, 16 predicted proteins | sample 1369811 | NCBI WGS metagenome assembly PDVJ01 (sample SAMN07795376, study PRJNA414565) | Alkali sediment metagenome, whole genome shotgun sequencing project. | reverse complement strand
CTTCACCCGCAGTAGCCTGGGTCGATGTGCAGACGGGGAAAATACTCGACTTTTATTACGAACACTGATCTTTTTCAAAGATCAGCACCGTTCGCATATATACTCAACCACAAGTCGTGTATGGCGCATGTCGCCGCGGATTGACTTTTTTCCTCCACGGAAGAATAATTTTTGGCACTTTACACAGTGCTTGGGTTTGATCTGGTCCCAGGAATTCATCGGTATCTCAAGGGTGAACTCTGTTTTTGTCCACTCTTCAGGGGGCTTCTCCGCATTCTGTTCATAGGTTGCAACAAATTCCATAATCTGGTGGGGGGGGACACCCAGATCGACAAATTTTTTAAAGACAAAATAATTGAAGATCAGCCAGGAGAGATCCGACCGATCGAGGATTCCTTCATACTCTCCGAACGACTCATCAAAATCCTCAAGTGAGCACCCACAAAGCGGGCATTTTCCACCAACAAGCTCGTCGAGAAAAACCTCTTCCTGGCACCCGGGACATGTTGTGTGCGGGGATTGCATGCGTGATGTCATTCGTATCTCCTGAAGTGTGAAAGATTAGGGATATTCATCGGTAGTTTTCGTAACACTGTTGCAGCAGTAGTAATTGGTGCTAGTATTGATCGGGTCTGCACATATAGGTATCACCATTGCATGTGCACCCCGATAAAAATTTTCTGGTCATCCCGGAAATATCAGTCTGCGGAGGGTTCTTCAGGCTCCATAACCAGAGAACCGAAAATCACTTTTTCAAGAACCTGTGCAACGTACTTGATGTGCATAGCTTTTTCCAGATCTTCGTTACGGTGGACATCTGCATACAGCTGGAGCCGCATCAGTGAGAACCGGAACCTGTCAAGGGTGTCATCATCAAGTTTCATAGCCTCACGGTAAATCGGTTCGAGCAGGTCGGGAAATGAGAGCGGATTTTCAAGGCAGGTAATAATGCCACGGTAAATCGGGAGTGGCAATTCCTTACCGGAGAGGATCCGCAGGAAATCCATCTTATCCCTCAACAACTTCGATGAGTGCTTCCATGACCTTGTCAACAGCCGCCCAGGTAGGGCTGTCACCACGCCGTATAATAAACGGGCGTCCCTCATCCCCTGCTTTCCGCATCTCGATATCGATCGGAATTGCACCAAGGAACGGGACCGACAGTTCCTCTGCTATCTTTTTACCGCCGCCCCTGCCAAAGAGATCGATCTCCTCTCCGCAGTGGGGACAGACCATCCCGCTCATGTTTTCAATAATCCCCAGCACGGGAACATCAAGTTTCTGGATAAATTTCGCAGATTTCCGTGCATCGAGTGTCGCGACATCCTGAGGTGTTGTGACGATTACTGCACCCCGGAGATTAGGCGCGAGCTGGGCGATCGTGAGTGCTTCATCACCGGTTCCCGGGGGGAGGTCCACAACCAGATAATCCAGCGATCCCCAGTTCACCTCGCTGAGAAACTGCTGGATGGCAGCCATTTTCATTGGGCCACGCCAGATGATCGGAGTGCTCGTGTCCGGCAGGAGGAACGCCATCGAGATGACGGATAACTTTCCGGTGATGTGCACGGGTTCAATCATTTCACCCATAATAGCAAGCTTGTGATCCTCAATACCCAGCATCTTGGGGATGTTGGGGCCATGCATGTCAAGGTCCAGAAGCCCGACTCTGAACCCATGGTTGGAGAGGGCATAGGCAAGGTTAACCGAGACCGTGGATTTACCAACACCACCTTTTCCCGAGAGAACCATAATGACATGCCTGACATCAAGCTTTGCTTTCGGGGGCAGACCTGCAGGCCCGCTCTTTGCTGATGAACAGGTTGTGGCAGTCGGGCAGCTCGAACACTCATTTGCGCATTCTTCATCAGGTGTCTTTTTTTTTGTATCTTTTTTTGTCATGGATGCCTCTGTAAAAAATATAGTTCTGTACTCTCATCAGTTATCTTTCGTATACAATAAAGATGTGGAGATGTCTGCAGGGAAAGAAAGGTAAATTGTCCTGTGTCCGATTCTGATAAATGGAGCGCTTCAATTTTTACTGGATTTCCTAAAGTTCCCGCGAACAGTATACCGGTGATGGCGAAAAACTCTCTCCGGGAATCCCGCTCAGGGGATTGAACGCGGCATCCGTCGCTATTATGGTATTCAATCTTTTGAAAAATCCTGCTGTTCATTTACCCCCTAGATTATCTTAAACATTCCACCCGTACTGCAAATCCCTCCTGGTATACCCCGCGAACCTATCATTGCCTTTCCTTTTGTCATGGATGCCTCTGTAAAAAATGTAGTTCTGTACTCTCATCAGTTATCTTTCGTATACAATAAAGATGTGGAGATGTCTGCAGGGTCCAATAAACATGAGCTGGTATCTGCGATGAAAGGTCACGTGATCCGGTTTGGTGAAGCAATCGCGATTTACTCACAATAATCGGCATTCCGTTCGATTATGGTGACACACTACTTTTATTATGCACCCCGCGTATCATCCATCGTAAAGGAGGGAAAAACAGTATGGAGGAACTTAAAGTAAAAATTTCTGTAAAAATTCTCCCGGGCGATTACAGCTGTGATGGTCAGGACATATCACCGGAAATTGATGTTGGAGGAGTGAACACAAAGATCTCAAAATCTCTGGCAATTATTGTTAACGATCCCGATGCTCCAGGGGGTGGGGGTTTTATTCACTGGATAGCATGGAACATGGAACTGGTCAGGATGATCCCGGAAAACATCCCGAAAACGCCGGTTGTCACCTTCCCGCTCAAAGCAGTGCAGGGAAAAAACAGCTTCGGAAAGATTGGATACAATGGTCCCTGCCCACCCCGTGGACAGACCCACCGGTACTTCTTTAAAGTCTACGGACTGGATACCAATCTTGATCTTGCCGCAGGAGCTGAAAAAGATCAGTTCTTCAGGGCAATGGAAGGACATGTCGTTCAGTATGGCGAGACGTTTGTTACGTACGGGCGATAATTTATTCTTTTTTTTGATCCTGCACAAAGACCAGGTATGCTTTTAGTCCCCTACTCAGAAATTGATGAGATATTTGAATATCATCGATCACGCATCCAGGAGCATGATTGTTGCGGTTTATCCATAAGGGAAATTGTTATTAACCCACATCCGCTATCATGTTGTATGCTGCAAAAAGGTCCGTGTATAAAGGCAGTTATTTTCCTGTCATTTCTCCTGATCTGCATTGTTCCCGTTGTTGCACAAGATGTCCCGTACAGGTTCACCGTCTCTCCCGTGTCTGCTGAAGGGAGACCCGGAGATACCATTACGTATTACATCGCCATCACTGCTGATCCGGGATTTAAAAATCCGATTGACTTCACCATGGATGTCAGCTCAATGGGATATAGTAAGAACTTTGTTCTTGGAACCTATGAGGGGCCGTACCCCAGATCATCTACCTATGTTCTGACGATCCCCCAGAATGTTCCAACCGGAGTGACTGCCGATGTTACAATAAACGGCAGAAGCGGAGGATACCTCCAGCAACAGAGTCTCAAACTCAAAATTAAAGGATCGGGAGGGCCAATAGAGGATATCACCAGCATCATAACCGATCTTATCAACACAGCTTTGAAGGAAATAGCCCGCCTGACCGGAGGAAAATAATCCACAACATCGCAATTTTTCTCCCCGTTTACAAAACCAATTTCTGAGTCGGGCGTCCCCGCCCTGTTGTGTTGAACATATTCAGGAGATTACACCGGTTGAAAGTTCGCACCGGTTATTCACTTTCATTCCCAAAGAACTGACAGCAGGAGATTTTCTTAATCCCCGAATACAACCACTGCTCCTTTTTATATTACGGTACAATTAAGGTACATAAGGAAGATGTCCTGTCAATGAATCCCGTTCACGATCATAAACGTTCATTTGATCCCGGGCAGGAATCATCAATTCTGGCATATATCGCTAAGCGGGAATCACTTCTTTCACCTTTGGCCTCGATTAGTGCCGATGCTGTTCGGAGGCATAATCGAAAGCCTGAAGATATCCGTACCCCCTATTCCCGTGATACTGACCGTATTATCCACACGCGGGCGTACACCCGATACATAGACAAAACCCAGGTCTTTTCACTTGTAGACAATGACCACATCACTCATCGCGTCATCCATGTCCAGCTCGTTTCCAAAATTGCAAGAACTATCGGGCGCTGCCTCCGCTTAAACGAGGATCTCATTGAGGCAATTGCCCTTGGCCATGATATAGGGCATATCCCGTACGGGCATTATGGGGAAACCTGCTTATCGGAGCTCTGCGAACGGTTCGGGATTGGAAAATTCTTCCACAACGTTCAGAGCGTGCAATTCCTCGACAGGATCGAAGACTGTGACCTGACCATGCAGGTGCTGGACGGAATACTCTGCCACAATGGGGAAACTGATGATGTTAAAATTTCTCCTGAACCTTGTGCAACATGGCTGGCATTTGACAAAAAAGTGCAGGATAATGCAGATGGCAGACGCACAAAGGCTCCGATGACCCTTGAAGGATGTGTTGTTAAGTTTGCCGACACCATCGCTTTCATCGGCAGGGATTTGCAGGACGCACGGGAGGTGGGGTTGATAGGGAGTTCAACACTCCTTCCCCAGGAATGCAGGGATACCCTCGGTGACTGCAACAGGGACATTATCAATACACTGATTTACGATTTGCTCGAAAACAGTGATACCGAGGATACGGGGTATATTTCGTACAGTCCTGAGGTAGAAGCTGCACTTATTGCACTGCGCCAGTTTTCCCGGATTCATATCTATGAGAACAAAAAACTTACCACAGAGCGTGAAAAGGTCAGGCAGATGTATGCAACACTGTTTATAAATTACCTCGAAGATCTTGAAAAAAATACAAGGGATGCGGCAATTTTTACTGATTTTATTGACACAAGCTGGATCAGCCGGAATTACATTCAGTCTGCTACCTGCGCCGAGCTGGTCCGGGACTTTATCGCCGGGATGACCGACAGGTATTTTGCTAAACGCTATGAGGAATGCGTAATTCCCCGCAGGGTAAATGGGAAATTCCGATAAAAACCCGGATACATACACTCACTCATACTTTCCCTTCAGACCAGCCCAGCCGGTAAATCCGCAGTATATGCACCCAATGCCTTCACAATAATGGCACTGCTGTTTAGGTGCGGTCACCAGTACGACTCCGGTTTTGTTGCAGTAGAGACACCCTATACCGCAACAGTGAGCACAGGTTGCAGATTCGTAGATTTTTTGTCTTTGTGTTATGGTAAGAATCCCCCTTTCCACATCATCTTATCCTCAATAATAATCTGAAAACAGGGTCATTCATCTTCCTCATCAAGGTACCCGTCTAGTGCATCAAGAAGTTCTGCCGATGACTGATAGCGTTTCGCCGGATCTTTTTCAAGGCATTTGAGGATAATCTTCTCCACTACTGCTGCATCAGAATTGAACTCTGATGGAGGAATCGGTTGCTCTCTCAGGATCGCATTTCCAACTTCAACAATGCTCTCACCCCCAAACGGAACAGAGCCGGTTACCAGTTCGTAAAAGACCACCCCGAGCTGGTAGATATCGGTCCGTTCATCGGTCCTTCCAAACTCCGAAGGAGAGACCTGTTCGGGAGCCGCATAGGCAAGTGAAAAGCCTGCAATGCTGGACTTTTTTACCTCATTGGCAAGCACCTTGCTCATCCCCCAGTCGGTGATTTTAGGAACGAAGTCTGTATCAAGAAGGATATTATGTGGCTTGATATCCCGGTGGATGAAACCCTGCTGATGGGCATATTTCAAACCGTCCGCTATACCCCGGATAAGGTGTACCGCTTTCCAGACAGGGATTGGTTTCTCAATCGACTCGAGAGCATCGGGTACATATTCCATCTCAACGAAGGGAACAGGGAGGATATTAACAGCCGTAACTTTTACAATATTAGGATGTCGCAGGGTCTCCCATGCCGCAATCTCGTTGAGAAAAGATTTTCCCGTCATTTCATCGAAACTTATCGGGATCTTCACTGCGACCATCATTGCATCCGATTTTCGGCGAGCTGAGAAAACCCATGCAATGCCTCCTCGTCCGATATATTTTATCTCAGTATATTTGCTCTCCAGTTCATTCGGGAAGAAGTTCATTTGTTCTGCAACCGAGGTGAAGGTCCTGGTTGTCCCCGGAACTGTCGTACCCGTTTCGGGGATGGTTGCAACCGGGCTTACCCTGGGGGCAGTCCTTGATATATTTTGTGGGGAGGTTGATTCTTTACTGTTAGCAAGAGCCTCCTGCCTGCTTTCTTTATGCTTCAGCTGCCTGAAAATGATCAACACTACTGCACCTGCAACCAGCAGCACAATAAGCTCTATGACGAGAAGGGTGGTAGGTTGACCATTGCCGGTTTTATCTGCAGGTGTTGGGAGGGGAGAAATGGGAGTCTGCGTTGCATCAGGAAGGGTAGTTTCAGGGAGTGCCGTTTGTTCAATCACGGGAAAAGTCGGCAAGGCGAATGGCTGAGGTGTAATCACCCCTCGGGTGACAGGGAGAACCTCGTAGTAAAACGGTAACGGATCCATCAGGGGAAATGCATCATTAACGTTCTGGTAGGATTCAAGGATCGCTTTCGGATTTGCCCCGATCATTATGCCATACGGTGTATCTCCAATCCCGTCACCATTTTTATCCTTTCCACGGTAATCACTCCAATAATTACCCATGTTGCTCTGTTCATGAACGCCAAGATAGGTATACGTAAAAGGATCCGGGGACGACCAGAGCGAAGTCGCACTCTTGGAAATTACGTTCTGTGGATTGTCAAAATTGTTCCGGTAGATCTGGTTTGAGAGGGAATACTCGTCAAGCGTGATCCCGATTGAATTTTTTGATACGATATTTTCTTCGATCAGGTTATTATTTGAGTATTCAAGCGCTATTCCGACCTGGCGGCTGTTGGAAATATTGTTGCCATAAATGGTATTATTCGTAGCTGACTCGAGCAGGATTCCTTTGGAATTGTTCAGGAATGTATTGTGCCTGATGGTGTTCTCACTGGACCTGATGCGCATTCCATTGAGTAACTCAATGTTCTGAAGGGTAAATCCTTCAACTCTGCATCCATCGGCAAGAATTTCCATCGCGCTTCCATTATCTGCCGGATCAATTATGGGGGGCCCGCCTCCGCTGTCTACCCCGGAAAGAATTATCCTTTTCTCAAGCAGGAGATTTTCCGGGTATGTTCCACTATTCACAATAATGGAATCCCCGGGAAAAGCCTGATTAATTGCTGCCTGGATGCTGGTAAATTCAGCACCGTTGGGAGCAACGGTATATTCTGAGGCATGCGCTGCAGGTATGCTGATAATTGAAATAAGGATAATGATAACCAGGGAGCAGACAAGACGTTGAACTGGAATCATAGGCAGCGACTGTAATATTTTATTTCCTGTTGAATTAGAGTTTTTGATATTTTTCTCTCTCTCCTTACGAGCGAGATTAGTTTATGCTAATCAGTCTTTCTGCGGGATGATGATAAGAAGTTTAACCCCGGATACTCCTTTGGAGAACTCAATGAGATCTCCATCATGGATTAAAACGCGTGTATTTTTTTCAAGGCGCCGGGTGTTGAGCTTGGTACCTCCCGTGCTCCCACAGTCTTCGATGTGCCAGCCTTCGTTACTATGAATAAATCTGCCATGAGGTTTTGATACCCGGGTCACCGCAGTATAACCATCAGAGAAAACGATATCAGTGTCAGGAGAAAACGCAGCCTGATTCTCAGGATCGATCCGGCCGATACGGATTTGATCCTGTTTCAGCATGAACACTTTCCCATCGTCAGGACCGCCAAGTACTATTGCGGTGGGTACATTTCCCAGAACCTCTTTCGAGAGAGTATTTTTTACCTCTTCCAAACGGCGGGAAATATCGCTTCCCATGATCTGTACCCGGGTATTGGAAAAAAGACCCAGATTCCTTATGATTGCTTCAAGCCCACCGGGTACTATGGAATATTCCCAGACCGGATGAATGCCCTTGGATGTGGGGGCACCCAGTCCTGCCTCTTTTTTTATCACACCTACACTCAGGAGCTTGTCAAGATGTTTTTTAGTATTTTCATAGCTGGTTTCGATCTCTTTTGAAATGGCACGGGCGTCACGGGGCTTTTTTTCGAGAAATTTTAGTATTCTGAGCCGCGCGCTACTTGAGAGCACATCGAGATATTCTGACAGTTCTTCCAGTGAGTCTGAATCTTCACGAATTATAATTGTCGGACTTTTGTCCGCCTGATTCATTGCACTCCTCCAGGGTCACATCGGATTTGTTCCATAACCCAATAGTAAATAGACTATAAGGTCGTAACGGTTTATATTCTCTCCCTGTACTGTCATTCCTGTTTGTTCATGGCTGTAACTCATCGGTTCAATAGTCCAACCAATATGATTTTGGGTATTTATCAGTACCTGCCATTAAACAATATACTCAGGTGATACACGAAACGCATTCGGGGTGTCACCGACCCATCCAATGCACATTGAACCAGATTAAAACCCCATACTAAAAGACAACAAAGGAACGTTCAAAAACAAGATCTCACTCCAGAGAAAGAGGGATCCAAACCCCTCTGCAATCATACATTAAAAATTACTAATATTCTTTTTTAAAAAACAGATTAAAGGGTTCTGGAGAAACTAACATGAGTCTAGGTGGTTCGCTCCCGAACCATGAAAATCGTAATATATTCGATGGAACCCCGCCTCAGGGATTCTCCGAGGCACAGCGGGCAGGTTTTTTTTAAAATTGTTTGTTCCTGATCCGCCGCGGGGGCGACCGTTTGCGGGGCGGCGGCGATCATCGTACATGGTGGCGTGTGAAAAAAATCTCATATCATACCTGAATAGTTCAATTTTCACGGGAATTCCTTTTCCATTGATATGAAATTCAAAATGCTGGTGCGATGAAGGAGGGACCCGTGCCTGTTCCCTCATACCATCCCTGCGCTTAACACGAATACAACGTAATACCTGTTCTGGAGTTATCGTGTCAGGGGTGCCACAGCAGCGGGGGGTAAACCCTCTTGAGCGTGTAGCTTGTAATTGAGCATTTCTAAAGAGCCAATAAAAGGGTTAGTTCTGTTTCTTTCCTGCCAGAACTCCGCACAGACCAATAATACCAAGCGCAGCAATAGCAAGGACACCGGGAGAAGGTGAGGTGGGTGTACTGGCGGGATAGGATGTCGGCACAGCAGTCGTTAATTTTGGGGTCAGTGTTTTTGGAGGGGTAGTTGTGGTTGCCGGTACTTTGGTAACATCTGTTGTTGTGATTGTGACCGCCAGAGGTTCAGTAAGCCGGACATTATCGATATTGCCTTCTGCATAAATACCCATCATACCATAATCACCCTTGGAACCCGTATATACCCTGTTCATGCCGTTCAGGTTCTCAGCGGTGTTCAGATAATAGCTCCAGATCTCCCGCCCGGTCAACCAATCTTTTACCTTCATGCTGGTGGTTTTTTGATCATCATCGTAATGTATGGTTACGTGATAGGTTTTGTTTACTTCATACTTTACTGTGGGTCCGTTATAGGCATTTGGCCCCATTTCTGCTGCCGCATGCTGGCTGTTCACCTCTAACAGCTTGCCGCCCGTTGTCACCAGGTGAAGCCACATAATCTGCCCATATTTTGCATTGCTAAACATTGAGAGGACGTTTGGACCTTTTGAAGGATCCATCTCAGTTCCTGATAATCCGAACCTGAACGTTGCTCCATTATCTATTCTGGTCAGAATGAGGTCATATTCAAACGTGAAGGAGCCTCTTTCATAATCGACCGGTATATATGCATATCCGCCAGTACTGGGTTCATTGGAAAAATGATACATTCCAAGGTTCGGATCCCAGTAATTGGTTGAGGGATTGTTTGTCAGCCAATGAGGATCCGTGGTGAATGAAGTCTGGTATATTACCTTGACGGTATTGTCATCGGAAAGCGCCTGCAGGGAAGGAATTGACGCCAGCAGGAATACTGCAATGATAAGGTGCAGGGAATATTTTCGTATCTTCATAGGTTCTTCTCCGGTTATTTCTCTGAAATGGGGAAACATGTCCGATCTGGTTTTTTCACACCGCTGTCCGATGGAATGTTCGCACTCTTCACTCAGGGACGTTGGAATCGTAGTGTAAATCTACTGTACATATGCTGTCCAGCCTTTCTTAAAAATATCGAGCCTTGTATGGGAAAAGCAAGACCTCAGGTGTTTGAAAGGTTTTCGAGGTGACATAACCAAAGTCATCGGGTTGAGAATAGGTGTCAGGCAGGAAGTTACCGGATTTTTCGATGCGGAAAGATACGCTTCCCCAAGGTTTGTGCCGGTCATATTTTTGATTTCTTTTTTTGGCTGGTCGGCAAGGTTCAAATAAACACTATATTTATCTTTAAAATCACGCAATATTAGACAGCAGAAAAGTGATTGCGCGATAATAGTCTAGCGGTAGGACAGGAGCTTCCCAAGCTTCTAACCCGGGTTCGATCCCCGGTTATCGCATCGGTTTTATGGAGATGGAACCCGAACGCTGTGCAATACGGATTATCGCGGAGAACCGCCAGGGTGTCCTTCGGGATATCGCAACGATAGTTGCTGAGCACGAAGCAAATATCGTGATGATCAACCAGGAAGTGTTCGATTCCGGCCCCTATACAGGAATGGCGGAACTCTATTTCGAATATGATGCGGGGCAGGGTAGTGATCACAACAAGCTTATTGAGGATTTAAACAATATTCCCTCGGTCCGGAATGTTAAGGCATACCAGCCGTTTGGCCATATTTTCGGGTCAAGGGTTATCATCATTGGCGGGGGGGCGCAGGTTGCACAGGTTGCACTTGGTGCCGTAAATGAAGCAGACCGGCACAATATCCGTGGTGAAAGAATTTCGGTAGACACTATTCCGCTTGTCGGTGAACGGACACTCGCGCTCGCAGTGGATGCAGTTGCACGGCTTCCCCGTGCATCAATTCTCGTTCTCGCGGGTTCTATTATGGGTGGTGAGATTTCAAAGGCAGTAGACCGGGTCCGTGAAGCCGGAATCCCGGTCATTGCACTGAAGATGGCGGGAACGGTTCCCGAACATGCTGACCTCGTAGTAACCGATCCTATCCAGGCGGGAGTTTTTGCAGTAATGCATATCAGCAGCAAAGCGGTATTCGACATCAACCGGGTCCGTGGGCGTGAGTTCTAGATGGATATCATCGAAAAAGCAGTATCTGTGCTTATGCATGACGGGACGATCATCTATCCTACAGAAACAATCTACGGTCTCGGCGCTGATGCTTTTTCTGATGAGGCAATTCTGAAAGTTTACGAAGCAAAAAAACGCCCACTGGGTATGCCAATTTCCATTGCTGTATCTGATTTTGATATGCTCGCCGCGGTTGCTCATGTTGAGCCCCACATGCATGCATTTATTGAGGCTTTTCTTCCCGGCCCGGTCACCGTAATTCTTTGCGCCCGCAGACTGGTCCCGGATATCCTTACCGGGGGCACGGGAATGATCGGAATCAGGATGCCGGCGCACGACCTTGCACTGCAAATCATCGAACGATTCGATGCTCCCATCACCGCTACAAGCGCAAACCTCCACGGAGCAAAAGACCCGCAGACACCAGACGAATGCACGGTACCACGCGAGCTTCTTATCGATGGAGGCAGGCTGCCAGGCACTTCGAGCACCGTTGTCGATCTCAGAAATAAAACAATCCTCCGCAGAGGCGTACAGGCAGAAGCGGTCGAAGCGTTCCTTAAAAAACTCTGATTTTTTATGATGCCTGTCCGTTTGCGTGATTTTATCGAGGACTCTGATGGCTGGCTCTATGCAGTTTCTACGTACGATAATGATGAGAAGGTCGGCTGCGTACTCCGGTATGTTCCCGATGAGACTGGCGAACGCGTAAACCCTTCGGGAATGCGATATAAAAAATATGATTTTGAAGATGCCTACGCTTTCATCGAACAGTACAAACCGCAGTATTCAAATCTGGTCCAGCGCGTCCCGATTCAGGACATAAAAACAGTGTTGAAACCAGAAATTGAAATTCCCCATATTGCCCGGAAACATCTCCGGGTTAAAAAACTCCTTGATCTTTTCGGCCTTCCTGCAGGGACCATAGGTTGTACCGGCTCACTCCTGTGCGGACTGGAGAATGATGCATCTGATATCGACATGGTTGTTTATGGAAAGCACTGGTTTTCCGCACAGAAACTGGTCCGGCAGGGAATTCTTGATGGTCGTATGGAGGGGCTTTCATCCGAAATGTGGCGGAAAGTGTATGAGAAGCGTAAACCTGATATTTCGTATGACCAGTTTGTGCTTCACGAGCTGCGGAAATGGAACCGTGGACAGATTGATGGCACCTATTTCGATATTCTCTATACGCGTTCCTATGACGAAATGAAAAGTGCACCGATGGGAAGAGGAAAGGTACTTGGCAAAATGGAGATAGAAGCACAAGTAACCGATGCTTCCCTTGCATTTGACAGCCCGGCAGTGTATGAAGTGGAGCACAAATCAGTGAGAAGGGTCCTCTCATTTACCCACACCTATAGCGGCCAGGCACTTGAGGGGGAGACCATGGAGGCATGTGGTATCTGCGAGCAGCATGGCGATGAACTCTGGCTGGTTGTAGGGACGACGCGCGAAGCGAGGGGAGAATATATTTTGTCAAAGACGCTGCTGGAACAGGGTTGAAAAAAGATGAGAAATTCATGCTGTTTTTACCTGCACAGTAAGCAATCCAGAGTGAGACCTCATTGAAAACAAAACTCATTGCCCCTTGTGGTATGACCTGTGCAATTTGTAGAGCTTGTCTCCTGGAGAGAAAGAGGTGTGAGGGGTGCTGGTCACCGGAAAGATAATGCAATAAACACTGCACAATTCGTTCATGCATCATGCGGAAAGGGAAATACTGTTTTGATTGTGATCTATTTCCCTGTACAAGACTCCGGCAGTCAGACTCACGATACAGGAAAAACTATCGGATGAGCAGGATAGAAAATCTTTGAATCTGTCAGGAACCAGGGTATCCGCAAATTTATCAGAACTGAGAAACAGCGATGGACCCGCTCAAAAATGCGGCGGAATAGTGTGTGTTCACCGCGGGGTTTGTTTTACCTGTGGGAACCGCAAAGAATAATCCTGCCTTTTTAAAAAGGAGGATTGCCCTGTTCACAACAGCTCCGACAGCCGGTGTCCACTACTGCTCTCGCACCGCTCTTTGTATTTACACTGGTTGCAGGGAGCGTTCAGCGGGTGCCGGGGTAGTTCTCCTTTCCGGATTGCCCGGATTTTGTGCAGGGTGGCAATAACCTGACGCCGGTCCCGGGGCTGGACAGTATGAAATCGTGAGATTCCATCAGGAATATATTCCACATTCCCGCCAGTCACTTCTTTTCCGGTCATCTCCTCAATACAGAACGCGATGCATGCAATCCGTAACCGGTCTGCTGCATACGTTCCAAACGGCATAGCACCGGCAGCCCGTATGATAGAATAGGTGCCATCATCAGCTATACGGTCTGCCATGCCAACAAGGCCGTGTTTTTCTGAAAAAACCCGCACATCAGATTGAGCTGCCGGCATCCAGTCTGTTTTATTGCAGGAAGTAATGCAGGTATCCAGAAACGAACGCAGATTAGGATCTATGTCCGGCCGAACCGCGAGTACCTCACTCCAGATAATCTCTGAATCGAGAGGATTGCCAAGATGATAGGAGAGCTGCTTACAGATCGCGTACCGACCTGATTCAGTGAGGGGATCATTTCGTTCGTAATAATACCGTACCGGGCATGCATGCACCCGGATCAGATCCGATACTGCGACGTGGTCCCTGTTTTCTGTCAGGATATCTCCTCATACAAGCGTAGGGAACCGGGGGGATTATACTTATTGAATCGATATCAGCCGCAAACGAGGTAATGAGTATCAGAAATTGAGTATCAGAAATTTTTTAGAGCCAACATATTTCATTCCGGTAAAGCAAACCTGATCATCATGACAGGACAGGAAATATCAGTCAATATTCCACCCACACTCGACCCGGTGTACAGCAACATGATCCAGATCGCCTATAAGGATGACGAGTTCACGTTTATGTTTCTCCATCAGCTCCCGCAGGTGAACCAGGCTCGGGCTAAGGCAATTGTCTCTATTACACCAGCCCATGCAAAAAACCTGCTTGGTGTGCTGACAAAGACTGTTGCTGACTATGAGTTAAAATTCGGCACCATATCCCCCCCAAAAGAGACTCAGGGTTCCGAGAAGGTTACTACACTGAGCGGGTATTCCTGAAACGCATATTTTATTAGAGCATGCGTCGGTCGATATTGTGAGGTATTGCGCCGCCGTGGCTTAGCGGCATAGCGGCTGATTCGTAATCAGCAGGTCGAGGGTTCAATTCCCTCCGGCGGCTTTTAGACAAAACGTTGGATTCCTCTGACGGATATTTTTAAAATTAAACTACTTCCCGGTCAACTCACTCTGCCGGAAATACTGCATTCCTCAGAGCCGGTTCTTCAAAGGGTAACGGATGATGCACTAAAAAAATTATTTTTGGATGTACCACCCGGTCATGGTCTCATCAAGAATCTTTTCGCTGGTCGGTTTGGTCATAAGGCTGACCACAATCATTGCAACGACTGCAATGACAAATGCATAGAAGGAGAAATGCATCGGTAATTTTGCCAGCTTGAAGTAGGATATTCCGCCAAAAATGAGGGATACAATCAATCCCAGCGCCATCGAGACGAGTGCACCTTCACGGGTTGCCCGTCTCCAGTATAATCCGGCAAGCATGGGTACAGCAAACGTTGCAAACATGATCCCAATCCCGGCCCAGATTAGCCAGACCAGCATATCCGGGGGACTGATGGCAAGGAGCAGCGTTACTGCGGCTGCAGCAAATACCGAGATCTGGCTGACCAGAAGCACCTGTTTATCCGGTGCATCGGGTTTGAGGATCTTCTTGTAAATATCCCATGAAAAGTAGGTCCCGATAGTCAGCATAAGACGGTCAGTTGTGGACATGACCGCAGCCAGCACAATCACCGCAAAAATCCCCCACAGGAACATACTGGGCATTGCAGCCTGTACACCATAGACAAAGACGAAGTCAGAAGCGTTCGGGACTTTTGGCAGCTGCATAACGCCCTCATTGACAAGAACGATGCCGGCAAACCCGGCAAATTTGAGCAGGAACATCACGACTGCATAGATCCCGAACGCTACGAGTGGCGCCCACTTGAAGGTATTTGCATTTTTTACTGACAGGATATTATTGATCACGTGAGGTGCGCAGGCAAGGCCGATGGTGAGGAGGAGGACAAACGAGAAGATATATTCCGGCGTGAACACGGCCCCGGCGCCGGTCACCCACGGATCAACATTTGTGGGATTTACCGCTGCCATCACTTCATTGATATGGGTGAATCCACCGGCTGCCATTATGACAATAGGAGCCATGATAAGGACACCGAGGATCAGAATCAGGCCCTGAATGAGTGTTGTCCAGGCAACTGCATAGAGCCCCCCGATAACGGTATAGAGGGTCACAATGGCTGCCCCGATGAGCAGTGCCATCCAGTGGGGAATCCCGAACAACCACATAAGGACAATACTTATCGCCGTATACTGTCCGGCAAGATAGATCATCGATACAATGA
>PDVJ01000323.1_pt1 | contig 15720 bp, 15 predicted proteins | sample 1369811 | NCBI WGS metagenome assembly PDVJ01 (sample SAMN07795376, study PRJNA414565) | Alkali sediment metagenome, whole genome shotgun sequencing project. | reverse complement strand
AGGGAATACCGCGTCGCGATGTCGCGCAGCCTGATGTAGGCGCTTCCCTGGAACTTTCCGAGGCCGAAACGGATGTTCATGCTTGTTTCGTCGCTTGAATTGACGGTCCCGTCGCGATTGTCGTCGAGAATCGTGAAAAGCGTCTTCCGTGCGATCTCGAACCGCGAGCAGTAGGTCGAATAGCCCGGCACGCTCTGATCGTCGTAGAAGGGCCCCGAGCAGGTGGGGTTGCTGTACTGCCGGGTCGGCAGGTTGGACGCATCATGGTCCCCGGGCGGGTTCCACTTCATGCTCCCGGAAAGATCGAGGACGATCATGGCATCAGGGGCGACGGCCGTGAAGAGCCCCACCTCGCTCGTTTCGACAGCCCCGGCCTGACCCGTGGAAATCAGGATCGCGAGGAGTGCCATTGCACAGAGACGGGGCCATGTCTTCTTCGCTTTCACGTACCGCCGGGCAGTACCCTCGATTCCCTTCTCTCGTCTCGTCCCATTCATGACAGACCTCCTTGGGGTTGGATCTGCCGTCATGCCTGGAGCATCAGACATACCAGGGGAGAATCCCGGAGCGCGATGCACGATAGATTAATGATATCAATGAGATGTGACGATGCGGGCGGGGCGGCTGCTTCGGGCCGGCGGTCTCGAAAAACTGGAAGAAGCGCAAGAAGGGGCGGTTCGCGAAGATCTACAAAGACTGAACCAGAATGCCATGGACGCAAAAAGGCCGGCGTTTTCGCGCCGGCCCTCCGTATCCCGATTAATTCCGGATCAGTCCTTGTAGATCTTCGTAAACCGCCACTTCTTGCGCTTCTTCCAGTTTCCCTTGTGGTATGCGTAGCTCGCCAGCAGCGGCAAGGCCATCGTCGCCTCGGCAAATACCATCTGCTCGGAGACGGTGTCCACCTTGCCCCACGAGGCGGCCTCCTTGAGGGTCGAGCTCGAGCAGGCCCCGTCGCGCGCGTCGGCCACGGTGATCTGGACGGCATACTGGTGCATGGGCACGTCCTTGCCGAGGATCTCGGCGCAGATGACCGTGTCCTGGATGAAGTTCTTCGGCACGCCGCCGCCGATCATGAGAAGGCCCGACGCGGGCGCCGCGATCTTGATCTCCGTCAGCTCGCGGAAGTCCTTCACCGAGTCGATGGAGACGTGGCTCTTGGGGCGCTTGTGCTGGTGCAGCACCAGGCCGAAACCCGCGCTGGAATCCGAGAAGGCCGGGCAGAAGATGGGCACGTCGTTCTCGTAGGCGACCTGGACCAGCGAGCCCTTTTTCTTTGCCTTCTTCGTGAGGTATCTCCCCATCTCCCTGATGAACTCGCGCGACGAGTAGGGCCTGGGCGGCAGCGTGTCTGCGATCTCGGTGACGGTCTTGTCGCAGTGCTGGAGCTGCTCCTCGTCGATGTAGGTGTCGTAGATGCGGTCGATGTAGAGCCTGCGCAGCTCGCTGTCGTCGACGTGGGGCGTGCCCTGGTAGTGCCTGAAGCCCAGGGCCTCGAAGAAGTCCATGTCCACGATGGAGGCCCCCGTGGCGACGATGGCGTCCACCATGTTGTGCTTCACCATGTCGGCGTAGATCTGCATGCAGCCCGCGGCGCTCGTGCTCCCGGCGATGGTGAGGAAGATAACGCAGTCGCGGTCGGCAAGCATCCGGTTGTACATCTCGGCCGCCGCGGCGAGGTCGCGGGCCGAAAAAGACATCTTCTTCATCGAGTTGACGATGTCGACGGCGTCGATCTTTGTGATGTCGATGTGCTCGACCTTGGATTTCAGGAAATCCTGCTTCTTCTTGTTGATCTTCTTTGCCATGAAAAACACTTTTCCCCTTCGGTGATGATTGCCACTTCTTACCCCAAGGCCCTGAAAAAGTCAAAGACCGAAAGACGTTATCGGCAGGTGTGAGGCACAAATCCCTTGCATCGCTTCGCCCCCTCTGCTACTTCCTTTCCATGGATCTCTTTTCGACCCGCGAGATTCTGACCGTCACGGAACTCACCAGGCAGCTCCAGGACATCCTGGAGGCCACCTTCGATCAGCTCTGGGTCGAGGGCGAGATCTCCAACCTCCGCAGGCCCGCCTCGGGCCATCTCTACTTCACGCTCAAAGACAAGGACAGCCAGATCCGGGCGGTGCTGTTCCGGCCCGTTGCCCGGGGGCTCAAGTTCGACCTCGAAGACGGGATGCACATCGTCTGCCGGGCGCGGATGAACGTCTACAAGCCCCGCGGCGAGTACCAGCTCATCCTGGACTACGCCGAGCCCAGGGGAGTGGGCGCCCTGCAGATCGCCTTCGAGCAGTTGAAAGCCAAGCTGCAGGCCGAAGGGCTCTTCGAGGCCGTCCACAAGAAGCCCATCCCCTACCTGCCCTCGCGGATCGGCGTTGTCACCTCGCCGTCGGGCGCCGTCATCCGGGACATCCTGAATATCACGAAGCGCCGCTTCCCCTCCGTGGGCATCCTCATCGCCCCCGTGCGGGTGCAGGGCGCCGAGGCCCCCGCCGAGATCGTCGAGGCCCTGCATCATCTGAACGAGATCCCCGGCATCGACGTGATCATCATAGCCAGGGGCGGGGGCTCGCTCGAGGACCTCATGGCCTTCAACAGCGAGGGCGTCGCCCGGGCCATCTTCGCATCGCGCATTCCCGTCATCAGCGCCGTGGGCCACGAGATCGATTTCACCATTGCCGACTTCGTGGCCGATATGCGGGCGCCCACCCCCTCGGCGGCGGCTGAACTCGTCGTCCCCATGCGCGGCGAGCTCACCCAGCAGATCCGGGCGCTTGCCACCCGGCTCGTGAATGCCGGGGAGCGGTTCCTGAAGCTCCGGAAGGACCGGCTGGAAACACTTGCCGAGAGGGTCCGCGACCCCAGGCGCCGCCTTGTCGACCTGCGGCTCGGCCTCGACGAGCGGTTGAACAACCTGAGTGCCTCCCTTCTCCGCCGGGCGCGCACCGAGCGCGACAGGCTGCGCCACTTCGAAACGCACCTGCAGTACCTGAGCCCGGGGGTGAAGCTGGCAAACCTCACCTTTGTGCTTGAAAATATAAGGAAAAGCATGATAACGGGTATCTTCCGCCAGGTGGAAGCCCTCAGGACGAGGCTTGCGGGCCGGACGGCCCTGATGGACAGCCTCAGCCCTCTGGGGGTACTGGCCCGTGGATATGCCGTCGCCCGGACGATGCCGGAGCGGCAGGTCATCCGGGATGCAAAAGAACTATCAGCGGGGGACCCCGTTGGCATAAATGTTGCGAAAGGTCGGTTCGATGCCGTCGTCACCAAGATCGAAGAAGAATGACGCAATGGCAGAGGCCAAGTTCGAGGTCGCCCTGGCGAAGCTCGAGGAGATCGTCAGGAAGATGGAGCAGGGCGAGCTGACGCTCGATGAATCCCTGGTATCCTTCGAGGAAGGGATCCGCCTGGCAAGGCTTTGCTCCAAGAAGCTCGACGAGGCCGAACGAAGGATCGAGATCCTTCTCAAGAAGGAGGGCGAGACGGAGGTCAAGCCCTTCAAGCCCGAACCGGAAGGAGATGACCGCTAACCTTATTTACCTGGACGAGTACCTCGAGTCACGGAAGACCCTTGTCGATCAGGCTCTCGAGCTTTACCTGCCCGCCGAGACCTGCGAGCCTCCCGTGATCTTCAGGTCCGCCCGCTACAGTGTGTTTGCCGGGGGAAAGCGCCTTCGCCCGATTCTCTGCATCGCAGCCGCCGAGGCCGTCGGCGGCCCGATCGACGCCGTCATGCCCACGGCCTGCGCGCTCGAGCTCATCCACACCTACTCCCTCATCCACGACGATCTCCCGGCCATGGACAACGACGACACCCGCCGCGGCAAGCCGACGAGCCACAAGGTTTTCGGCGAGGCCGTCGCCATTCTGGCGGGTGATGCCCTGCTCACCGACGCCTTTCGCATCATCGCGGGGCGAACCCCCGTAGGGGTCGTGAAGGCGGAGAAGCTCCTCCAGGTGATCCAGGAGGTGGCGCTCGCGGCGGGCTGGTTCGGCATGGTGGGCGGCCAGATCGTGGACATCGAATCGGAAGGGAAGGCGCCCGAAGAGAAGGCGCTCAACTTCATCCACACGCGAAAAACGGGCGCTCTGATTACGGTATCGCTCCGGGCCGGGGCCATCCTCGGCGGGGCGGACGACGACGCGCTCGACGCACTGACTGAATTCGGGCGCCACGCAGGGCTTGCGAAGGCGACGCGAAGACCCTGGGCAAGGGCACCGGAAGCGACAAGTCCCGGGGGAAGCTCACGTACCCCGCCCTCGTCGGGGTCGAGACCTCCCGCCGGGTAGCAGCTCAGCTTGTGGGAAAGGCCATTGCGGATCTCGGCGTGCTGGGTGAGCGGGCCGAGCCCCTCAGGATGATCGCACGGTTCATTGTGGACCGGAAAACATAAACCCCCTCTTTCCCCCTTTTGCAAAGGGGGATGAAAGGGTGATTGGGTCGCACAGGCACAGAGAACAGGTTAACCAAGGCATGCTGGAAAAAATCAATTCACCGGCCGACATCAAGCTGCTCCGCCAGGAGGAGCTTGAAATCCTCGCGGAGGACATCCGCAGGGCCATCATCGAGACCTGCTCCAAAAACGGCGGCCACCTGGCCCCCTCGCTTGGCACCGTGGAGCTCACCCTTGCCCTCCATTACGTCTTCGATGCCCCCCGGGACAAGATCATCTGGGATGTGGGTCACCAGGCCTACGCCCACAAACTGATCACCGGGCGCCGGGACCAGTTCCACACGCTGAGAAAAAGCGGCGGTGTCTGCGGCTTCCCGCGGCGCGAGGAGAGCATCTACGACGTCTTCAGCGTGGGCCACAGCAGCACCTCGATCTCGGCTTCGGCCGGGATCGCCGAGGCGCGCTGCCTCAACGGCGAGAACTACAAGGTCGTCGCCGTCATCGGCGACGGCTCCATGACGGCGGGCCTGGCCTTCGAAGGGCTCAACTGGGCGGGCGACCGCAAGAAGGACCTCATCATCATCCTCAACGACAACGAGATGTCGATCTCGCCCAACGTGGGCGCGCTTTCGGCCTACCTCAACCAGATCATGACGGGCCGCCGGGTCACCAAGCTCCGTGGCGACGTGAAGCAGTTTCTCCGGGGCATCCCCAACGTCGGCGAGCAGATGGTCAAGCTCTCCCGCCAGGCCGAGGAGGCCCTCAAGTCCTTCCTCACCCCCGGGGCCCTCTTCGAGGAGCTGGGCTTCGAGTACGTGGGACCCCTGGAGGGGCACCGCCTCGACCATCTCATCACGATGCTCCGCAACGTCAAGGAACACAACCGCCCGGTACTCGTCCACGTGCTGACGAAAAAGGGCAAGGGGTACCCCTTTGCCGAACTGGAGCCCACGAAGTTCCACGGCATCGGCCCCTTCAACGCCCGGACAGGAGACGTTAGCGCGGATCCGAGCGGCATCCCCAGCTACACGGAGGTTTTCGGCCGGACGATGATCAAGCTCGCCCGGGAAAACCCGAAGGTCGTGGCCATCACGGCGGCCATGTGCAGCGGGACGGGACTGGATGCCTACGCGAAGGAATTCCCCGAGAGATTCTTCGATGTGGGGATTGCCGAGCAGCACGGTGTGACCTTCGCCGCCGGGATGGCGACGGAGGGGATCATCCCCGTTGTGGCCATCTACTCCACCTTCATGCAGCGGGCCTACGACCAGGTGCTGCACGACGTCTGCCTCCAGAAGCTCCCCGTGGTGCTCGCCCTGGACCGCGGCGGCGTTTTTGATTTCTCTTACCTGAGGGCCATTCCGAACATCGTCATCATGGCGCCCAGGGACGAAAACGAACTGCAGCACATGCTCCAGACGGCCGTCACATGCGGCGGCCCCGCCTCGGTGCGCTACCCCCGCGGCAAGGGGGTGGGCGTGCCCCTCGACGAAAAGCCGAAGGCCCTCGAGATCGGCAAGGCCGAGATTCTCCAGGAAGGCGCCGACGTGGCCATATTCGCCATCGGCTACACCGTGCAGCCGGCCCTGGATGCCGCAAAGCGGCTGCGCGAGGAAGGAATCGACGCCACCGTGGTCAACTGCCGATTCGTGAAGCCGCTGGACGAGGAGCTCCTGAGCCGCGTGGCATCCGCAACGGGGAAGGTCCTCACTGTGGAGGAGAACGTCCTTGCGGGCGGATTCGGCAGCGCGGTCCTTGAACTGCTCGAGGCGAAGGGCCTTTCCGGCATCGAGGTGAAGCGCCTCGGCATCCGCGACGAGTTCGTCGAGCACGCAAGCCAGGCGGAAATGCGGCGCCGTTACGGCATCGACGAGGAAGGGATTCTCGAGGCCGCGAGGAATCTCGCGGGGCCTGCGAAGCCGGCGCTGCGTGAAGTGCTGGCGAAGTGAAGATAAAGCCGTCATTTCAGCAGCGAAGGATGTCAATCCTGTCATTCACGGCTTGACCAGGAATCCATCTGCACACTGGATCCCCGCCTCCGCGGGGATGACAAATCAAGAAATGTTCTTGCCGGGCCCTTTACCCGCCACCATTCATTGATGAAAGAAAAATCCCTCAAAACCAGGCTGGACGTGCTGCTCGTGGACCGGTGCCTCGTTGCGTCCCGGGAGCGGGCGCGGGCCCTCATCCTGGCGGGCGCGGTGCTTGTCAACGAGGAGCCCGTCGACAAGGCGGGCGCCCTCATCGCCGAAGACGCGGCCGTCCGGATCCGGGGCGAGGATCACCCCTACGTGAGCCGCGGCGGTGTGAAGCTCAAGGGGGCCCTGGATACCCTGAACATCCGGGTCGACGGGTTTTCGGCCCTCGACGTGGGCGCCTCGACGGGTGGCTTCACGGACTGCCTGCTGCAGGAAGGGGCCCGGAAGGTCTACGCCGTCGATGTGGGCTACGGGCAGATCGCCTGGAAGCTGCGCAACGACCCCCGGGTCGTTATTTTCGAGCGGACCAACATCCGTCATTTCCAGGGCGTGGGGGTCGAGGAGCCCGTCGACATCGCGACGATCGACACGTCCTTCATCTCGCTGAGACACGTCATCCCTTCCGTGCTCCGCTTTGTGAAGGATGGCGGGATGATCCTTGCCCTCGTCAAGCCGCAGTTCGAGGTGGGCAGGGGCGAGGTGGGCAAGAAGGGCGTCGTCCGGGACCCGGCGGTTCATCTCAGGGTGGTGGGGGAACTGGCGGCCTTCTTTGTGGAACAGGGCCTGTCCGTCCGGGGGACCTGCGAGTCGCCGCTCACGGGCCCCGAGGGGAACAAGGAGTTCTTCATCTGGGCAGTCAAGAAAGAAGGAAGTTAGGAAGAGAGGAAGATCGGAAGAGCGGAAAAGGCAACGGCAAGAACCCGAAACCCGATACCCTAAACCCGATACCCTGTAGTCATGATCAAAAGGTTCGTCAAAAACATCGAGATCCGGCTGGCCGAGACGGCGGGGTTCTGCATGGGCGTCAGAAGGGCCGTCGACATGGTCCTCGACATGGCCCAGCACAAGGGCGACCGCAAGATCTACACCTTCGGGCCCCTCATCCACAACCCCCAGACGGTGGAGCTTCTGAAGAACGCGACACCCTCAAAAAGAAGGGGGTCATGATCGTCGACGCGACCTGCCCGAAGGTGGGACGGGTCCAGTCGGTCATCAAGAAACACGCCGCGCAGGACTACCGCATCGTCATCGTGGGCGACGCCGAGCATCCCGAGGTGAACGGCCTTTTGGGTTACGCCGGCGGCCGGGGCACCGTCGTCAGCAGGCTCGAGGATGTGGACCGCCTGCCCGCCATGGAGAAGGTCTGCGTCGTGGCCCAGACGACGCAGAGCCTCGACGAGTACCGGGCCATCGTGGAGAAGATCCGCGGGCGTGTCCCCGAGACGGTCGTCTTCGACACGATCTGCGACTCCACGGAGAAGCGCCAGGCCGAGATCAAGGAACTCGCCTGCGCCATGGATGCCGTCTTCATCGTCGGGGGACGCAACAGCGCCAACACCCATCGCCTGGCCCAGATCTCCGAGTCCATGGGCACGCCCACCTTCCACATCGAGACGGCCGAGGAGATCCGCGAGGTGCCGCTCCAGAAGTACAACCGCATCGGGATCTCCGCCGGGGCCTCGACGCCCAACTGGATCATCGAGCGCGTCGTCGACACGATCCAGAACGCCCGGCTCGGGGCCGACGCAAGGGGATGGCTTGTCAACCTGTGGCTTGCCTCCGTCGGGACCGACTTCTATGCCGCCATCGGGGCCGCCTGCCTGGCGCTTGCCGCCCAGTATCTCCAGGGGGTCTCCTTCAGCATCCTGCAGCTCCTCATGGCGGCCTCTTACGTGTTCTCCGTCCACACCCTCAACCGCTTCGTCGACCGGGAGGTGAGCGGTCTGAGGGGGACCTTTCGCGAGGAGGCCTACGCGAAGCACTCACGGCTTTATGTCGTCATGGCCTTTCTCTCCATGCTCCTGTCGCTGGGGCTTGCCTACCTGATCGGGCTTTTGCCCTGGCTCCTGCTCTCTCTCGTCTCCATCGTGGGGGCCCTTTACAACCTGCGCGTCTTCCCGAAGGGCTGGCGCTTCCGCAGGCTGCGGGACCTGCCGGGCACAAAGAACTTCTTCATGGCAGCCGCCTGGGCCCTCGTCATCGCCGTTGTCCCCTACATGGATTGGCCGATCGAAGTCTCGGCGGACATGACCGTGGCCGCGCTGTTCATCTTCTCGATCGTCTTCGTCCGATCGGCCCTCTCGGACCTCATCGAGATCCAGAGCGACCGCCTGCTGGGGCGCGAGACCATCCCCGTCGTCATCGGCGAGGACAGGACCCGTAAGCTCCTCAACGGGATCTCTTTGTTCCTGGCGCTGCTGCTCATCCTTTCCTATCCGCTCAAGTGGACGACTTCGCTCAGTTTCACGCTGTTCCCCTGCGTATTTTACATGTGGATTTGTTTCGAGCTTTGTGATAGAAAAACGGCGCTTTCCGCGGCCGTGATCAACGGACTGCTGGAAACCAACTATATTCTCGCGGGGTTATGCACGGTCGGCTGGCTTGCTGCCCTCCGACTGCTCACGTGAGGACAGGGGGAGAACCCTTGAGAAGGATTCACGGACCGGCCTGGTTCATTCTGGCGGTATGGGTCATCTGGCTCATTGCCGGCTGTGAGAACCTGCGGTTGGTTCAGACGGCCGACGAGGCAAAGGACTTTCACCCGAAGACAATCGGGGTGCTGCCCGCCGACACGGGCATCTACAAGGATGCCGAGGGGAAGATCGACGGCATCATCACGGACGTGCTTGTCAGGACGAAGTGGTTCCAGGCCGTCGTCGGCGGCGAGGACATCCGCAAGCAGATCGAGGCGAACCCCGAGCTCAAGAAGTCCGTTGACATCTACGTGGCAAAGCTCCGGGAGCTGAACTTTTCGGACCCCGAGCTCTGCAAAGTGATCAGTGAGCTTTGCGGGATCGAGGCGATCCTCATCCCCACCGTCGATGTGTGGGAGTACACGATGCTGGGCGGCGACAAGATCGCGCGGGTGGGGATTTCGATGAAGCTTGTCGATGCGAAGACGGGCAAGACCATGTGGAGGGCCGGCCACCTGGTTAGCGAGGAGTACCGGTTCCTGAAGCCGGAGCTCACCAGCATGGGTCGATCGATGGTACGGAAGATGATCGACCAGATGCCGCACTGACCGGGGCATAGCCCCGCGGGTATTGGGTATTGGGTATCGGGATTAGGGGAAGAAACGACAGGCGAAATAGACAGATCGCGTTTCGTGATTATATTACCTGCCGAATAACGGGCATCAGGTATTTCCCGGGACCCTTTACCCTGGACCCTGACCCCGACACGACGTCAGGAGTGTCATGATGAAAGAAAAAGTCCAGGCGGCACTCGATCAGGTGCGGCCCAACCTTCAGCGCGACGGCGGCGATGTGGAGCTGGTGGATGTAACCGAGGACGGGATCGTCAAGGTGAGGCTCACCGGCCGTTGCCACGGATGCCCCATGTCCCAGATGACTTTGAAGATGGGCATCGAGCGGTTCCTGAAAATGAACGTCCCGGAGGTGAAGACCGTCGAGTCCGTCTAGGGCCGCGACTGTCACACCGGCTAACGAATATTTACACGGAGGAGTTATCGGAAATGGCCTATGTCATCACGGATGAATGCATCGCCTGCGGGAGCTGCGAGGATGAGTGTCCCGTCGAGGCGATCAGCGAAGGGGACGAGAAGTACGTCATCGACGCCAACCTCTGCACAAATTGCGGGGCCTGCGCGGATGTCTGCCCCGTCGAGGCCATAAGCCCCGGCGAAGAGCAAGACCTCCGCCTCGCCCGAGATGTCGAATCCAGCCTGGTTGAGCAGGATCTCGCGGATTCTCTCCCCTAGCGGAGTGCCCCCGGGTTCCTGAGGGTCCGGGAAAACCACCCAGATCCGGCTCGCGGGGGAATTTCTGCGGGAAAAGGGCCTCCCGGTCATCATGACCCAGGAGCCCGGCGGCACTCCGCTGGGTGAGAGAATCCGCGAGATCCTGCTCAACCAGGCCGGGTTCGACATCTCGGGCGAGGCGGAGGTCTTCCTCTTCGCCGCAGCCAGGGCCCAGCACACCGATAACCTGATCCTTCCCGCTCTGGAGACGGGAAAGGTCATTCTCTGCGACCGCTTCTCCGACGCCACCATCGCCTACCAGGCTTACGGCCGGGGGCTTCCCCTGGAGGCCGTCCGGGAGATCTGCCGCTTCGCCTCGCGAGGGCTTTCTCCCCGCCTCACCCTCCTTTTCGATCTTCCCGTGGAAAAGGGCCTCGAGCGGGCATTTAGCCGTATCGCCGGCCGCGAGGACCGCTTCGAGCGCGAGCACCTCGATTTTCACCACCGCATCCGCGAGGGCTACCTCACCATCGCCCGGCAGGAGCCCGGCCGGGTGAAAATCATCGACGCCTCGCGGGATATCGAGTCCACCCGGCGCGAGGTCCGCGCCATCCTCTCGTCTTTTCTGGGGGTCTGATCCATGAGCTTTTCCTCGATCTACGGCCAGGCAGGGCCCATCGCCGTCCTCCAGGGCGCCATCGGGAAGGAGCGGGTGCCCCACGCCTTTCTCTTTTACGGCGCCGAGGGCATCGGCAAGCGCACGACGGCCCTCGTCTTCGCCAAGGCCCTCAACTGCGAAAAGGGCGGCCCCGATGCCTGCGATGCCTGCACCTCCTGCCGGAAGATCGACAGCGGCAACCACCCCGATATCCTCATCCTCGAGCCCGAGGGCCAGTTCATCAAGGTGGCCGACATCAAGGGGTTGCAGGAGAGGATGCGCTTCCGGCCCCTCGAGGGGGCCCGGCGCGTCGTGATCATCGACGATGCCGAGCGCATGAATATCACCTCGGCCAATTCGCTCCTCAAGACCCTCGAGGAGCCCACGCCCACGAACGTCTTCGTCCTTGTCTCGTCGCGGCCGCACCTGTTGCCCCTGACCATTCCGTCGCGGTGCCACCGCCTGCGCTTCAACCCCGTGCAGCGCGACGTCATTGCCGCCTTCCTGGAAAAGGAGCATGCGCTTGCGCCCGACAAGGCCCTCATCCTGGCCGCTTCGGCCGGGGGGAGCATCGGCAGGGCCCTGACCCTGCACAAGGGCGATTACCTCGCCCTGCGCGGCTCAATCCTGGGCCGGGTCTCGAAGGGGACCCTCGACCCGCTGGGCTGCCTGGCACTCGCGGGCGAACTTGCCGGCGACCGGGAAGACATCCAGGAGGCCCTCGACATCCTGAAGACCTGGTACCGGGACCTGCTCGTCTTCAAGGAAACGGGGAGTGCCGAGGCACTCATCAACCGGGATCATGCGGCCGACATCGGGCGCCTGGCGGGCTTCACCGACGAGGAGGGGATCCTCCGGGGCGTCCGTGCGATCGACAGCGCCGCGGCGGCCATCGAGCGCAACGTGAATAAACCATTGACTTTGGAGACGATGGTCTTTACATTGTTTGCCAACAAGGCCAATTTCGTTGAGGATTCCCGTCGAGGCCGAGCAGGCCGCTGAGGGCGGGAAGGTGAAATCGACGTGAGACATATCGTAGGCGTCCGGGCGGAGAAGGAAGGGCGGGTGCTCAACTTCCAGACCTCGGACGAGACGTTGAAAAAGAACGACGCGGTCATCGTCAACACGGAGAACGGGCCGAGCGTGGGGATCGTGGCGACGGATAGCAAGGCCGTCCCCCTGCACCAGCTCCCGACGGACATCCGGAACATCGTCCGGAAGTGCACCGATGAGGACCTGCGGGTGCTGGAGCAGAACCAGAAACTCGAGCGCGACGCCCGCGAGTTCTGCTTCGGGCGCATCCGCGAGCGGGGCCTCCCCATGAAGCTCATCAGCGTGGAGTGCCTCTTCGACCGCAGCAAGCTCATCTTCTTCTTTACTGCAGACAACCGCGTCGATTTCCGCGAACTGGTGAAGGACCTCGTCCAGAAGTTCAAGACACGGATCGAACTGCGCCAGATCGGGGCCCGCAACGAATCGCGGATTTTCGGCGGGCTCGGGGTCTGCGGCCAGAAGATCTGCTGCACCAATTTCCTTTACAACCTCGACCGCGTGTCCGTGAAGATGGCCAAGGAGCAGAACATGCCGCTCAACCCGGAGAAGATATCGGGTTTGTGCGGCCGGTTGATGTGCTGCCTGGCCTTCGAGTACGACTCGTACCTGGACATGAAACGCGGGATGCCCAAGTGCGGCAAACGGGTCGGAATCGCCCAGGGGGGATCGGGCAAGGTGATCCGCCAGAACATCCTCAAGGGCACCCTGGCCGTCTATACCGAGGAGGGAAAGGAAGTCGAGGTCGAGATCAAGGATCTCAGGGAGCCCCAGCCCTTACCGGGCCCGGCAGCCGAAGGGCCGCCGCCCAGAGGCCCGAGAAACGGGGGCCGGGGAAAGCGCTGATATTTACTGCCTCGATCCACCGCCCCGCCTCACCGGGGGCGCATCCCGCCGATATTCCGGCAACACCATCAGGCACTGGAACAAGGAGGCACCGTGAACGCCCAGAAGGTCTTTTACGTCACGACACCCATCTACTACGTCAACGCCTCGCCCCACATCGGGCATGCCTACACGACCATCGTGGGCGACGTGATGGCCCGCTTCTACCGCATGTCGGGCTACGACGTGTTCTTCATGACGGGCACCGACGAGCACGGCGACAAGATCGCCGAGGCGGCCCGGAAGAACAACGAGACGCCCAAGTCCTTCACCGACCGGATCAGCGCACAGTTCCGCAACCTCTGGCCCCAGCTTTCCGTCACCAACGACTACTTCATCCGCACCACCGACGAGAATCACGTAAAGACCGTCCAGTACATCCTCCAGAAGGTCTACGACTCGGGCGACATCTACTTCGGCGAGTACGGCGGCCACTACTGCGTGGGCTGCGAGCGCTTCTACACGGAGACGGAGCTTGTCGACGGCAAGTGCCCCGACCACCAGACGGAGCCCGAGTTCCGCAAGGAGAGCAACTACTTCTTCAAGATGAGCAAGTACCAGCAGTGGCTCATCAGCTACATCCACGACAACCCCGACTTCATCCGGCCCGAGCGCTACCGAAACGAGGTGCTCGCCTTCCTGCAGCAGCCCCTGGAGGACCTCTGCATCTCGCGGCCCAAGTCGCGCCTGACCTGGGGCATCGAGATCCCCTGGGACAAGGACTACGTTACCTACGTCTGGTTCGATGCGCTGATCAACTACGTCACGGGCATCGGCTACCCCGAGGGGAAGGACTTCGGCAAGTACTGGGCCGCCTCGGAGCACCTCATCGCCAAGGACATCGTGAAGCCCCACGGCATCTACTGGCCCACGATGCTCAAGTCCGCCGGGATCGGGCCCTACAGGAACCTCAACGTCCACGGCTACTGGAACGTGGATGCGAGCAAGATGTCCAAGAGCCTGGGCAACGTCGTGAGGCCCCTGGATCTCAAGGACAAGTACGGCCTCGACGCCTTCCGCTACTTTTTGCTTCGCGACATGGTCTTCGGCCTCGACTCGAGCTTCAGCGAGGAGGCCCTCGTACAGCGGATCAACTCGTTGTCGCCATGGACGTGAAGTACTTCAAGGGGAAAGTCCCCGCACCGAAGGCAGCCGACGATGCCGACAGGAAGATCACCGAGGCGGCGGCCAAGACCCTCGGAGAGGTGGAGCAGTTCTTCCGGGAGCTCACCTTCCACAAGGTGCTCATCTCGGTCTGGGAGTTCATCAACGTCGCCAACAAGTACATCGTCGAGAACGAGCCCTGGGTGCTTGCCAAGGACCCCGCGAAGAACGGCCGTCTCGAGACGGTCATCTACAATCTCATGGAGTCCCTGAGGCTCACGGCCTACTTCATCTACCCCTTCATGCCCGACACGGCGCGCAAGATCCTCGACCAGATCGGCCTTGCGGATGTGAAGGAGTTCAGCTTCGACGCCATCCGCAGCTGGGGCGGCATCATGCCCGGTGCCACCGTGACCCGCGGCGAGGCCCTCTTCCCGAGGGTGGAGTATAAGAAGGAGGAAGAGGCGCCCGCAAAGAAGTTCGAGATGCTCCCCGAGATCACCTGGGACGACTTCGGCAAGATCGACCTGCGCGTGGCGAAGGTTCTCGAAGCGGAAGCCGTTCCCAAATCCAACAAGCTCATGAAGCTCAAGATCGACTGCGGCGAGGTGCGCACCATCGTGGCGGGCATCCTCCAGGACTACAAGCCCGAGGAGATGGTGGGCCGCTCGATCATGGTTGTCGTCAACCTCAAGCCCACGAAACTCATGGGCGTCGAGAGCCGAGGGATGCTGCTGGCCACCGACGCCGAGAAGGGCGGCCTGGCACTCGCGGGGTTCGACAAGGAACCCGTGGCGGGGGGGAAAGTCAGGTAAAGAAGTGCTTGAGTGCGGGAGTGCCTGAGTGGAAATAAAACAACAAGAAAAGGTCCAGAGTGTTTGCCCTGGGCCTTTTTTATGGTAAGCCTGTTCATCATCACGTGAGGGATGCATCATGGGCGAATGCAAGAAGACGAGTTGTGTTCTCTGCCCGCAGAACTGCGGCCTCGAGGTCGAGATCGAAGAGAACCGCATCGGGAAGGTCCGGGGCGACAAATCCAATCCGCGCAGCCAGGGCTACATGTGCGTCAAGGGCGCAAACGTGCCCTGGCATCAACACCATGCGGACCGCCTGACTCACCCGCTGAAAAAGACCGACGGAGGATTTGTCCAAATATCCTGGGAGCAGGCGATCGCGGAGATCTCGGAAAAGCTCGCATCCATCGTGAAACAGCACGGCCCGCGCTCCTACGTGTACATGGGCGGCGGCGGGCAGGGATGCCACTTCGAGGCTGGCTTCGGCACGACCCTCATGAAAAGCCTCGGCTCGCGCTATCACTACAGCGCGCTCGCGCAGGAACTCACCGGCTACTTCTGGGTGTGCGGGAGGATGCTCGGCAGCCAGAACCGCTACGTGATCCCCGACGAGCACCACTCGGACATGATCGTGGCCATCGGGTGGAACGGGATGGAAAGCCACCAGATGCCGCGCGCCCCCCTCGTGCTCCGGGAATTCGCATCGAATCCCGACAAGCTCCTGGCTGTCATCGATCCGAGGAAATCGGAGACGGCGAAGATCGCAAACCTGCACATCGCGCTGAGGCCCGGGACCGACGCCCTTCTCGTCAAGGCGATGATCGCCATCATCCTGAAGGAGGGATGGGAGAAAAGGGACTACCTCGCCGGCACCTGCCTCGGCTTCGAGAAGATCGAGGGCTGGTTTGCGTCCTTCGATATCCATTCCGCC
>PDVJ01000322.1_pt1 | contig 15727 bp, 15 predicted proteins | sample 1369811 | NCBI WGS metagenome assembly PDVJ01 (sample SAMN07795376, study PRJNA414565) | Alkali sediment metagenome, whole genome shotgun sequencing project. | reverse complement strand
GCCAGCGAGCGGTGTGCGATGGTTGTCGGCACGACGGGGCACGACGCGGCACAGCGTGCGCAGCTCGCGGCCGCGGCGGGTGAGATTCCAGTCGTGATCGCCCCCAACATGAGCCTTGGCGTGAATCTGCTGCTCAAGCTCGCCGAGCTCGCCTCCCGGGCGCTCGACGAGCAGTACGACATCGAGATCTTCGAGGCTCATCACCGCAACAAGGTGGATGCGCCGAGCGGTACGGCGCTGGCGCTGGGGCGTGCGGCGGCCGGCGGCCGCGGCAGGGTACTCGAGGATGTTGCCGATTACGCCAGGCACGGCCAGACCGGGGTCCGCGAACGTGGCCGGATCGGCTTCAGCGTGGTTCGCGGGGGCGATATCGTCGGCGAACACCGGCTCATCTTCGCGGGGCCTGGTGAGCAGGTCGAACTGGCCCATACGGCCCAGGACCGGTCAGGCTTCGCCCGGGGCGCGCTGGTCGCGGCTCGGTGGGTCGTCGGGCGTCCGCCCGTGGTCTATTCCATGCTGGACGTGCTGGGACTCTAGCGTCGTCTCGACGTCACCTTTGCTTTCGCCGGCGAACGCATCTCGCTCGCGAGCGACGAAGCTCGCGTGGCACGACCCGACCCACTCGCGTAAACTTCCGAACTTAGCCCGTGGTGCCAGACAGGAACGGGGGTGAGCCGAGCTCATCTCTGCCGGTTGGCGCACGCGCGAAACGGGCCTGTATGCTGTATGCAGGCCAGCTACGGAGGCACAGTCGTGACGACACCCGCTGTTCTGGCTCTCGAGGACGGCACAGTGTTTCGCGGCGTATCCATTGGCGCCGCCGGGACCGCGACGGGCGAGGTGGTGTTCAACACCGCCATGACGGGTTACCAGGAGATCCTCACAGACCCGTCCTACTCGCGCCAGATCGTCACGCTGACCTACCCCCACATCGGCAATACCGGGACCAACCCCGACGACCTCGAGTCGAACTCGATCCATGCGGCGGGACTCGTGATCCGCGACCTTCCGCTGCTGCACTCGAACTGGCGCGCCACGGAGTCGCTCCCGGAGTTCCTCGTCCGTGGCGACGTGGTCGCCATCGCCGAGATCGACACCCGCAAGTTGACCAGGATCCTGCGCGAAAAAGGCGCGCAGGCCGGATGCATCGCGAGTGGCGATGCCGCGTCGCGGCCGGATCTCGCAATCGAGGCGGCCCGGCGTTTCCCGGGTCTCAAGGGCATGGATCTCGCAAAGGTCGTGACGACCAGGCGCAGCTTCCAATGGAACGAGGGCACGAACTGGTCGCTCGAGCAGGGCCCGCGCCGTCGCGCCGGCCAGCGCCTGCACGTCGTCGCCTACGATTTCGGCATCAAGCGCAACATCCTGCGCCTGCTCGCCGACCACGGCTGCCGGATGACGGTTGTGCCGGCGCAGACTCCGGCGGCCGAAGTACTTGCTCTGGCGCCCGACGGCGTTTTCCTGTCAAACGGCCCGGGCGATCCCGAGCCCTGCACCTACGCGATCGAGGCCATCCAGGCGTTTCTCGCGGCCGGCTTGCCGGTATTCGGCATCTGCCTCGGCCATCAGTTGCTCGGACTCGCCGCGGGAGCCCGGACCGTAAAGATGAAGTTCGGCCATCATGGCGCGAATCACCCGGTGATCGATCTCGATACAGGCCGTGTCTTCATCTCGAGCCAGAACCACGGCTTCGCGGTAGACGAGGCGACGCTGCCGTCGAACGTGAGGCCGACGCACCGTTCGCTTTTCGACGGCTCGTTGCAGGGCATCGCCGTCACGGACCGCCCGGCCTTCGGCTTCCAGGGGCATCCGGAAGCGAGCCCCGGTCCGCGAGACCTTGCGCCGCTGTTCAACAGATTCGTCGAATTGATTCTGCGCCGTGGCGCGATGCCCGTGCGCACGCTGGTGTGATCCGGAGAGGTCCAGCCGAATGCCGAAGCGCACCGACATCAAGAGCGTCCTGATCATCGGGGCCGGCCCGATCGTGATCGGCCAGGCCTGCGAGTTCGACTACTCGGGAGCCCAGGCCTGCAAGGCTCTGCGCGAGGAGGGCTACCGGGTCATCCTGGTGAACTCGAATCCCGCGACGATCATGACCGACCCGGAGACGGCCGACGCCATCTACATAGAGCCGATCAACTGGCGCACGGTCGCGAGGATCATCGAGAAAGAACGTCCTGAAGCGCTGCTGCCGACCATGGGTGGGCAGACCGCGCTCAACTGCGCGCTCGACCTCGTGCGCGAGGGCGTGCTCGAAAAGTACGGCGTCGAACTGATTGCCGCCTCGCGCGAAGCCATCGACATGGCCGAGGACCGTGAGTTGTTCCGCAACGCCATGCGCGAGATCGGCCTCGAGTGCCCACGCTCGCGCATCGCCCACAGCATGGAGGAGGCGCTCGCGATCCAGTCGGAGATCGGCTTCCCGTGCGTGATCCGTCCGTCCTTCACGCTTGGCGGCACCGGCGGCGGCATCGCCTACAACCGGGAGGAGTTCGAGACGATCGTGGCACGAGGGCTCGATGCCTCGCCGACGAGCGAAGTGCTGCTCGAGGAGTCGGTGCTCGGCTGGAAGGAATTCGAGATGGAAGTCGTTCGCGACCGCAACGACAACTGCATCATCGTCTGTGCCATCGAGAACCTCGACCCGATGGGCGTGCACACCGGCGACTCCATCACGGTGGCGCCGGCGCAGACGCTGACGGACAAGGAATACCAGGTCATGCGCGACGCGTCGATCGCGGTACTGCGCAAGATCGGCGTGGAGTGCGGGGGCTCCAACGTGCAGTTCGCGGTCAGCCCGACCGACGGGCGGCTGCTGGTGATCGAGATGAACCCCCGCGTGTCGCGTTCCTCCGCGCTGGCGTCGAAGGCGACCGGCTTCCCGATCGCGAAAGTCGCGGCGAAGCTTGCGATCGGCTACACGCTCGACGAGCTGCGCAACGACATCACCGGTGGCGCCACGCCGGCTTCGTTCGAGCCGACGATCGACTACGTCGTGACGAAGATCCCGCGTTTCACGTTCGAGAAGTTTCCGGGCGCCAACGACCGGCTCACGACGCAGATGAAGTCGGTCGGCGAGGTCATGGCGATCGGGCGCACGCTGCAGGAGTCGCTGCAGAAGGCGCTGCGCGGGCTCGAGACCGGCATCGACGGGCTGACGCCGATCGTGAACCTGCCACTCGGTGACGAGGAGATGAACGCGCTGCTCGAGCAGCTTCGCATGCCCGGGCCGGACCGGCTGCGCTACGTCGCGGACGGCTTCCGCGCCGGGCTCACGCAGGCGATGGTCCATCGCGCATCGCGCATCGATCCGTGGTTCCTCGCGCAGATCGAGGATCTCGTACGCGAGGAGCAGGCAGTCGCGCAGGGCGGCTTTGCGGCGCTCGGTGCGGCTCGCATGCGGGCACTGAAGCGCAAGGGTTTCGCGGACAGCCGCATCGCGAAGCTGGCCGGTACGAGCGAGCAGGCGGTGCGCGAGCGTCGGCACGAGTACGGCATTCGGCCAGTGTTCAAGCGGGTGGATACCTGCGCCGCCGAGTTCGCCACGTCGACCGCCTATCTCTATTCGACGTACGAGGACGAGTGCGAGGCCGCGCCGACGGCGAAGCGGAAGATCGTGATCCTCGGTGGTGGCCCGAACCGTATCGGCCAGGGCATCGAATTCGACTATTGCTGCGTGCATGCAGCGCTGGCGATGCGCGAGGATGGGTTCGAGACCATCATGATCAACTGCAACCCGGAGACTGTCTCGACCGACTACGACACGTCCGACCGGCTGTACTTCGAGCCGCTCACGTTCGAGGATGTGATGGAAGTGCTGCACGTCGAGAAGCCGTTCGGCGTGATCGTGCAGTACGGCGGCCAGACACCGCTCAAGCTGGCCAGGGCGCTCGGCGCCGCCGGCGTGCCGATCATCGGCACGAGCCCGGATTCGATCGACGTCGCCGAGGACCGCGAGCGCTTCCAGAAACTGGTCGAGCGACTGCAGCTCCGTCAGCCGCCGAACCGCACGGCGCGCACCGAGGACGAGGCGGTCAGGCTCGCCGCCGAGGTGGGTTTCCCGCTCGTGGTCCGCCCTTCATACGTGCTCGGCGGGCGGGCGATGGAAGTCGTCTTCACGGTCGACGACCTGCGTGCCTACATGGCAACGGCAGTGCAGGTCTCGAACGACAGCCCGGTGCTGCTCGATCGTTTCCTCGACCTCGCCATCGAGGTGGACGTCGACGCGATCTGCGACGGCAAGAACGTCTACATCGGCGGGATCATGGAGCACGTCGAGCAGGCTGGCGTCCACTCGGGCGACTCGGGCTGCTCGCTGCCGCCGAACAGCCTGAGCGCGCAACTGCAGGAAGAGATCAAGGACCAGACCAGGCGCATGGCGCTCGCGCTGAACGTCATCGGGTTGATGAACGTCCAGTTCGCGATCCAGAATGGGCTCGTATACGTGCTCGAGGTGAATCCGCGGGCATCCCGAACCGTGCCGTTCGTGTCGAAGGCCACCGGCGTGCAGCTGGCGAAGGCGGGCGCGCGGGCGATGACCGGACGGACGCTGGCCGAGCTCGGCCTGACTCGTGAGCGCGTACCCGGTTTCTTCTCGGTCAAGGAGGCGGTGTTCCCCTTCGCCAAGTTCCCGGACTCGGATCCCATCCTGGGCCCCGAGATGAAGTCGACCGGCGAGGTGATGGGCACCGGCCGGAGCTTCGGCGAGGCCTACGCCAAGGCGCAGACGGCTTCCGGCGTCACGATTCCCACCCGTGGCGTCTGCCTCATCAGCGTGCGTGAGCGCGACAAGCCCGGCGCGGTCCAGCTTGCCCGCCTGCTCATCGACCGCGGCTTCGAGATCGTCGCGACGCACGGCACCGCCGACGTGCTGGACGCGGCAGGGGTTCGTTGCCGTCGCGCGAACAAGGTCCGCGAAGGCCGGCCGCACATAGTGGACATGATCAAGAACGACGAGATCAGCCTCATCGTCAATACGACCGAGGGCAAGCGCGCCATCAATGAATCGAATTCCATCCGTCGTGAGGCAGTCTCCCGCAAGGTGACGTACTACACGACCCTGTCCGCCGCGGTGGCGACCTGCGAAGCCATCGACCATCTGCAGGAGGTCGAGGTGAATCGACTGCAGGATCTTCATGCAGAGGTTCCGGTATGAGTCGTAAGCCATTGACTTCAAAGGGTGCAGAAAAGCTCAGGATCGAGCTTCGGCGCCTCAAGACCGAGGACCGGCCGCGCGTCATCCAGGCGATCGCCGAAGCCCGGGCGCACGGCGACCTGAGCGAGAACGCCGAGTACCACGCCGCGCGCGAACAGCAGGGCTTCATCGAGGGGCGCATCAAGCAGATCGATCACGACCTGTCTCTCTGCGAGATCATCGACGTCTCGCAGTTGCCGGCCGGCGACCGTGTCGTCTTCGGGGCCACCGTGCACCTCGAGGACCAGGACGACGGTTCCGAGGTCGTGTTCCAGATCGTGGGCGAACCCGAGGCGGACGCACGGCACGGGCTGATTTCGATCACCTCACCGATCGCCCGCGCCCTCGTGGGCAAGCGCGAGGGCGACATCGTCGACGTCGCTGCGCCGGCCGGCAACAGGTCGCTCGAGATCGTCGCGGTGCGCTACGTTTGAGGCGGTCGCGAGGGTTCCGGGCGGAGTCGCCGGGCGGTTCCGCGGGTCAGGCGGGCAACAGGATTCCGGGCACGTCGGGATTGCGCCTGTAGTAGAGCGCGACGTGCCCGATGCGCTGCACGAGTTCCGAACCCGTCGAGGCGGCCAGTTCATGGAGGATGGCGTCGCGTGTCTCGCGGTCGCCGACTCGCGCGCGCACTTTTACGAGTTCGTGGTCGGCAAGCGCCCGGTTCAGTTCAGCGACGAGGTTTGGCGAGATGCCGCCCTGTCCGACCAGTACGACGGGATTGCGGTCGTGGCCCAGCCGGCGAAGGTACTTGCGTTGGGGTTCGGTGAGGGACATGGCGGAAGTCGGGGTTTCGTCAGGGGGTACGGGGTCGCAGCCAACCGGACGGTGATCGGCAGTCGGCCGGTAGTGTAAAACCGGAATGGTCGGCGCGCCCGTTTCTTCGCCAGCCGCCTCCTGGATCACTGCCGGACGGACTTGCCCTTAGACTACCCGCTACCCGCTAGCCCCCCCTCGCTTACCGTGGCAAAGCGCACCAAGAGTTCTGCCCGCTGGCTCGCCGAGCACGCCGCCGATCCATACGTGAAGCGGGCGCACGAGGAGGGCTGGCGCTCGCGGGCGGCCTTCAAGCTGGAGGAAATCCAGCGAACCGACCGCATATTGCGGCCCGGAATGACGGTCGTGGACCTCGGTGCGGCACCGGGCGGATGGAGCCAGTTTGCCGCGAGGACGCTCGGCGGCAAGGGCCGGGTAATAGCACTCGACCTGCTCGAGATGCCGGCGCTGCCGGGCGTCGAGTTCATCAAGGGCGATTTTTCCGAGGACGCGGTTCTGGCCAGTCTCCAGGCGACTCTCGGCGGTGACAGGGTCGATCTTGTAATGTCCGACCTGGCCCCCAACATGATGGGCATTGCCGACGTCGACCATGACCGTTCCATGCACCTCGTGGACCTGGTCGTGGACTTCGCGGCGCACAGTCTGCGTCCGGGCGGCGACCTGCTCATGAAGGTGTTCCAGGGTCGCGAGTTCCAGCCGCTGATCGCCCGGCTGCGGGGGGAGTTTGAATCCGTGAAGTTGCGCAAGCCGAAAGCTTCGAGGTCCCGTAGCGCTGAGCTCTACGTTCTGGCACGCGGGTATCGATTGGTGTAGTGTCGTTCGGGCATGGAACTGCCGCGCGGCACGCTCCGGCCCGACTGGAACCGAGGTCAAAGGAATTGAACGATCTGGCCAAGAATGTCGTCCTGTGGATCGTGATCGCCGTCGTGCTCGCGACGGTGGTCAGCAACTTCAGCGGTCGCACCAGCGCGGTCCAGGAGATGCCGTACTCCACGTTCCTCACGCACGTGAAGGACGGGACGGTCTCGCAAGTGACCTTCACCGGCGACAAGATCAACGGGCTGCGCTCCACCGGCGAGCAGTTCGTCGTCTACAACCCCGAGACCGACAACTCCGCGCTGATCGGCACGCTGCAGCAGAACGGCATCACGTTCAGCGCCGCGCCGCCGGAGCGCCAGTCTTTCCTGATGCAGCTGTTCATCTCCTCGTTCCCGATCCTGCTGCTGATCGGCGTCTGGGTGTACTTCATGCGCCAGATGCAGGGCGGCGCCGGCGGACGTGGCGCGATGTCCTTCGGCAAGAGCCGTGCCCGGCTGCTGAACGAGGACCAGGTCAACGTCACGTTTGCGGACGTCGCGGGCGTGGACGAGGCGAAGGAAGAAGTCGGCGAGATCGTCGACTTCCTCAAGGACCCGGCCAAGTTCCAGAAGCTCGGCGGCAAGATCCCTCGCGGCGTGCTGATGGTGGGTTCGCCCGGCACCGGCAAGACGCTGCTCGCCAAGGCGATCGCGGGTGAAGCCAAGGTTCCGTTCTTCACGATCTCGGGCTCTGATTTCGTCGAGATGTTCGTCGGTGTCGGCGCATCGCGAGTGCGCGACATGTTCGAACAGGCGAAGAAGCAGGCACCCTGCATCATCTTCATCGACGAGATCGACGCGGTCGGGCGCCATCGCGGCGCCGGCCTCGGCGGCGGTCACGACGAGCGTGAGCAGACGCTGAACCAGTTGCTGGTCGAAATGGACGGCTTCGAGGGCAACGAGGGCGTGATCGTCATCGCCGCCACGAACCGGCCGGACGTGCTCGACCCGGCGCTGCTGCGGCCGGGCCGCTTCGACCGGCAGGTGGTCGTGCCACTGCCGGACGTGCGCGGCCGCGAGCAGATCCTCAAGGTCCACATGCGCAAGCTGCCGCTGGCCGAGGACGTCAGGCCGTCGATCATCGCGCGCGGCACGCCCGGCTTCTCCGGCGCCGATCTCGCCAACCTGGTCAACGAGGCGGCGCTCTTCGCGGCGCGCGCCAACAAGCGCACGGTGACGATGGACGAGTTCGATCGCGCCAAGGACAAGATCATGATGGGCGCCGAGCGCAAGTCCATGGTCATGGACGACAACGAGAAAAAGCTCACCGCTTACCACGAGGCCGGGCACGCGCTCGTCGGGCTCAACGTCCCGGATCACGACCCGGTCTACAAGGTGACGATCATCCCGCGCGGCCGTGCGCTCGGCGTGACCATGTTCCTGCCGGAAGCCGACCGCTACAGCACCAGCAAGCGGCAACTGGAGAGCCGCATCGCCACGCTGTTCGGCGGACGCGTCGCCGAAGAAATGATCTTCGGGCGCGAGTCGGTCACCACGGGCGCGTCGAACGACATCGAGCGTGCGACAGAGATCGCGCGCAACATGGTGACGAAATGGGGTTTGTCCGACAGGCTCGGCACGCTCACCTATGCCGAGGACGACGGTGAAGTATTTCTCGGCCGCCAGGTGACCCAGCACAAGCAGGTGGGCGACAAGACCCGGGATGCGATCGACGACGAAGTTCGCAGCGTGATCGACAGCAACTACCAGCGCGCCAGGGAGATCCTGGAGCGCGAGCTCGACAAGCTCCACAAGATGGCCGACGCACTGATCAAGTACGAGACCATCGACGAGAGCCAGATCCGCGACATACTGCAGGGTCGCGATCCGCAGCCGCCCGCCGACTGGGAAGACCGTGACGTTCCGAGCTCCGGCTCCAAGCCGCGAGACCGACGCGACGACGAAGCCCCGAGCGGCCGACCCGCCGCACAGCACTGACGACGATGCAGCGCCCGGCTCAAGCCGGTCGCTGCATCTTGGCACCCCATTCGCGATGTATCTCGTACTCCGTGCTGAACGTGACCCCGGATTCGTTCTCCGACGGTGGCCGGTACGCAAGCCTCGACGCAGCCGTGGCGCGCGCCGAGCGCATGGTCGAGGAGGGCGCGGCGATCGTGGACGTTGGCGGTGAGTCGACACGTCCCGGGGCATCGCCCGTTTCCTCGGACGAGGAGATCCGGCGAGTCGTGCCGGTCATCGAGCGCCTCGTGTCGCGCGTGGCGGTGCCCGTGTCGGTGGACACGAGCTGGTGAGCGCGGCTTCGAGCGGTGCGGCCGTGTGCCTGATGCACATGCAGGGGGAGCCCGCCACCATGCAGTCGGCCCCGGCTTACCGGGACGTGGTCGCGGATGTCCGGGGCTTCCTCGACGCGCGCGTCGCGGCCTGTCTTTCCGCCGGCATTCCGCGCGAAAAGATCTGCATCGACCCCGGCATCGGCTTCGGCAAGCTGCCGGAACACAACCTCGCGCTGCTCGCAGGGCTCGCGGGAATCGGCGAGCCGTCGTTGCCGGTCATGGTCGGCGTGTCACGCAAGTCGCTGGTCGGTATGATCACGGGTCGCCCGCCGGCCGACCGGCTGGCAGGCAGCGTTGCATTCGCCGCGCTGGCCGTGGCCCGGGGTGCGAGGATCGTGCGGGCACACGACGTCGCGGCGACAGTCGACGCGGTGAAGGTCGCGGCGGCGCTGCTGCCCGCTCTGCAGGGAGATCGATGACGATGGGACGGAAGTATTTCGGCACCGACGGCGTTCGCGGGCGGGTCGGCGAAGATCCGATGACGGTAGAGTTCACGTTGCGGCTGGCGAGCGCGGTCGCTCGCGTGCTGGCACCGAACGGCGGGACGGCGCTCGTCGGCAAGGACACCCGCGTCTCGGGTTACATGTTCGAGGCGGCGCTCGAGGCGGGATTCGTCGCGGCGGGCGTCGACGTCAGCCTCATCGGACCGCTGCCGACGCCGGCCATCGCCTACCTGACGCAGCGATTCGGCTGCAGCTTCGGGGTCGTGATCTCAGCCTCGCATAACCCGTTCGAGGACAACGGCATCAAGTTCTTCGACTCGAAGGGCAGCAAGCTCTCCGACGAGCTCGAGGAGCAGATCGAGGGGTTCCTCGACGGCCCGGCGCTCACCCGCGATTCGACCGGTCTCGGCAAGGCGACGCGCGTGGACAAGTCCCGTGTCGTCTACCAGGAATTCTGCGCGTCGACGCTGCCGCCCGGGATGGACCTGGCGGGCCTCAAGATCGTGATCGACTGCGCCAACGGTGCAGCCTACAAGGTGGCGCCGCGGGTGCTCGCCGACCTGGGCGCCGAGATCATCCCGATCGGCTGCTCGCCGAACGGCCGCAACATCAACCTGCGCTGCGGTTCGACCTCGCCTGAGCTGCTGCAGCTGACGGTGGCCGGAGTCGGTGCCGACGTCGGCATCGCGCTCGACGGCGACGGGGACCGTCTGGTCATGGTGGACCATCTCGGCAGGCTGGTCGACGGCGACCAGTTGATGTACGTGGTGGCGCGCGACAGGAAGGCCCATGGCGGGCTCACGGGGCCGGTCGTCGGCACCGTGATGAGCAATCTCGGCCTCGAGCATGCGCTCAAGGCCGAGGGGATCGCTTTCCTGCGGGCCGCCGTCGGCGATCGCTATGTGCTGGCGATGCTGCGCGAAAACGGTGGCGTACTGGGCGGCGAGACGTCCGGTCACCTGCTGTGCCTCGATCGCACCACGACGGGTGACGGGCTCGTAAGCGCACTGCAGGTGCTGGCCGCCATGAAACGGACCGGCCGGCGGCTGGCCGAACTCACCGCCGGCATGGCCCGGTTTCCGCAGGTTATGGTCAACGTGCGGGTCAAGGAGCGTATCGATCCTGCCAGGTCGCCCGCCATCCAGGCTGCGGTGCAGCGGGTGGAGGCGTCGCTGGGCGACGCGGGACGGGTGGTGCTGCGCGCGTCGGGCACGGAGCCCCTCATCCGTGTCATGGTGGAGGGCCGGGATGAGCCGGTGGTCAAGCGTCATGCGCAGGAACTGGCCGAGGTCGTCCGCCAGGCCGTCTGAGGCGGGGGATTGCACGGAATTGCTTTCCCGGTGACCCGCCGCTAAGATCGCGCGCCTTTCGCGGCCGGCCCCTCGATCCCCAGGGTCGGTCCAGCCTTGGGCGGAGTACCCGATGCGTCGTTCCCTTGTGGCCGGAAACTGGAAAATGCACGGCTCGCGTGCCGAAAACGCGAGCCTGGTCCGGTCGTTGCTTGACCAGGTACGGGCCGATGCGACCACCGAGGTCATGCTCTGCCCGCCGTTCGTCTACCTGCAGGAGGTCGGCCGACTGCTGAAGGACACCGACGTCTCGCTCGGTGCACAGTCGTTGTGTGCGGAGGCGCAGGGTGCCTTCACCGGCGAAGTCTCCGGAGCGATGCTGAAGGACGTCGGCTGCAGTTACGTCCTGGTAGGGCACTCGGAGCGACGCCAGATCTATTCCGAGAGCGATGCGCTCGTCGCGCGGAAATTCGTCGCCGCGCAGTCGCAGGGCCTCGTGCCGGTGCTCTGCGTCGGCGAAACGCTCGAAGAGCGCGAAGGCGAGCGCACGGCGCAGGTGGTGGCGAGGCAGCTCGACGCCGTGCTGGCCGTGACCGGCGCGGGCGCCTTCGGTTCGGCGGTGATAGCCTACGAGCCCGTCTGGGCAATCGGCACGGGCCGCAATGCCTCGCCGCAGCAGGCGCAGGACGTACACGCGATGATCCGCGCCAGGGTCGCTGCGCTGGATGCTACAATCGGCGGGTCCGTGAGAATCCTGTACGGCGGCAGCGTCAAGGCGTCGAATGCGCAGGAGCTCTTTGCGATGCCGGACATCGACGGCGGCCTCGTCGGCGGCGCATCGCTCAAGGCAGACGAATTCGCGCGCATCTGCGCAGCCGCGGACTGACATCGGAGAGAGAGCAGAATGAGCTGGGTACAGACGCTCGCGGTCGTTCTTCACGTGTTGATCGCGGTTGCAATCGTCGCGCTGGTGCTGCTTCAGCGCGGCAAGGGCGCGGACGCCGGAGCCGGGTTCGGCGCCGGCGCCTCTGGAACGGTTTTCGGCTCGCGCGGCTCGGCCTCGTTCCTGTCCCGTACGACGGCGGTGCTCGCGACGCTCTTCTTCGTGTCGAGCCTCGTGCTTTCCTACCTTTTCAGCCAGGGCGTGGCTCCGACCAGCGTTGTGGATCGCGTAAAGACGGAGCAGCCGGCCCCGGCCCCGGCCCCGGCCAGCGGCCTCCCGGTCGCGCCGTTTCCCGCGCTGCCGCCGTCGTCGGCGCCGGCATCGACGCCTGCTCCCACGATCGTGCCTGCGCCTTCGGGTCAGCCGCAGCAGTCGCCCGCAACTCCGGCACAGTAAAGACCGGGTCGAATCGAGTCGTATGCGGATGTGGTGGAATTGGTAGACACGCTAGCTTGAGGGGTTAGTGCCGAAAGGCGTGAGAGTTCGAGTCTCTCCATCCGCACCAGACATGAAAAGGCGAGCCCGTGGGCTCGCCTTTTTCACATCGGCCACCTTACTGCGTCGCAACAGTCCCTGCTAGAATTCATGGCTGTTCGGGACTGCCCCCGGAGCCGCGTCGCGAGATGCTTGCAGAGTACCTGCCGATCCTGATTTTCCTCGCGGTATCCGGCGCGCTCGGCGTGCTGTTGCTGGCGCTGGGGTTCGTCTTCGGTACGAGTCGCCCCGACGCCGAGAAGCTCTCGCCCTACGAGTGCGGATTCGAGGCCTACGAGGATTCGCGCATGAAGTTCGACGTGCGCTACTACCTCGTCGCGATCCTGTTCATCGTCTTCGACCTCGAGATCGCATTCCTCTTCCCATGGGCCGTGGCGCTCGACTCGATCGGCGTGGTCGGTCTCGCGGCGATGGGCGTGTTCCTGCTGGTGCTCGTCGTCGGCTTCGTTTACGAGTGGAAGAAGGGGGCCCTGGAATGGGACTAGAGGCCTCCGAACTGCCCGACCGGGGCTTTGTCACCACGACGGTCGATGCGGTGATGAACTGGGCGCGCACCGGCTCCATGTGGCCGATGACGTTCGGGCTCGCCTGCTGTGCCGTCGAGATGATGCACGCGGGCGCCGCACGCTATGATCTCGACCGCTTTGGAATCGTGTTCCGGCCGAGCCCGCGCCAGTCGGACGTGATGATCGTCGCGGGCACGCTCGTCAACAAGATGGCTCCGGCGCTGCGCAAGGTTTACGACCAGATGCCCGAGCCGCGCTGGGTGATCTCGATGGGCTCCTGTGCGAACGGCGGCGGCTACTACCACTACTCGTATGCGGTAGTGCGCGGCTGCGACCGCATCGTGCCGGTGGACGTCTACGTGCCCGGGTGTCCTCCCACGGCGGAGGCGCTGCTTTACGGGTTGATCCAGCTGCAGAAGAAGATCCATCGCACGATGACGATCGCCCGCTGAGCACCGTATGAGCCAGACGCTCGAAAAAACTGCCGAGGCGCTCTCGGCGCGCTTCGCCGGCAAGCTGCTGAGCGTGCGTTCGCATTGCGGCGAGCTCACGTTCGAGGTCGAGCCGTCGAGCCTGCTCGAGGTCTGCCTGGCGCTGCGCGACGAGCCGGACTGGCGCTTCGAGCAGTTGATAGACCTGACCGGCGTCGACTACCTGACGTTCGGGCAGTCCGACTGGACGACCGACTCGGCGACCTCGAGTGGTTTCAGTCGCGGCAGGACGCAGGTCGCGACCGGCACGCCGCCGGACTCCAATTCCGGTTCGGACGGCGCCGCGACGGCATCGGATTGCGGCGATCGACGATTCGCGGCCGTCTATCACCTGCTCTCGGTGAGCCACAACCGGCGCCTGCGGCTGCGTGCCTTTGCCGATGGCGGCGAGCCGCCCATGCTCGACTCGGTCGTCGGCATATGGTCGTCGGCCGACTGGTTCGAACGCGAGGCATTCGACCTGTTCGGAATCATCTTCCGCGGACACCCGGACCTGCGCCGCATCCTGACCGATTACGGCTTCGTCGGTCACCCGTTCCGCAAGGATTTCCCGCTCATCGGCAACGTCGAGGTGCGCTACGACGCAGAGAAAGGTCGGGTCGTTTACGAACCGGTGGGCATCGAGCCGCGCACGCTGGTGCCACGCGTCATTCGCGACGACAACCGTTACGAGGCGGCGCTGAAGGATTCCCCCGGCCATGGCTGAGATCCGCAGCTACACGATGAACTTCGGCCCGCAGCACCCTGCGGCGCACGGCGTGCTGCGTCTCGTGCTCGAGATGGACGGCGAGGTCGTGCAGAAGGCCGATCCGCACGTCGGGCTGCTGCACCGCGGCACAGAAAAGCTCGCGGAGTCGAAGCCGTTCAACCAGTCGATCGGGTACATGGACCGGCTCGACTACGTCTCGATGATGTGCAACGAGCACGCCTACGTGTTGGCTATCGAGAAGCTGCTTGGCGTGGAGGTACCGCTGCGGGCCCAGTACATCCGCGTCATGTTCGATGAAATCACCCGCATCTTGAACCACCTGATGTGGCTCGGCGCCCACGGCCTCGACATCGGTGCGATGACGGTTTTCCTGTACTGCTTCCGCGAGCGCGAGGACCTGATGGACTGCTACGAGGCGGTCTCGGGCACGCGCATGCACGCGACCTACTACCGGCCCGGCGGGGTGTACCGCGATCTGCCGGACACGATGCCGAAGTACCAGTCGTCGCGCTGGAAGTCGCAGAAGGACGCCGACCGGCTGAACGAGAAGCGCTCGGGCACGATGCTCGACTTCATCGAAGACTTCACCACGCGCTTTCCGTCCTGCGTGGACGAGTACGAGACGCTGCTCACCGACAACCGGATCTGGAAGCAGCGCACCGTCAACATCGGCGTCGTGACGCCGGAGCGTGCGCTGAATCTCGGCTTCACCGGTCCGATGCTGCGCGGCTCCGGGCTGGCCTGGGACCTGCGCAAGAAGCAGCCGTACGAAGTCTACGCAAAGATGGATTTCGACATCCCGGTCGGCGTGAACGGCGATTGCTACGACCGCTACCTCGTGCGCGTCGAGGAAATGCGGCAGTCGAACCGGATCGTGAAGCAGTGCGTCGACTGGCTCAGGGCAAACCCGGGCTCCGTGATGGCGGGGGACCACAAGATCGTCCCTCCGACCCGTGAGCAGATGAAGGGCGACATGGAGTCGCTCATCCACCACTTCAAGCTCTTTACCGAGGGCTACTGCGTGCCTGCGGGCGAGGCCTACGCCGCGGTCGAGGCGCCCAAGGGCGAGTTCGGCATCTACCTCGTCTCGGACGGCGCCAACAAGCCGTACCGGCTCAAGTGCCGCGCGCCCGGCTTCCCGCACCTCGCGGCGCTCGACGAGATGGTGCGGGGTCACATGCTGGCCGACGTGGTCGCGGTGATCGGGACCGCGGACATCGTGTTCGGGGAGATCGACCGGTGAGCGAGCAGTTGCAAGGGGCGGAAGGGGAAGTGCTTTCGCAGCACGTCCGCGAGGAGATCGACCGCTGGGTGGCCAAGTTTCCGCCCGAGCGTCGGCGTTCGGCCGTGATTTCGGCGCTGCACGCGGCCCAGCACGAGAAGGGCTTCCTGACGCAGGAGACGATGGACGCGGTCGCCGCATACCTCGGCCTGCCGCCGATCCAGGTCTACGAAGTCGCGAGTTTCTACTCGATGTTCGAGACGAAACCCTGCGGCCGTCACCACATCTCGGTGTGTACCAACATTTCCTGCATGCTCTGCGGTGGCGAGGAAATCCTCGGGCACGTGGAGAAACGCCTCGGCATCAAGGTGGGCGAGAGCACCCCGGACGGACGCTTCTACCTCAAGAAGGAAGAGGAGTGCCTCGCGGCCTGCAATGGCGCGCCGATGATGATGGTCGACCACGTCTACTTCGAAAACCTGACGCCGGAGACGGTGGACAGGATTC
>PDVJ01000321.1_pt1 | contig 15741 bp, 19 predicted proteins | sample 1369811 | NCBI WGS metagenome assembly PDVJ01 (sample SAMN07795376, study PRJNA414565) | Alkali sediment metagenome, whole genome shotgun sequencing project. | reverse complement strand
TACGCTCGTACCTTGTACTATGCATCACATCGACGTCAGGATTGAGAAAGATATTTACGACGTCAACAACACCCTTGCAGACAATAATGCAAAACTCTTAAAAGACCATGGCGTCCGGGCATTTGACCTGCTTGGAGCCATCGGTTCAGGAAAAACTGCACTCATTGAGCGTCTTGTCCCCCTGCTTAAAAAAAGGGGGTTGCGTGCAGGTGCCATTGCCGGAGATGTGTTTGGTGACGATGATTTCAAGCGGATCGTAGCGCTGGGTATTCCGGCGTTCAATGCAAATACCGGCAAGGAATGTCATCTTGATGCACACCTTGTAGAACACGCGATCGAACACCTGCCGCTCAATGATATCGATATCCTCTTTATTGAGAACGTGGGCAATATGGTCTGTCCGACAGATTTCCGTCTTGGGGCAGAAAAGAGAATTGTTATTGTGAGTTCAACGGAAGGCGATGACGTGGTAAACAAGCATCCGATGATGTTCCGTGACTGCACGATCGGGGTGATCAACAAGGTTGATCTCGCCCCCTTTGTTGGAGCAAACATCGAGCGGATGGAATCAGACATCCACCGGTACAATCCCCAAATGCCTGTATTCAGAACCAACCTTAAAACCGGTGATGGTATTACGGCACTTCTTGATACAATTCTCTCGTAAAAAATTTGAAAAATCGAATACTTCTGCTAGAGAAAAGATCTCCTGATTTTTTTGTCAGGCATTCCCCGGGTATTTAAAAAAAATACCCCTCGCTAACCCCTTGGGGTCGGGCAGGGAAACTACAAGCAAACGGGAAATACTATAAATAATTCTGAAGGGAATATATAGAGCACCATCTTCGGGACAGGTTTCCGCAGCAATATTATTGAGAGTGATACTATGCAGTGGCAAGGAGAATCAGTACGAAAAGTGACTGGTGGCAGGCGCCGCCCGGCACAGATGAAGCGGAGAACGGAGATCGGGCTCGCACCCGCAGATACCCATATCGGTGAAGACCGGAGAAGGAATATCCGTACTACCGGTGCAAACCAGAAAGTCCGTGCGCTCCGTGCAAGCTTTGCAAATGTGACCAATCTTACAAACGGCGAATGCAAAAAGGTTAAAATCGCGAGTGTTGTTGAGAATGGGGCGAACCCGAACTACGTGCGGCGAAATCTTCTGACGAAAGGCGCGATCATCAAGACTGAGATGGGAAATGCCCGTATCATGAGCCGCCCGGGTCAGGACGGCGTTATCAACGCGGTGTTACTCAAATAACCTAAAAATACCTCCAAGACCAGACTTTTTTTAAGATCATTTTTTTGAGATTTACCTGCATTTTCCCCGTTAAGGATGCGGCAGAGTAAAAATAATATCTCCCGGAACCAGTATTCAGCAATCTTTTTTCTTTAAGACCTGCACATAGTCTAACTATGCGAAGGATCTATTATCGTTTCCCTCAGCGGGTGGACCTGTCATTTGCAATGGGAATGCCGTTTAACGAAACACTGAAGTATATTGCTGGTCTGGATAGTGCGGAATCCACCAAGACGACCGGAAAGGAACTGGTGAAGGTCAAGACAAAGGTGAAGATTGCGATCGACCGGGCGACATTTGGGGACATTACGCCGGATGTATTGCGTCCGGGTGTGATCACGGAAGCGGTTGATATGCAGGTCTCTTTGCTCGCGCTTGCACTTCGCGGTGGTGGAAAAGTTCCGATTGCAAATGACGTCTTCTATATCAGACTGACCGACCAGGTATCAAGGACCGACATTGATATTGCAAAGGAAGGGCGGGGCGAGGGACTGGATGCGCTGGACCTGAAAAATATCCTTCTGGGTGCCTCAAAGTGACGATCCGAACCACGGTCGCAGCACCCTTCAAACACACCCGGAAAACCGGGATGAGAAAGAACGAGCTGGTCTATTATTACGCGCTTGACCGTAAGTGGATGAGCACTGAGCAGGCGAATCTGCTTCTCCTGCGGGCTGAAGAAGACGGGCTTCTCGGTCAGGCGAATGGCGTCTTCTCTCCCCGCTTTGATATCACGGAGATTATCATTCCCGTTGGATTCAAACCTACTTCTTCAATCTTTGAGCGCAATGATCCATCGCAGGAACTGATTGGCAGGATTGCACAAGCGCAGGGTATGCAGGAAACCGAAGTCGTTTCTGAAATGAACCGGATCATCAAAGAGCGGTTTGATGGCAATCTTCTCCCATCGGCAGCACTGGTTCTGCTCGCAAAAAAATACAATGTCCCTTTCAAAGATTTAAGAGAAGCGCTCATAACGAGCGTGAAAAAAGGGTAATTCCTGTTAGAGGGTTTGATTTTTTTAACCCTTTGCCCGATGCGAAAAACCCGATCTGTAACAACAAAGTATTTCGCTCATTTATCGCTTATATATTTCCAAACAAGTGTAATGAGGTATATCATGACGAGCAACAGACAGAATCTGCGGGACACCCCTCGGGTATCGCTGCACTTATATTCAGGAGAGGGATCTTTATGACCAGAAAATGGGTAGTGATCTTTGTAATTTTAACCCTTGTAGGAATTGTACTAATAAGTGGTTGTACAAGTCAGCCATCTACGACACAGACGACTACCAAACCGACAGGAACCAGTACCCAACAGACGCTCTCTACCAATCTGACAGTTAAACCAACAACACAGGTTACTATCCCGGTGACCGGTGTATTTGTCAAAGTCAGTTATATCGGTGGTTTTTCCGGGACGTATGGCGCGAATGGTGTAATGCAAAAAGTAAGAAATTCCGGTACTAGATTGTATGAAATCACCAATGAGACAGGAAACGTCTCGGCAACCTTCATCAAGGAAGACGGTTCCACGAAACATGATATTACTGTTGAACTCTGGAAAAACGGGAAATCGTTAACGTCTGCGAGAAACTCAACGCCGTTTGGCACAGCCAGTATCATCTATAAGCTCTAGTAATTTTCTTCTCTCTTTTTATTTTGCTTAAAATGGTGAGAGAAAACCAAAAAATTAAACCGAAAAAAAAAATTGAAATATTATCTTCTGCCGGCTTTTACCTTTTTCTCTGCTGTCTCTCCCTCGACCTTGGGGAAGAGTTCTTCCAGGGTTTTGTCTCCATAGGTGGTTACGCGGGCATTTATCTGTACGAAGTCAGCGGTGATCTCGTTTGACCGGATCGTCTTTCTCCTTCGCTCTCCTTCCATAGTTGGATGGAACCCGACACCGGCCGTCATGAGCAGTTTTTTGCGCCCTGCGCCCGGCAGGCTTTTTTTTGCCGGAATTCCTGTCCGATCGGACGCACCGGTTATCAGGATCTTGTAACCTGCAAGTCCCATTGCACCTGCGTCGATTTCCTGTCCGATACGTTTGCCAACGATTGCGCCCGCGGCGCCGCCACTTGCGTCCACATTATAAGCGCGACCGGTTTTTGGGTCTGATACGACGATTTTTAACTCAACCATCTTTTTTGCTCCGTATTGATTTTCATCAAAAAACCCAGGTATTGGATTTTTTCACGTCTCTGGGCTGCCGGCAATTATGCCTACACATGAGAAGTACCCATTTTATTATACTGGTACGCTATTAAATCCTCGCGTCAATGGTAAGTACCTCTATGGCTATTTCCCCCAGAAGGGCTCACTTTTCCGCTTCATCGTCGTGAACTCACCAAGAATTTCCTGTGTGCTCACGTTCAGGGTTTTGAGCATCTCGCGCTCGAGAACTTTCACGTGACGCTCCGGAATATCCACAAACAGGTCATCCCCCACGTTCAGCTGCCGCCCTACGGTAACACCCTCAATCGAGATCGCAACTTCAAGTCCGGCATCTGCTTCGCGAATGGATTCCTGGCGGAGCTGCATGGATTTGAGATGCCCTACTTTCTTCCCGTCAGTTTTTATAAGGTTAACATCGTTGCGCAGCTTCCCGCCAAGCACCCGCACTCCGACAACCGCAGGGTTGCTTTGACGGAATACACAATCAGGAAGGAGCCGGATTTTTGCCGGCATCACAATGTGCTCAAAACGCTGCTTTTCCAGGAGCCGTTTCTGCTCGTCCCGCCACGCAAGATACTGGTCGATCAGCTGGTAGATTACTCTTCCCTCAAACACTTTTACCTGCGTATACAGGGGGTTTTTGATCATATCAGAAGCGTCAGGAAGGATCTGGGTATTAAACGAGAGAAGTACGCGAAATACCGGGTTTTTGATGGTTTCCGTATCAATCAGGTCGTGCCGGCTTACCGGTCCGACTTCTGCCCGCATTACGCCGATGTCTTTTCCCTCAAGCTCCTTACAGAGTGCTTCCAGAGCCCCGATTGTATCTGCCTTAATTACGATTCCTTCTTCAGCGAGTTTGACGTGAATCTCAGTCATCTCTTTTTTTATCTTTGCTTCGACTTCTTCCCTGTTGCCACGGATTACAAAAAACGGCGACCCTGCAATCACGCTCTCGAGGTTCGGAGCGGTGACCTTGATCCCGGCCGCTGCAGCTACTGACTTCACCCGATCGAACCTGTCTTCAATGAGGATCTCTTTCATGGGGCGGGGTTTTAAGAGCGACCGCACTTTCGTCACCACAACAGCCTCCTGTGTGGCAACTGCAATTTCATCACCAATCGCAAGTGTCCCGTCATACAGGATCACGTCAAGCGTCGTCCCAAGTCCTCTTTCTTCCTTGACTTCAAGTACGGTACCAGCGCCCGGACCTTCGACCAGAAGTGCAAGTTCCTCTCCCATATACCGCTGGGCAAGCCCGATCATTACCAGCAGGAGATCTGAAATGCCTTCTCCGGTATGAGCACTGACCGGCACAATTGCCAGGTTGCGTTTGAAATCAGATACCCTGTCGAACCGGTCTGAAGAAAATTCAAGCTCAGCAAGCTTGCCAACGATTTCGTAGGTCTTGTTCTCCACATCCCCCTTCACCCGATCGTTTTGCTTGGAAAATGATGTAAGGAACGACTCATTCTCGAATACCCGCCAGCCATGAATCCGGTCAATCTTGGTGGCTGCAACGACAAAGGGTGTCCGGCAGTTCCGCAGGATCTGAAGTGCTTCTATTGTCTGGGGCTGGAACCCCTGGTTGATATCGACCACAAGGATTGCCATGTCAGCTAATGCCCCGCCACGTGCCCGCAGGGTGGTGAATGCGTGATGCCCCGGAGTGTCGATGAATAACAATCCAGGAATATTGATGGATTTCCCCATGGTCCCACTCATAGATCGGATCGCTTCTATCGGGACAATGGTCGCTCCGATGTGCTGGGTAATCGCACCTACTTCGGAACTGACAACAGAGGATCCGCGTATACGGTCCAAAAGAGAGGTCTTCCCGTGATCAACATGCCCCATGACGCAGACAATAGGCGTTCTGATCTTCGGATTCTCCGCCATATTCCAAGACCCTCGTTCCCGCTCTGATTCAGAAGAAAAATACCCAATTCCCGGTGCACAATCACCTGATGTGCCGCGCCTCAATTTCCAGGAATTGTGTTCAGAGCCACCTGATATGTAATGGACACCTGACCCTATTAATAATCACTTATCATCCTTGGTTGCCGTTCCTTCACAAATGAACCCCGGTATCCCCTTCCGGCGATGGATCTGCAAGGATACATTAATCAGAGTCCGGTGCAAATGTAAAAGGGACATTTGCCAGGGTGGGGTAGTTGGTTATCCTAGAGGACTGTGGATCCTCCGACCCGGGTTCGAATCTCGGCCCTGGCCTTTTCTTTTCTCTATGTCTTTCTCTCACTTTCACCCTGCTCACATGCTCAGTTTTTCCCTTCATATCCCCCTGTTTGAGTTGGAGAACTACAATGCAAAATACTATACGCAGGCCCGAAGTAAAAAAAAATATCCAGACTATGAACCGTTTCCTGTCCGAACGATTCTCCCGCCGTTTTAAATTATTACAGAAATAAATATAGTGGAGAAATTCTATGGATATCGTTGTTCTTGTCGGCTACCTTGCCGGAACCCTCACTACTATCTCATTTGTCCCGCAGGTGATCCGTACCTGGAAACTCAAAGAGACCAAGGATTTCTCGCTTGCTATGCTCCTCCTCTTTGCAGCAGGGATGCTTTTGTGGACAGCATATGGGATCTGGATCAACTCCTTTCCTATCATCGCAGCAAATATCATCACCTTTGGTCTCGTCCTCTTCTTACTCTGGATGAAGATCAGATACCGGTGATATCCTGTTTTACCGTACTTTCGTTGTAATCAGGGCGCATTGAGAAAAATTTGTAAAAAAAAAGGATTTTTTATTCCTGCAGGAGCACGAGACAACCTGCAATTTTGTCGTGGAGTCCCTGTCGTTTCTCGGTAAGCCCGATCATAAGGAATCCAATAAAGAAGATCAGCACGGAGATGATTTTTGCAAATTGACGAAGTGTAGCCCGTGCAAATGTTGGTTTGTTCCCCTCGAGATCGGTCACCATGATACGCATCAGCAGTTTACCTGGCGTTGCCTGGCTGCGAGAAGACTCAAAGCCGGCATAATAGAGCCACGGAATGATAATGATGAGCACACCCAGAGCTGTAATAATCGGAAAAACCGCTGCATCGACAGTTCCTGCTTCTGTAAGAGCATCGATCGGTGCCCGCTGAACCAGGAGGTAGTATGCATATCTTAACCCGTTTGTCAGGGAAAAAAATGTAATTACAATTATCCCGATAAGGAGAATGAGGATTGTATCAACAATCCAGGCAATAAATCTCCTGCCAAGGCCGGCATATATCCCGACCTCGGGCCCCTCCACCTCTTCAGGAGTGGCGATGGGTGTTACCGGGTTCGCCACAATATCCGACCCGCACCATTGACAGAATTTTCCTAAAGCATCAGTCTCTTTTCCACATTTCGGACAGAACATTCCCTTTTACTCCTGATATGTAAAGTTAATCCGGGTGTCCTTTTTAATTTAACTGTTCTTTTCTGTCATTTCATGCATTTTTCCTGCCCGGAACCTGCGCACTGCCAGAAAAATCCGTTATAATCGGGTAAACACCATTCAGCACGATTGAAGAGCGCAAATCAGAAATATAAAAAAAATTAAAGCTTTCTTTATGAAATACACCCTCACTCTGGTAGCCGCACTCGGGCTTGTGCTCTGTGCGCTCTCTGCCGGTTGTACCAGCCCGACGCAGGCAGAGATAAAACCTCCGGAAACGACCGTTCCCACACTCCCCACGGTCACATCCACGTCATCCTCTATTTCCACCGTGGTATCAACACCGGTTGCGGTCGAAACCCTGCCAGCAGGACAAAATGTTAATATTCACGTCGAAAAACAGCGTCCTGACGCTACTATCCACCTGCTCTATAATGGCGGCGAAGGAGAGATGTTCGTCCAGAATATCATGATGCGGGTTACCCGTTCTGATGGACAGGTTGAAGAGCAGTACTTAAACGACAAAACAAGAAAACCACGTCGTGGCGATGAGCTGGTTATGGCCGGTACCAGGGGCACTGACCAGGTTGTGGTTTTCCTCACGAGCTCAGGAAAAACATACAGGATTTTTGATAAACCCCTTGTGTTGCCTTATTATTAAAAGATCCATTCATTTTTTTCAAATCTTAACCTGTCTGGTGCGTTTTCCCGATTTTACCTGCATACCATTGCGTTATAAAACAGAGAAGAATAACTATTGCCAGTGTAATTCCGAGCACAAGCCACTGTTCCCCACCAGCTGTTCCTATAGCGAGTCGTGTCAGCAGGTTAAGGGGATTTGATGGCAAAGCAAGGGCAAACAGGATAACAACTACCAGCGCCGTGGAAAAGATGAACTGTGCAGCAGTACGTTCGCGGTAGTGCAGTGCAGTGAGAGCTCCAAGCAGGATCAGGATAAGCGAAGTTACGGTAACCTGGAGCAGGATCAGTCCTGAATTCAGGATTACGATACCGTTGATCATCAGGAGAACCAGCCATGCACCTGCCTGGATGGGTACGAGCACCTCGCAGGCAATCACTTTCCCCCAGACAATCTCCACAAAGGTGACCGGCGTTGAGATAAGGGTTTCCAGCGTTTCGTGCTGGTATTCTTCTGTGATCAGGTCGATGACAAGTGCCGATGCGATGATCGCTGGCATGAAGACAAGAAGAGGGATCAGCAGGCCATACACAAATTCGTAGAAGTCCCCGCTGCCGCTCGTTTTTGGGATTTGAACCTGGACAACTTCCTGCTTTAACCGGTCTGCACGGATCTCCCGGAGTTCCTGTTCATATTTCAGGAAAATATCCCTGAGCTTTACTTCGACGATAGCAGTCTGGAGATCATTTTGGAGGGTATAGAGTGTTATCTTGACCGGCTCCTGTGCCTCTGGCTGTGTATCGGGCATATAGATAACAGCGGCCAGTTTGCGTTCTTTGAGAGCTGCTACAGCTGTGGAAAGATCCATCTGGTAGACACGGAAATCCTTGCTTGCCTGGAGATTGGAGAGTAATTGCGATTCATTCCCGGCATAGGCAATACTGTACCGGGAACTGGAATATTTCGAGAGCGAAGACGGGTCGTACATAGACGTAAGCCCTACCATCAGGAATGATGAGAACATGGCGATGAAGAGCTGGAGCAGGACTGCAAGGAGGATCGTCCTCTCGTTTAAAAGCCCCCGGAACTCCTTTTTTGCAATAATAGTCAGGTGTTTTTGTTTCATCCAATCCACCCCAGAATGAAATAGAGATTATACAGGCAGTGCACAACCACAGCGATGGCAAGGCCGGGAATATATCCTTTTTTCCCCCAGATTTTCAGGCAGCAGGCAACAATAAGCACACAGACAAAGTGAAGGAGCAGTGGCAGCCAGAGAGAGCCCAGTGATAAAAAGAGGATGCTGCCAAAGACCGAGTCTGAAATTTGTGCGATTGTGGCAAAGAGGAGCAGTTTTTCCCCGACCAGAAATCCGATTGCGGTTGCTGCGCAGGCAAGGAACAGGTTTTTCCACGTAAGGAATTCAGGATCACGGGCATAAATAGTGTAAATCCCCACACTCTTTGCAAGCTCCTCGATCAATGCCGACAATAAAAGCAGGAACACCAGCGAGTAGGGCATGGGGAGGTTAAAAAAGAGTACCAGGCACATCATCTGAGCCATGAAGACGAATGGGATAGAGAAGCCGCTGAGTAAAAAGAGCGAAATGAAGGGATAATTCCGCGACAGGATCTCTGACAGGAATTCCCGCAGACGTGTTACAAGCCTCTTTTCGGAAAAGAGTCGTTCAGCCTTAAAATTACTTGCGGCGATGTAGAAGATTACAGCACCCGTCAGCCAGAAAAGCGAAGTAGAGTAAAGATAGTCGGTGATCGTCCAGGAAGAACCCTGAATGGTGAGGACAATAAGAGTGAGAGGGGAGATGAGGCTGATAACGTGGACATTGGCAAAAATACTCGGGAAGAAAAGGTAGGAAGTTGCAACAGTTGAGAAGAAGATCGATAGAAACGAGAGTTCTTTGAAACTGCGTGCGAGCATCCCGATAAGCAGAGCATTGGCCAGGAAGAAGAAAATGACCGGGATGAGGGGAAGAATGATCACCGTTGACGCCCTGATGTAAACTGTAAGTCCGGCGCATATGACAACCATACCGATAAAATACGGGAGTGCCTTACCGATGATAATTGACGATGACCTGAGAGGTGTGGAGAGGAGGATCTCGCCCTTGCGCTCGATTCGCTCGTTCATGATGCTCATCATGAAGAACTGTGAGGTAAAGTAGAGCGGGAAAATAAAAATGAAGACTAAGATGATGGAATCAAAAGGGAGAGGAGGGGAGAGCTGGGATGGTGTCTTGAAGTCCCCCATCGAGCTGTCAGTTGTTGACAGCACCTCAGTGTAGCGTGAGATCTGGGAATTCTTTGCATTCGACTGGACCAGTTTCTGGCGCAGCTCTTCCTGTGAGATCGCGAGTGTCGGTGACGGAGTGGGAACATTTTTTACTTCTCCTTCAGGGACAGGAGCGATCCGACGCGGGGCAGCACTGACATACTGTCCGCTCTGGGTTGCTAAAAAGGTGAGTTCGCTTTTTACACTCTGGGTGTCGATCCAGAGCGGGTATGCAGCAAAGAGATCATCTTCTGTATTGTAGATGCTATTGATATATTTCGCATAATCACGTTCGAGGGTTTTTTGTGCTGAATCAGCCTTGTCAGTCTCACTGCTATACACGGTACCCTGCAAAATAATGAGATCAAAGGAGTTCCTGTTTGCGTTCAGGAGGGGTGTATCAAGCAGGTAAACAGAGAACCGTGCATCGCTGGCAAGAAGCTGGGCAATCTGGGGGTCATCCACGCCCACTTCGTACATTCCGTCCTGCAGGTGCAATCCGGTCTGGGCGGAAAAACCCGTCACCAGCATGAGCAGGACAAAAAGGATAATAGATACCGGCAGGACGTCCCGGCTCATCATGGAGAAGGATTTTTTCACTTCCCATCGTGCGATGGTGGCTATGTCAGTAAGTGTGCTCATGAGCAATCCTTTCTCTGGTTGACGGTAACTACTGCCATTACGGTATTGTATGAACCACTGCGGTAAAGGTTGAGTACAGAGTTCTATAGGGTATTGGTCAAATAATCATCGGTGTTGACATAGCAGGTCTCCCTTCTTTCACGGTATTGCCAGTACTGGGTTTCATGCACCTTTCCTTTTCCAGCGCCTACCAGAATGATCATTTCCGCTTCGCAATTTACGTACCTGCAGAATTGAAACCTGCTTTTTCAACCAGGATCACCATGAAAGGACTGCCCGAATCCCAAGGTATATGTTTCACCCCGGGCAAGTCTGATCGACAAGGATACTGTTCATGATTACTGCCCGTAACCTGACGAAAAAATTCGACACCTTTTCTGCACTGGACGATGTGAGCTTTGCCTTTGAAGATGGCGAGATCTTCGGGATAATCGGGCATAACGGCGCAGGTAAGACAACGCTCCTCAAAATTATTTCCGGCCTGATCGCACCAACATCCGGCGAACTGTATATCAACGATGTGGATGTGGTGAAAAACCCGATGACCCTCAAGGAAACTCTGGGTTACCTGCCCGAAGAGTCACGGCTGTATGAAACAATGACTGCTGAGAACTATCTCGCGTTCTTCGGTGAAATTTACGGGTTATCTGCGCAGGAGATCCGGGTCCGGTCAACCCAGCTTTTCGCCGCGCTGTCTCTTGAGCCCAACGGGAAGAAAATCGGCGAATTCAGCAAAGGTATGAAGCGGAAAGTTGCAATCGCCCGCTCGCTTATCCATGATCCGAAATTTCTTGTATATGATGAAGCGACGAGCGGACTTGATCCAATGACATCGCGGTTCATTGCCGATTACCTTCGTACGCTTAAAAAGGATGGCAAAACGATCGTTCTCTCGGCACATAACCTCTACCAGGTGGAGGCAGTCTGCGATAAGGTGATGATCCTGAAACGCGGTAAAATGGTTGCTTTTGGGAACATGAATCAGCTTCGCGACCAGTTTGGTTCATTGACGTATACGATCTTCTTTTCGATAGATGACCCGGGTAAACTGATCGGGCATTCAAAAACCTACCGGAAGGAAGAAGGATTCTACATCTGCGATGCAGAGAACATAAGCGAGCTCAACGAATATACCGGGCTTGTTGTGGAAGCCGGAGGAAAAGTGGAAAAGATCGAGTCACGCTACCCCTCATTAGAAGAGATGCTCGTGAAAATCGGGAAATAAGCATTTTTAACATGGGTGGAAATCATAATATCAATAAAGTAAAAACACTGGATGAATGGTATGAGATGTTCAGGCATGGTAATCACCCTGGTGATGGCGGGATTCATCTTTGCGGCCGGTTGTACAGGTTACGGACCAGGAAAGACATCCGATTCAACAAATCTGCAAACAGATCTGCATGTACTTTCACCTGAAGGGAATGACCCTTCAGACCTGATCGGGCCATGGTATGCAAAAGCATTGATTATCAATGGAGCTCCCAAAGTCCCGGTCCGGTTAACAGGTATCCAGCTGACGTTCCATAATAACGGGAGTTTCAGTGGATTCGACAGCTGTAACCCTTACACAGGATTGTGGGAGGCCGGTAAAAAAAATATTTCGATAAGCCGTATACGAAGCCCGATGACCTACTGCACTGAACCCCCGGGAGTAATGGAACAGGAATCGGAATACTTCGCCCTCCTGAAAAACTCCAGCTTCTACGGGGTTAAAGGTGAAGATATGATACTATCCGATGAGACCGGGAAAAACGGCCTAATCTTTAAGCGGGTCTATTTCTAATAATTTCAGGTTTTTCCTCTCCCTGGTTGAAAGAACAAATCCTGAATAAATAAAAAATACCAAAAAAACAATCACTATAGGTCAATCAGGGTTTTTTTATGAAAAATGAGAAGCATCACAGGCTCAACGAAGTGGTCATCCGCGAAGTCCGTGAAAGTGATCGCGAAGCGATCCTCGCGATTTTTAATTATTATGCTGCAACCAGTTACGCTGCATATCCTGAAATACCTGTCAACGACCGGTTCTTTGCGTTCTTACATGAAGGGGCACTTGGATTTTATGTTCTTGAGCATGAAGCACAGGTTGTGGGTTTTGGATTAATGAAACCGCTCATGCCGTTTCCAGCTTTTATGACAACAGGTATGCTGACCTATTTTATCCAGCCGGAGTATACCCACATACATCTCGGGAAAAAACTTCTCGACAGGCTCACTGACGATGCGAAAAATATGGGCATGACCTCGCTTGTGGCAAATATGGCCTCAAAAAACAGATCGAGTATCCAATTTCATTCCCGGTGCGGTTTTACCGAAGTGGGCAGGTTGAAAAATGCAGGCAGTAAATTCGGCGAGCCGTTCGATATGGTCTGGATGCAGAAGATGCTGTAATTTTTTTCCTGACATTTCGGGTGGATTTTTGCATCCTTCCTCTTCGGATATTTACGCAATCCTGACCTGTGCCCCTTTGTTCCGGCCAGAGGTGATCAAGGTTGATCCACCGCGGTGTTCGCTCATGAAAGTTCTGGCTGCCTGCTCAATTCCCCTCATATCTGTATCACCGATAGCATAGACAGCAGGGCCAAATGAGCTCATTCCGGCACATGCTGCGCCCGCTGAACGCAGCCCTTCAATTAGTCCGGGGATTTCTGGTGGCTGCAGGCTGAGTTCGACCTTTTTGAATCCCAGTTCCTGGATGGCATTGACCGATGAACCAAACAGGTCGAGATCTTTTTGTACAATACCGGGAAGCATCCGCATCAGAATCTCATGGCAGAGTTCCCGCACCTCCTCAACAGGAACCGGGCAGTGGTTCCTGAAGATATCTGTTTCTCTTGTGCCACTCGCACCAGCAGGGAGATCGGGTATTGCAAGCAAAATTCGCCAGTCTGAAGGAAAATCGTGGCGTGCAACAATGGGGGGGGCCCTCACACCCCATGACGCTCGGGACGGCCGGAATTCTGATTTTTCGCGGTATTGTCCGAATGCGTGCCCTCCGTCAACAATAAATCCCCCGAGTTCAAACGCGGCAGTTCCAATGCCGGATGTGCCCCCGCGACCGACCAGAAGGGCAAGTTCTTTTACCGGAAGCAACCTGCCATAAATCTCAGCGATTCCCCGGGCAATTGCAAGCATGAGCTGTGATCCACTGCCAAGACCGACATGTGACGGGTAGTAATTCCGAACCATTATGGAAACGTTACTCCCGGCATGTAAACCCTTCAGGACCTGACGGGCGGTATCCATAATACGCTCCCGCGTCATGCTGTCACAACCCTGTACTTCAAGCACAGCGCTTTGGCGCACTTCGATAAGGATTCCTGGTTCATCGAGAGTGATTCCTACACCCCCGTCCACCCGCCCGGAACCCCCATGCATATCGATGAGCGTAAGATGCAGGCGTGACGGTGTCTGAACAATTACCCTGCGTTCATCGAGGAACTTGTTGTACGGAAACTGCTCTTCAATAAAGATGAGCGGTTTACCCTCGTGAATAATACGGTACTGCCGGCTCAGCAGCGGTTCTTTGCTGCAGAGGGAAAATATCCTGCCCGTTTCTTCTGATGCCGGAGAAACCCGGGTATTGAGGATCTCGCGTCGAGCCTCAATCCGGTGATTCTGAATGATCCTCCCGATAGGAACATCTGCTTTCATCAGGTCATCTTTGAATTCCGGAGAGAGGCGGGCAAGAGGTGTATGAGATATTGCATAGATCAACACTTCACCGCTTGCAGGAGTCTTGATCTCAACTACACGATAATTAACAGGTTCTCCCTGCCCGATCCCGAGAAATTCTGCCGTTGCAGGATCGGCTTTTACGATTTTTTGTACCCGGGTTTCGATTACAACCGGTTTCCCGGTAATCGCTTCCAGAATCTGCGTGACCGAGCCATCGGTGCCAAGAAGGAATTTCTGCATGGGGGACAGTCTTCCAACCTGTGTTTCGATCTCGTTTATGCTATACGCAATGTCCATCCTTGCAACCTAAAGAAGAATGCGAATATAAGTTGATACGGTTATCGCAGAAATCCTGATCCTTTCGTTGCTTTTGCCCGGTAATCATCGGGTATAAGCGATGGTGGAACCTTAAGCATGACAGATGTGATAGATTCCTCGGTAAGACGTCCCCGTTTTCCTATGACTTCACCACTCCGGATCACCAGTACCCGCGAAGTCAACACATAGCTTTCACCAAAAAGGTCGAGCCCTCCCTCTGAAAAATCGTCCAATGAAATCGAAACACAGGGTGCATCTGATGGGGGCTTACTGCTGACCGGGCAGAGGCAGACCTCCGGGGTCCTTCCCGATGCAATAACCACGGCAGGGCGGGTCTTTGCCCCGCTCCGCTCGTTAAAAGTAACCGGGACGATCACTACATCGCCCCTGATATAATGCCCCATACCCTAAGTATTCCGGCACTCATCGGGCATAAGGCGTTTCCTCCACCACCTGTCATCAATTTTTAGGAACATGGCAATAGTGTGGGATCTGATCCTTATCGTATACCGGTGTCTATCGAGATATCGAGGGTGACTGTTTCCCCTGCGCGGATTGTGACGGTTTCCGGCAGGTCCGGACTCCGGTCAATTCCCGCGTGGCGGATATCAACAATATATATTCCTGGCTTGAGTCTGAAGGAATAACCGTCATACGGATTCGGCGCTGTTGTCGCAATCACCGATCCTCCTGCGTTTGAAACAACAATTGTTCGTGCAGCATAGGCAGCAGTAAGCCTGTCCGGAGGCACCATGCATGGTTCGACCGGACACAAGGGTCCGATGGAGACATTACCGGTAAGGGTTCCCGTTCCGCCAGCCACATCAGGTCCGAATATCTTTGGGCTCAGGACTATCGCCACTGCAACGGCAATAACGAGAAGGAGTACAATAATCAGGAAGTGTTTAAGTCCGGGCTTCTCCATAAAGGGTTGATTGCAGTGTTCGGAAAAAAGAGTTGCGGTGAAGTATTTTATGAAGCCAGGAAAATTTTTTGCAGCTCCTGAAGTTGAATTGGGTTAAAAAAAGAATAATCAGGGTTAGTAATTCTCTACCCACAGCTCGAAATAACTCTGCGGGTGATCACAGACCGGGCATTTCACTGGAGCTGCCTTGCCGTCATGGACATAACCGCAGTTCCGGCAGTACCATTGAGCAGGAGCATCTTTTTTGAAAACCGCGTCTTTTTCAAGATTTGTAAGCAGTTTAGTATACCGTCGTTCATGGTATACCTCCACCCTGGCAACCTGTCTGAAGAGATTGGCAATATCCTTGAATCCTTCATCCTCT
>PDVJ01000320.1_pt1 | contig 15745 bp, 13 predicted proteins | sample 1369811 | NCBI WGS metagenome assembly PDVJ01 (sample SAMN07795376, study PRJNA414565) | Alkali sediment metagenome, whole genome shotgun sequencing project. | reverse complement strand
AACCAGCCTTCCTTCAACCCGAACGATCGCGAGCAGTACGCCGCCTCACGCTATCGCAACCGCGCCACCAATGACGTGTTCGAGCCGGGCTCGAGCATCAAGCCGTTCGTCGTTGCCGCCGGCCTCGAGTCCGGGCGCTTCAGCCCCGGCACGACGGTCGACACGACACCCGGCATGGTCCGTGTCGGCATCAAGACCGTGAAGGACAAGCACAACCTCGGCGTCATCGACGTCACCACGGTGCTTGCCAAGTCCAGCAACGTCGGCGTCGTGAAGATCGCGCTGTCGCTGTCGCCCGAGCAGATGTGGCAGGCGCTCGACCGGTTCGGCTTCGGGCGCGTGACGGGTTCGGGATTTCCCGGCGAATCGGCCGGCATCCTGCCCCAGCCCCGGCACTGGCGTCCGATCAACCAGGCGACGATGTCCTATGGCTACGGCCTTTCCGTGACGCCACTGCAGCTCGCGCAGGCCTATGCCGTCTTCGGCTCGCATGGGATCAGCCGCCCGGTGTCGCTGCGCAAGCTCGATTCGCCACCGCCCGGCGAGCGCGTCATCGACGAGGCCGCGGCACGCGAGCTGGTCACCATGATGGAGGCGGTTGTGAGCGACGCCGGCACCGCTCGGCGCGCGCGCACGATGGGCTACCGCGTTGCCGGAAAGACCGGCACGGCGTGGAAGGCATCCGGGCAGGGCGGCTACTCGACGAACAAGTACATGGCGGTGTTTGGCGGCGTCGTGCCCGCGACCAACCCAAGGCTCGCCGCGATCGTCGTGATCGACGAACCGTCGGGCGGCGCCTACTACGGTGGCGAAGTTGCTGCGCCGGTCTTCTCGGCGGTGATGTCGGGCTCCCTGCGCCTGATGGCGATTCCGCCCGACGACCTGCAGCGGCTGCCGGCGACCACGCTGGTGCAGGCGGAGAATCCGTGGTGAGCGGCGAGCAGTCGGCTGTGGCGGGGTCACCCGGGACGCCGGAGTACCGCGCGTCGCTGGTCGCGCTGCTTGAAGGCATCGCCGCACCGTCGCGGGACGTCGAGCTGCGCGACATCGAACTCGACAGCCGTCGCGTCACGCCGGGCGCGGCCTTCCTGGCCTGTCCCGGGCGCACCACGCACGGACTCGCGCACGCCGCAGATGCCGTCGCGCGCGGCGCGGTCGCAGTGCTGTGGGAGCCTGCATCGGGTGTCGAGCCACCTGCATTGCCGCCGCGGGCTGTCGTCGTGCCGGTTGAAGGACTCCGACGCCAGTCCGGCACGCTCGCGGACCGCTTCTTCCGCGCGCCTTCCGCGGACCTTCGCATCGCGGCGTTCACCGGAACGAACGGCAAGACGACCTGCGCCTATCTGCTGGCCCAGGCCGCCGATCTGCGGACGACCGGAACCGAGCGTGCCGAGATATGCGCCGCGACGACCCAGCAGATCGGCGGCCTGGGCCAGCAGATAGGCGCAGGTCGTCTTGCCGAGGCGCGTGATGCCGGCGCGAAGACGCTCGGCATGGAGGTGTCCTCGCATGCGCTCGATCAGGAGCGCGTCGCGGGAGTGCGCTTCGACACGGCGGCATTCACCAACCTCACGCGCGACCACCTCGACTATCACGGCACGCTCGAGGCCTACGGCGAGGCCAAGGCGCGGCTGTTCGCCATGCCGGGCCTGGCCCGCGCGGTGATCAACGCCCGCGACGACTTTGGCCGCGCGCTCGTTCCGACCTCGAGCGCGTGCTGTACTCGACCTCGAACGAGCTGTGGGCCGAGCCGGGCACCGGCTGGATCCGCCTGCCGGAGCTGCGCGCCACCACGGCCGGCCTCTCGCTGCATGTCGAGAGTTCCTGGGGCGCCGGCACGCTTCGCTCGAGGCTGATCGGCGAGTTCAACGCCGAGAACCTGCTCGCCGTGCTCGCAGTGCTGCTCGGCTGGGGCGTGCCGTTGCAGCAGGCGCTCGTGGCGCTCGCGGCCTGCGGCGCGCCGCCCGGGCGCATGGAGACCTTCGGAGGCGGTGCGCAGCCGCTTGCGCTGGTGGACTATGCGCACACCCCGGACGCACTCGCCAAGGTGCTGGAGGCGGCCCGGTCGCACACACGCGGTCGCCTGTTCTGCGTGTTCGGCTGCGGCGGCGATCGCGACCCAGGCAAGCGCCCGCTGATGGGTGCTGCGGCGGAGGCGCACGCCGACGTCGTCGTCCTTACCGACGACAACCCGCGCAGCGAGCCGTCGCGCGCGATCCTCGAGCAGATCCTCGCCGGGATTCGCGACAACGCCGCCGTGCACGTCATCGCGGATCGCGCCGAGGCGATCCACTTCGCGCTCTCCGAGGCCGACGCGGGCGACGTCGTGGTGATCGCCGGCAAGGGACACGAGGACCGGCAGATTGTCGGCGCCGAGTCGCGACCCTTCAGTGACCGGCAGGTCGTGCTCGACGCGCTGGGGGTCGAAGCATGAAGCGCGACATGCAGACCCTCGCGCAGGTCACGGGCGGCGTGCAGCATGGCCTCAACACGGACTTCGGCGTCGTGACGACCGACAGCCGCACGCTGGGGCCCGACTCGCTGTACGTGGCACTGCGTGGCGAGCGCTTCGACGGTCACCTGTTCGTGCCCGAGGCCCGGGCAAAAGGCGCCGCCGGCGCGCTCGTCTCGCGCGCCGCCTCGATCGACTTTCCGCAGGTCGTCGTTCCCGACGTGCTTGCGGGGCTCACCAGCTTCGCATCGGCATGGCGCAGCCACTTCGCCGGTACGGTCGTCGGCATCACCGGCAGCAACGGCAAGACCACCGTGAAGGAGATGACGGGCGCCATCCTGGCACGCGTCGGAGCCTGCCTCGTCACGCGCGGCAACCTCAACAACCACATTGGCGTGCCGCTCACGCTTTGCAGGCTCGAGGCAACGCACCGCTACGCGGTGATCGAGATGGGTGCGAATCACCTCGGTGAGATTGCGCATCTTGCCTCGGTCGCGCAGCCCGACGTCGGCCTCGTGATCAACGCGGGTCCGGCGCACCTCGAGGGCTTCGGCGGCATCGACGGAGTGGCGAAGGGCAAGGGCGAAATGTTCGCCCGACTCGGCGCACGCCAGACCGCCGTCATCAACGCGGACGACCGCTTCGCCAGCTACTGGCACGGCGTCGCGCGCGCCGCCGTCGTGACCTTCGGCATGCGGGAGCGCGCCGACTACACCGCCGTGAGCGTTCGCGAGCGGCCGGCGGAGACGGGACCGGCGCTCGAGTTCGAGCTGGTCTGTCCGCTGGGTCGGCGTCACGTGCCGCTCGCGCTGGCCGGCGAGCACAACGTCATGAATGCCCTGGCCGCGGCTGCCGCGTCCGGCGCCGCCGGCGCGAGTCTCGATGCAATCGCGGAAGGCCTGGCCGGCATGCGCGCGGTCGCCGGGCGGCTGGAGTTCAAGACGCTGGCGGACGGCGGTCGCTTGATCGACGACTCCTACAACGCCAACCCGGCATCGGTTCGGGCCGGCCTGCGCGCGCTCGCGGCACTGCCGGGCGAGCACTGGCTGGTGCTCGGCGAGATGCGCGAACTCGGCGAGGAATCCGCGCGGCTGCACGCCGAGATCGGCGAGTTCGCGCGCGAGTGCGGAGTGAAGCGCCTCTATGCGGTGGGCGACGAGGCGCGCCACGCCGTCGAGACGTTCGGCGCGGGTGCGACCTGGTTCGCGGTGGTCGAGGACCTCATCGCGTCATTGCGCGGAGAGGTGCGGTCCGGCGTGACCGTGCTCGTCAAGGGCTCGCGCTCGAATCGCCTCGAGCGGGTCGCGACGGCGCTTGGGGCAGGCGGGGAGGTGCACTGAGATGCTGCAACACGTCGCCGAGTGGCTCACCCAGTTCTACTCGGGCTTCAACGTATTCAGCTACCTCACGCTGCGCGCGATCCTCGCGGCGCTCACCGCGCTGGTGATTTCCTTCGTCGTGGGCCCCGGAATGATCCGCAAGCTCGCCGAGCACCAGGTCGGCCAGCGCGTGCGCTCCGACGGTCCGCAGTCGCACCTCTCGAAAGCCGGTACGCCCACCATGGGCGGCGCGCTGATCCTGGTCGCCATCGTGGTTGCGACGCTGCTGTGGGCCAACCTCGGCAATCGCTTCGTCTGGATCGTGCTTGGCGTCACCGTCGCGTTCGGCCTGATCGGCTTCTGGGACGACTACCTGAAGCTCGTCGTCGGCGACTCGCGTGGACTGATCGCGCGCTACAAGTACTTCTGGCAGTCGGTGGCGGGCCTGAGCGCCGCGATAGCGCTCTACCTCACGGCCAGGACGCCGGCGGAGACGACGCTGATCGTGCCGTTCTTCAAGGACTTCGTGCTGCCGCTCGGGCCGCTGTTCATCGTGGTCGCGTACTTCGTGATCGTCGGGTCCTCGAACGCGGTCAATCTCACGGATGGCCTCGACGGCCTCGCGATCATGCCCTCCGTGCTCGTCGCGGGCGCGCTCGGAGTGTTCGCCTACGCATCGGGCAACGTGGTGTTCGCCGGCTACCTCGGCATTCCCTACATCGCCGGTACGGGCGAGGTTCTGGTGATCTGCTCCGCGATCTTCGGTGCGGGTCTCGGCTTCCTGTGGTTCAACACCTATCCCGCGCAGGTCTTCATGGGCGACATCGGCGCGCTCGCTCTCGGAGCGGCGCTCGGCGTGATCGCCGTCGTCGTCAGGCAGGAGATCGTGCTGTTCATCATGGGCGGCGTCTTCGTCATGGAGACCGTGTCCGTGATCCTCCAGGTGGGTTCCTTCAAGCTGCGCGGCAAGCGCATCTTCAGGATGGCGCCCATCCACCACCATTTCGAGCTCAAGGGCTGGGCCGAGCCGAAGGTGATCGTCCGCTTCTGGATCATCACCGTCGTACTCGTGCTCGTCGGGCTCGCCACGCTGAAGCTCCGGTGAAAGCAGCCGCCGTCAATCTTGCGCCGCTCGAGGCCGGGTCGCGCGCGCTGGTGCTCGGGCTCGGTCGCACCGGACTCTCGTGTGCCCGCTACCTGAGGCGCAGGGCGCGACGGCCTTGCGCGAGCGCGTGCCAGACGCCGAGCTTCGTGCCGGCGCCTTCTCGCCCGCGCTGCTCGACGACGTCGCGCAGGTCGTGATCTCGCCAGGGCTCTCGCTGCGCGAGCCAGTTGCGGTCGAGGCCTTGCGCCGCGGCCTGCCCGTGGTCGGTGACATCGAGTTGTTCGCGCGCGAGGCGCAGGCTCCGGTCGCCGCAGTCACCGGCACCAACGGCAAGAGCACCGTGACCGCTCTGCTCGCCGATCTGGCCAACGCCGCGGGCCTCGCGGCAGTCGCGGGCGGCAACCTCGGGGAGCCCGCGCTCGATCTGCTCGACCGCCCCATCCCAGCGCTCTACGTGCTCGAGCTGTCGAGCTACCAGCTCGAGACGACCCACTCGCTGCACACGGCGGTCGCGACCGTGCTGAACGTCACGCCCGATCATCTCGACCGTTACCACTCGATCGAGGATTACGCCGCCGCCAAGGCGCGCATCTTCGACGGCTGCGAGGCTGCGGTGGTGAACGCCGACGACAGCCGCGTACGCGCGATGCCGCGCCCGGGGCAGCGCGTGCTCAGCTTCAGCGTGCGCGACCCCGGTGCCGACTACAGCCTCGTGCGCGAACCCGAGACGATGCTGGCCAGCCGCGGCGAGCCGCTCATCCCGGTGTCGGCGATGAAGCTGCAGGGCGAGCACAACGCCGCCAATGCGCTTGCAGCGCTCGCGATGTGCGAGGTGCTCGAGCTGCGCCGCGGTCCCGTGCTCGAGGCACTCGCGAGCTTCGGAGGGTTGCCGCATCGCGCGCAGTGGGTCGCGGATGTGGACGGCGCGCGTTACGTCAATGACTCCAAGGGCACGAATGTCGGCGCGACGATCGCGGCAGTGGAAGGCCTCGCCGGCCCGCTGGTGCTGATCGCGGGCGGCGACGGCAAGAACCAGGACTTCACGGGCCTGCGGCCGGTGTTCGCCGGCAAGGTACGCCACGCCGTACTGATCGGCCGCGACGCGCCGGCCATCGCCGCCGCCCTCGACGGGGTCTGCACCACCGAGCGGGCCGCCGACATGCCGACGGCTGTCGCCGCGGCGCGCGCGCACGCACGACCCGGGGACACGGTCCTGCTCTCGCCGGCCTGCGCCAGCCTCGACATGTATCGCGACTACGCGCACCGCGGCGAGGAGTTCGCCACCGCGGTCAGGAGTCTCCTCCGATGAGCTCCGCCACGCTCGCCTACGCACGCTCCAGCGGCACGCAGCGTCGGCTGATGCTTGATCCCTGGGTGATCGGTCCGGTAACGGCATTGCTGCTCGTGGGTCTCGTCATGGTCGCCTCGGCCTCGATCGGCGTGTCCGACAAGGAGTTGGGCGCGCCGTTCTTCTACTTCCAGCGCCAGCTCATCTACGTGGCGCTGGGGCTGGTCGCCGCGACGGTGGCGGTCGCGATACCGACCTCGGTCTGGGACCGCTACTCGATGGCGTTGCTGGGCGTCGGGCTGTTCCTGCTGGTCGCCGTGCTCATCCCTGGCGTCGGACACGAAGTGAACGGCAGCCGCCGCTGGCTGCGCCTCGGGTTCATGAACTTCCAGGCCTCCGAGCTTGCGCGCGTGCTGCTGCTCACGTACGTCGCGAGCTACTCGGTACGTCGAGCCGATGAACTGCGCAGCGACTTCAAGGGCTTCCTGCGTCCGGTAGCCGTGCTCGGGGTTGCCGCCGTGCTGCTGCTCGTCGAGCCCGACTTCGGCGCCGCGACGGTGCTCCTGACGACGAGCCTCGCGGTGCTGTTCCTTGCCGGCGCCCGCATCCGCCATCTCCTCGTTCCGATGGTGCTCGGCGTGGCGGCCATGGCCCTGCTCGCAGTCACCTCGTCGTATCGAATGCGCCGGCTCATTGCGTTCCGCGACCCGTGGCAGGACCCGTTCGACAGCGGGTTCCAGCTGACACAGTCGCTGATCGCGATCGGTCGCGGCGAGTGGTTCGGCGTGGGCCTGGGCTCGAGTGTGCAGAAACTGTTCTACCTGCCGGAAGCGCACACGGACTTCGTGTTCGCGGTAATGGCGGAAGAGTTCGGGTTCGTGGGCGTCGCGACCGTCATCGCGCTGTTCGGTCTGCTGGTCGGTCGTGCGCTCGTCATCGCGCGCAACGCTGCGCGCGCCGGACTCGAGTTCCAGTCGCTGGTGGCCGCCGCGATCGGCATCTGGCTGGGCCTTCAGGTGTTCGTGAACATCGGCGTGAACATGGGGCTGCTGCCCACGAAGGGCCTCACGCTGCCACTGCTGTCCTACGGTGGCAGCAGCATGCTGGTCACTCTCGGCTGGCTCGGGGTGCTGCTGCGCGTTCACCACGAGACCCAGTCGCAAGGCAGGCCGGCCGTCGCGCGGGAGGCGCGCCGCGAATGAGCCGCGTAGCGCTCATCATGGCGGGTGGTACGGGCGGGCACGTGTTCCCCGCGCTCGCGACGGCGCGCGTACTGAGAGGTCGCGGCTACGACATCGTGTGGCTCGGCACCCGGCGCGGAATCGAGTCGAGGCTCGTGCCCGCGGAAGACATTCCCGTCGAGTGGCTGAGCGTGAGCGGACTGCGCGGCAAGGGCTGGGCGACGCTGCTGGCAGCACCGTTCCGGCTGCTGCTGGCGCTTTCGCAGGCGTTTGGGGCCGTGCGCCGCCACCATCCCGCAGTCGTGCTCGGCGCGGGCGGGTTCGTGTCCGGACCCGGCGGTGTTGCGGCGTGGCTGTTGCGCCGCCCGCTGGTCGTCCACGAGCAGAATGCGGTGGCAGGACTCACCAACCGCGTGCTGGCCCGCCTCGCCGATCGCGTGCTGGAGGGTTTCCCCGGCAGCTTCGGTCGTGGAGTCCGCGCCGAGCACGTCGGCAACCCGGTACGAGCCGAGATTTCCGCGGTACCCCCGCCCGAGCGTCGCTACGCCGCACGCACGGGTCGCGTGCGCCTGCTGGTGTTCGGCGGCAGCCAGGGTTCGGCGCGCCTGAACGCCGTGGTACCGGCGGCCATCGCCGAGCTGCCACTGGCGTTGCGGCCGGAGGTGCTGCACCAGACGGGTCGCGCGAGCTTTGACGAGACGGTCGCCGCGTATCGCGCGCGCGGCATCGAGGCCGATGTGCGACCTTTCATCGACGACATGGCGGGCGCCTATGGCTGGGCTGATTTCGCTGTGTGTCGCTCTGGCGCGCTCACCGTGGCCGAGCTCGCCGCCGCCGGCGTGGGCGCGGTGCTCGTGCCATTTCCCGCTGCCGTCGACGATCACCAGACGCGCAATGCGGAGTATGCGGTGAAGGCCGGCGCCGCCGTGCTGATGCCCGAGGCAGGGCTGACCCCCGTGTCGCTGGCCGCGAAGCTTCGCGAGTTGCTCGAGGCGGGCCGTCCCGCGCTCGAGCGCATGGCGCTCGCGGCGCGCGCCACCGCCATCACCGACGCGGACCGCCGACTTGCCGACGCCTGTATCGCTGTCGCGGAGGATCGCCCGTGACAGACCGCATGCGCCGCATCCATACCATTCACTTCGTCGGCATCGGCGGCAGTGGGATGAGCGGCATCGCCGAAGTCCTGCTCAACCTCGACTATGCGGTGCAGGGCAGCGACCTCAAGAAGGGCGAGGTGACGCGGCGGCTCGAGTCGCTGGGAGCAAAGATCTTCATCGGTCACCGCGCCGGAAACGTCGCCGGCGCCGACGTGGTCGTGGTCTCGAGTGCAATCAACGAGTCCAACCCCGAGGTCGCGCAGGCGCTCGCGCAGCGCATACCCGTGGTGAAGCGCGCCGAGATGCTGGGCGAGCTGATGCGCTTCCGATACTCGATCGCGGTGGCCGGCACGCACGGCAAGACCACGACCACGAGTCTCGTCGCAAGCGTACTCGCCGAAGGCGGCGAGGATCCGACCTTCGTGATCGGCGGTCGGCTGAAGAGCGCCGCGACGAATGCTCGCCTCGGCGCCGGACGCTACCTGGTCGCCGAGGCAGACGAGAGCGACGCCTCGTTCATGCACCTGCAGCCAGTCATTGCGATCGTCACCAACGTCGATGCCGACCATCTCGGCACGCACGGTGGCGACTTCGGGAAGCTGAAGGCGAGCTTCGTCGAGTTTCTCCACAACCTGCCGTTCTACGGCCTCGCGGTGATCTGCGCCGACGACTCCCACGCCGCCGCACTGATCCCGCAGATCGCACGTCCCTATGTCACCTATGGTTTCGGTGAAGGCGTGGACGTGCGCGCAGTGGACGTCGAGCGCCGGGGCGGGCAGTCGCAGTTCGACGTGCTGCGGCCGGGCAAGCCGGAGCCGCTCCGCGTCACGCTCAACCTGCCGGGTCGGCACAACGTCCTGAACGCACTTGCCGCGATCGCGGTCGCGACCGAACTCGAGATAGACGATGCGGCAATACAGCGCGCGCTGGTGAATTTCCAGGGCATCGACCGCCGCCTGCAGGTGCTCGGCGACGTGACGATGGGCGAGCGTCGGGTGACGCTGGTGGACGACTACGGCCATCACCCGACCGAGATCGCGGCCACGCTCGAGGCTGCTCGCCAGGCATGGCCCGGCCGCCGCGTGCTGCTGGTGTTCGAGCCGCACCGCTATACCCGCACGCGCGACCTGCTCGACGACTTCGCGCAGGTGCTCTCAGGCGCCGACGCGCTCGTGGTCGCAGAGGTGTACCCGGCCGGCGAGTCTCCGATTCCGGGGGCCGACGGCAAAGCGCTGTGCCGCGCGATCCGCTCGCGCGGCACGGTCGAGCCGGTGCTGCTGAAGTCACTGGGCGAATTGCCGGAAGTGCTTGCCGGCAAGGCGCGTGACGGTGACGTCGTACTCACGATGGGAGCTGGCAGCATCGGAGCCGCCGCGCACGATCTGCCTGCGACGCTGGCCGCCATCGGGCGCAATGGAGGTGTTGCATGACGGGCGCGATGCGGGTGAAAGACGCGCGCGACTTCGGTCGCGTCGCCGTGCTGATGGGCGGCACGTCCTCGGAGCGCGAGGTATCGCTCGATTCCGGCCGCAACGTCCTGGAGGCCCTGCTGCGCCGCGGCGTGGACGCTGTGGCCGTGGACGGCATCCCGGCACTTGCCGCTGCACTTGGCGGGTCGGGCCCTCGCTTCGATCGCGTCTTCAACATACTCCACGGCAACCGCGGCGGCGGCGAGGACGGCGTGCTGCAGGGTCTGCTCGACGCGCTGGGTGTGCCGTACACGGGCTCGGGCGTACTGGGCTCGGCGCTGTCGATGGACAAGATCCGTACCAAGCAGGTGTGGTTGGCTCTCGGCCTTCCGACACCCGCCTACGCGAGCCTCGAGCGTGGCGACGACGTCGTCGCGGCCGCGCACAAGATCGGCCTGCCCGTGATCGTGAAGCCCGCGTGCGAGGGCTCGAGCGTCGGCGTGAGCCGCTGCTTCAAGGACGCAGACCTTGCCGGCGCCGTGCAACTCGCGGCGCGCTACGAGGGGCCGCTGCTCGTCGAGCAGCTCATCGAGGGGGACGAGTACACCGTCGCCGTGCTTGGAGTGGAGGCACTGCCGTCGATCCGGATCGTGCCGGCGGGCGAGTACTACGACTATCACGCCAAGTACGTCGCCGAGGACACGAAGTACCTCTGCCCGGGTGCGAGCGGCGCCGCCGAGCAGGAACTCGGCAGTCTCGCGCTGTCGGCCTTCTTCGCCGCCGGCTGCAGCGGCTGGGGTCGAGTGGACTTCATGCGCGATCGCGCGGGCCGCCCGTGGCTGCTCGAAGTCAACACCGCGCCCGGCATGACCAGCCACTCGCTGGTGCCCAAGGCGGCTCGGCAGCGCGGCATCGAGTTCGACGAACTGGTGTGGCGCGTCCTCGAGACCAGCTTCGCGCGGAGGGGCGGCTGAACCATGTCGCTGTTCGGTCGCAAGCACCGCAATCGCGCGCGGCCCCGCAACGAGGAGCCATCGCTGCTCGAGCGGATCCGGTGGCGGGCTGTCGGCGCCGTGGCCGGCGTGCTGCTGGCGGCCGCGACGCTCGTGGTACTGCTGCTGGTGGCGCTCGACCGGCCGGTGCAAAGAGTGCTGGTCGAAGGCTCGTTCCAGCGCGTGTCGCCTCCCGAGATCGAGTCGGCCGTGGCGGAGTCCGTGCACGGCGGGCTCGCGACGGTGGACCTCGACGCGGTGCGCCAGCGCATCGAGAGCATCGAGTGGGTGGACCAGGCCATCGTGCACCGCCGGTGGCCCGACGCACTGCGCGTGGAGGTTACCGAGCAGGTGCCTGCAGCGCGCTGGAACGACACGGGACTGCTCAACGCGCGCGGCGAACTGTTCCTGCGCAACGCGCGCTACGTCCCGCGCGAACTGCCTCTGCTCGAAGGCCCCGAGGGCACCGAAGCCGCCGTCGCACGGCTCTATCTCGATTCGCAGGGCCGCTTCATCGAGAGCGGCCTGCGACTTACCGGCGTGCGACTCAACGATCGCGGTGCATGGGAGCTCGAACTCGCCAACGGCGTCCTCGTGCGCCTCGGCCGGCTCGCCGTCGAGGAGCGGCTCGACCGGTTCCTGCGGCTGGCCGGTGCGCTCGTCGCGCAGCGTGCCGGCGAGATCCGCCACGTCGACATGCGCTACACCAATGGTTTCAGCGTCGGCTGGAGCACGCGCTCCGCCGTCGCCGTCGCCCCGCAGGAGGACGCGACCCCCGATGGCTAGGAAACCCGAAAGAAACCTGATCGTTGGTCTCGACATCGGCACCTCGAAGGTCGTGGCGATCGTGGGCGAGCTCGCCCACGACGACACGATCGAGGTCGTGGGCGTAGGTTCGCATCCCTCGCGCGGCCTGAAGAAGGGCGTGGTGGTGAACATCGACTCGACCGTGCAGTCGATTCAGCGTGCGGTCGAGGAGGCCGAGCTGATGGCCGGCTGCGAGATCCGCTCGGTGTTCGCCGGCATCGCCGGCAGTCACGTGCGCAGCCTCAACTCGCACGGCATCGTCGCGATCCGCGACAGGGAAGTGACGCCGGGAGACGTCGAGCGCGTCATCGACGCAGCGCGTGCGGTGGCGATCCCGGCCGACCAGAAGATCCTGCACATCCTTCCGCAGGAATTCGTGATCGACTCCCAGGATGGCATCCGCGAGCCGGTCGGCATGTCCGGCGTACGCCTCGAGGCGAAGGTTCACATCGTCACCGGCGCCGACAGCGCGGCTCAGAACATCGTCAAGTGTGTCCAGCGCTGCGGGCTCGCGGTCGAGGACATCGTGCTCGAGCAGCTCGCCTCGAGCTACGCGGTGCTCGCCGACGATGAGAAGGAACTCGGCGTGTGCCTCATCGACATCGGAGGCGGCACCACCGACGTCGCGGTGTTTGCCAATGGCGCGATCCGCCACACCGCGGTGATTGCGCTCGCCGGCGACATGGTCACGAACGACATCGCGCAGAGCCTGCGCACGCCGACGCACCACGCCGAGGAGCTCAAGCTGCGCTACGCCTGCGCCCTGTCGCAGCTCGCCAATGCCGACGAGACCATCGAGGTGCCGAGCGTGGGCGACCGGCCCGCGCGTCGCCTCGCGAGGCAGACACTCGCGAGCGTCGTCGAAGCGCGCTACGAGGAGATCTTCGTGATGGTGCGCGACGAACTCACGCGCACGGGCTTCGACCAGTCGATCGCGGCCGGCGTCGTACTCACCGGTGGCAGCGCGAAGATGGACGGCGTCATCGAACTCGCCGAGGAGATCTTCCACGCGCCGGTGCGGCTCGGTTTCCCGCAGGGCGTGAGCGGGCTCGTGGATGTCGTGCGCAATCCGATCCACTCGACGGGCGTGGGGCTGCTGCTGTTCGGGCGTGAGAACCACCTCCGGCAGCACGGTCCGTCACGGCCGGTCGCGGGAAACGTGCGCAGCGTCGTGGAGCGGATGAGGTCGTGGTTCCAGGGCAATTTCTAGTGGTCCGGCAGCAGCCGGTCAGGCGGCGGGACGAGGGGCAGGCAGGTCGAGGGTTCCCCTGACGGGGCGTCAGGCAGCGGTTTCGGTCACTTTCAACATCATCGGAGCATCAAACAATGTTCGTACTCGCGGATACGGAGAACCAAGGGGCTGTGATCAAGGTCGTGGGCGTGGGCGGTGGCGGCGGCAATGCCGTCACGCACATGGTCAGCTCCGGGATCGAGGGCGTGGACTTCGTGTGCATCAACACGGATGCGCAGGCGCTCAAACACTCGAAGGTGAAGTCCAGCCTGCAGATCGGGTCGAACATCACCAAGGGTCTCGGCGCTGGCGCCGACCCGGAAGTCGGCCGGCAGGCGGCGATGGAGGATCGCGACCGCATCGTCGAACTGGTGGACGGTTCCGACATGATCTTCATCACCGCCGGCATGGGCGGTGGCACAGGCACCGGCGCGGCACCAGTGGTGGCGCAAGTCGCGAAGGAACTCGGCATCCTGACAGTGGCTGTGGTCACGAAGCCTTTCGAGATGGAAGGCGGCAAGCGCCACGCACTCGCCGAGCAGGGCATTGGCGAACTCGGCAAGTACGTCGACTCGCTGATCACGATCCCGAACCAGAAGCTGCTCACCGTGCTCGGTGGCGACACCACCCTTCTCGACGCGTTCCGCTCCGCTAACCAGGTCCTGCAGGGCGCCGTGCAGGGCATCGCGGAACTCATCACGCGGCCGGGCCTCATCAACGTGGATTTCGCCGACGTGCGAACGGTGATGGCCGAGACCGGCATGGCGATGATGGGCTCGGGTGCCGCGACCGGCGAGAACCGCGCGCGCGCCGCTGCGGAGGCCGCGATCTCCAGTCCGCTGCTGGAGGATGTGAATCTCTCCGGCGCACACGGCCTGCTGATCAACGTCACCGCCGGCATGGATCTGCGCACCAGCGAGTTCCACGTCGTGGGCGACACGATCAAGCAGTTCGCCTCCGAGGACGCGACCGTCGTCGTGGGTTACGTGATCGACCCGGAGATGACCGACCAGATCCGCGTCACCGTGGTTGCGACCGGCATCGGCCGCCCGGCGTCGGTACGCCCGATGCCGCAGCCGCGCGTCGAGGTGGTGACGGGCGGTCGCACGGCGCGTCGGCCGCTGGACAACCTCGGCGATCTGGATACGCCAGCCGTCCGCCGCCGTCCGCGCGCCGTGGGGGACGACGTTCGGCCGGATGCCGACGAGTCATACCTGGACATCCCCGCGTTCCTGCGTCGCCAGGCCGACTGAGGCCGGTGGCTGGCCGGTGAGCCATGGCGACCGCCGGCAGGACAGTGACGGGCAGGGGCGAGCGGATCGTGCGCAGGCCTGCGGCCGAGGCCGCGCTGTGCTATCTTTTGCCGCCGAATCAGGCCCCGGGCGTCCCTGTCCCGGGTGGCTCGCAGCCGCGCATGCTCAAGCAACGAACTCTCAGGAACTCGATCCGCGCCACCGGTGTCGGTCTCCACACAGGCAAGAAGGTCCTGATGGTGCTGCGCCCGGCGCCACCGAACACCGGAATCGTGTTCCGGCGCACCGATCTCGACGAGCAGGTGGATATTCCTGCCCGGGCCGAGTACGTCGGCGAGACTACCCTCGGCACCACGCTCGTAAAGGGTGGCGCGAAGGTCTCGACCATTGAGCATCTGCTATCGGCTCTGGCCGGGCTCGGGATCGACAACGCCGTCGTCGAACTCAGCGCGGGCGAGGTTCCGATCATGGACGGCAGCGCCGGGCCGTTCGTGTTCCTGCTGCAGTCGGCGGGCATCGAAGAGCAGGCTGCCCCGAAGACCTTCGTACGCATCAGGCGCAGCGTCAAGGTCGAAGACGGTGACAAGTGGGCGCGATTCGATCCCTACGACGGTTTCAAGGTGAACTTTGAAATCGAGTACGACCATCCGGTGTTCAAGCGCCGCTCACAGGCGGCCTCGATGGACTTCTCGACGACGACGTTCCTGCGCGAAGTGAGCCGGGCACGCACCTTCGGCTTCATGCGCGACCTCGAGTACATGCGCTCGCGCAATCTCGCCCTCGGCGGCAACTTTGACAACGCGATCGTCCTCGACGATTCGCGGGTCTTGAACGAGGACGGGCTGCGCTGCGAAGACGAGTTCGTCAAGCACAAGATCCTCGACGCCATCGGCGACCTCTACCTCCTCGGGCACAGCCTGATTGGCGAGTTCAGCGGCTATAAGTCGGGGCACGGCCTCAACAATCAGTTGCTGCGCAAGCTCATGGAAGACGAGCAGGCCTGGGAAGAGGTCACTTTCGAGACGCTGGCCGAAGCGCCGATTTCCTACGTCCCTGCCGCTGCTACGGCCTGACGACGCGGGCCTGGTCGGACGCGCCGGGACGCCCCACGCGCACGCGGATCTTTCCGGTGAGCGGCTGCGCCGCGGCTTCGAGCCGCTTGAGCAGTTCGGGACCCGCGTAGCGCACGCGCGCCGCCCAGGCGGCCGACTCGACGACCACGACTAGGTCATCGCCCCGACGCGTGGCGGTCACGACGCGGGACCGCAGGTGTTCGGGCAGTGACTGCCGCACCAATGACGCAAACGCGTCTGCCTTGCTCGCGTCTCGAGCCAGTTCGAGCAGGCTGCCATGCAGGTCGGCAAACAGGGGTTTCAGATCGCGGCTCATTGTAAATTTATAATTTATAAACGCGATTTGTTTTGCCAGTGGGACCCGGAATCCGGCATAGTTTGCGCTTCGCGACTGGGCGATGCCACCTCGTGGCTCCCACCGATCGGAGTGATCGGCGGCCTTGCCCACTTGCAGTCTGTACTGTCTGAAACTGTGATGTAGCGCCGACGTCCGCTCGAAGACGGCTGCGCATACTTCGACGGTCGCTGAGAGGGTTAG
>PDVJ01000181.1_pt1 | contig 15753 bp, 18 predicted proteins | sample 1369811 | NCBI WGS metagenome assembly PDVJ01 (sample SAMN07795376, study PRJNA414565) | Alkali sediment metagenome, whole genome shotgun sequencing project. | reverse complement strand
CCGGCGCCGATCATGCTCGAGGAGTTCGAGGTGACGCCCGCGATGCTGCGCAAGCGCCCCGAGATGCGGCGCGACGGCATCAGGGCGGGCCAGAAGCTGCCCGGGCGCATCCTGCACGCACGTTACAGCCGTTACATGCAGCGCGTAGCGGAAGTAGCCCCCGAGCTGGTCAACCGACTCGCGGAGACCGGCGCCCGGTTCACGCACCACAGCTCGATCGCGCCGACCGGCACGATCTCTCTGTCACTGGCCAACAACGCGTCGAACGGCATCGAGCCCTCGTTCGCGCACCACTATTTCCGCAACGTGATCCGCGAGGGCAAGAAGTCCAAGGAGCGCATCGACGTGTTCTCCTTCGAGCTGCTGGCCTATCGCGAGCTGGTGAACCCGAACGCGATGCCGAACGGGACGACGGCGGCCGACAAGCTGCCCGACTACTTCACGACGGCTGACGACATTACGCCGCGTGAGCACGTGGATATCCAGGCGGCGGCGCAGAAGTGGGTGGATTCGTCGATCTCGAAGACCGCGAACGTGCCCACCGACTACCGCTACGACGACTTCAAGGACATCTATCTCTACGCGCACGAGCAGGGGCTCAAGGGCTGCACTACGTTCCGCTTCAACCCGGAGGCATTCCAGGGCGTGCTGGTGAAGGAAGAGGACCTCAAGAACACCAGCTACGTCTTCACGCTGGACGACGGCACTGAGGTCGAGGCGCGGGGCGACGAGCAGATCGAGTACGACGGCGAGATGCACACCGCCGCCAACCTCTTCGACGCCCTGAAAGAAGGCTATTACGGAAAATTCTGATGAGCGCGCAAAAGATCGAGAAAAAGATCGTCAAGTACCGGGTCGTCAAGCCCGCGGACAAGGCAGAGGCCAAGGTCGAGGCGAAGCGCGACGAGGCTACGGCCGGGTCCCACGACGCCAAGGTCATCTGGATGCACGAGAAGCTCGAGCGTCCGGAGATGCTGATCGGCTCGACCTACAAGATCAAGACGCCGGTGTCGGATCACGCCATGTACGTGACCATCAACGACATCGTGCTGAACGAGGGCACCGAGCACGAGCAGCGCCGGCCGTTCGAGATCTTCATCAATTCGAAGAACCTCGATCACTTCCAGTGGATCGTGGCGCTCACGCGCATCATCTCGGCGGTGTTCCGCAAGGGCGGCGACGTCACGTTCCTGGTCGAGGAGCTGAAGGCGGTATTCGACCCGCGCGGCGGCTACTGGCAGGCCGGCGGCAGGTTCATGCCGTCGATCATCGCCGAGCTCGGCCACGTCATCGAGAAGCACCTTCAGTCCATCGGCCTGCTGCGCGACCCGGAGATGGACGAGCACCGCAGGAAGCTGATCGAGGACAAGCGCAGCGAATACGAGGCGCGGCAGAAGCAGCAGGACGCGTTCGCCAAGAGCCACTATCCCCAGGGCGCGCAGCTGTGCACGAAGTGCAGCACGGCGGCGGTCGTGATGATGGACGGCTGCATGACCTGCCTCAACTGCGGCGATTCGAAATGCGGCTGACCGTGGGCTCACAGATTTCGGTTCCCCACGCGCTTGGGCTGGAATTCCCGCCGGCCACCTGGCCGCGAGGCCGCCTCGTTTTCTTCCGGGCCCCGCGCATGGCGACCTGGTGCGACGGACCGTGGCCCGCGTGCGATCGCGCAACCTTCCGCTATTGTTTTTCGCGCGTGCATAATCCCGGTGCCTGCCCGGCGCATCCAACGACGAATGGCTGCCGTTCCTGGAAGCGGGGATTCACTTGCGACTTTCCGAAAGAAGCCTGCAGAACCCGGCCGCCGTTGCGGCGGCGGCCGCAATCATCGTGCTCTTCGGGGTGCTGGCGCTGTTGCGCCTGCCCATCCAGTTGCTCCCGGACACGCGCCAGCCCGAGTTGTTCGTCAACGCGTCCTGGCGCGAGGCCGCTCCGGCGGAACTCGAGGAGGCGCTGATCGAGCCGATCGAGGAGGCCATGCGCGGCCTGCCCGGACTCGTCGAGATGCGGTCGGAGTCCAATCGCGGTCAGGGTGGCGTCGGCCTCACGTTCGAGGTCGGCACCGACATGACCCGCGTGATGCTCGACGTCGTGTCGCGCCTCAACACGCTGCCGCCGCTGCCCCCCGACGCCGACGAGCCGCAGGTGTTCGGCGGCGACAATTTCCAGACCGGCAACGCCGCGTCGCTGCTGGTGCGCCCGGTTCCCGGCCACTCCATTCCCGACATCGCGGTCGAGTTCCAGCAGTTCATCGAGGAAGTCGTCGAGCCGCGAATGGCGCGCGTCCCCGGCGTCTCGCGCGTCAGCCTCGAGGGCGGTCGGCCGCGCGAGGTGCAGGTGACCTTCGATCCGCATCGCCTGGCCGCGCTCGGCATCACTCCGCAGCGGCTGGCCGAGACCGTGATCGCCGCGCGGGACGTCTCCGCCGGATTCGCCAACATCGGGCGCCGGCAGTTCACCGTGCGCGTGACCGGGCGCGAGCCCGTGGCCGATCTGGGCGCTCTGGTGGTCGGCTGGAGCGAGGACCGGCCGCTGTACCTGCGCGACGTGGCGGACGTGCGCACCGGGCACGTCGAGGCCCGGTGGTTCTCGTACCGCAGCGGCGTCCCCGCGTACTACATCACGCTGCAGCGAACCTCGGATTCGAACACGGTCGAGCTGGTCGACGGCGTGAAGCAGGCCATCGAGGAGCTCAACGCCGGACCGCTTGCCCGCGAGAAGCTCATGATCGAACTGTCGTGGGACGCGAGCGTCTACGTGCGCCGCGCCATCGGCTTCGTCGAGGAGAGCCTTGCGATCGGTGTCCTGCTTGCCGTAGGCGGACTCTGGTATTTCCTGCGCGGCCCGCGGGCACTGCTCGTGATCGGCGCCTCGATCCCGATTTCGCTGTTCTTCGCCGTGATCACGCTCAACCTCCTCGGGCGCACGCTGAACGTCGTGTCGCTCGCGGGGCTCGCGTTCTCGACCGGCATCGTCGTGGACGCCGCGCTGATCGTGCAGGGCAACGTGCTTCGCTTCATGCAGCAGGGGCGCGACGCCTGGCACGCCACGATCGAGGGCGCCGGCGAGGTGATGCCGGCGCTCGTCGCATCGATGCTGACGAGCGTGGCGATCTTCCTGCCGATCCTGTTCATGGAAGGCCTCGAAGGCCAGCTGTTCAAGGATCTCGCGATCACGATGTCGGTGTCGCACGCGGCCTCGCTGCTGGTCGCCGCGACGGTCATTCCCGCCGCCAACCGCTGGGCGCTGGCCAACGGCATCCCGGCGGACCAGCACCTGCACTGGTGGCGCGCGATGGCGGACTTCGCGATGCGGCTCACCGACCGGCCTGCGGCCCGGCTCGGCTGGATAGCCGGGATCACGCTCGCGAGCGTGCTCTGCGCGTGGCTGCTTGCGCCCAAGTTCGACTACCTGCCGGTCGCTCAGACGGACATGATCTGGAGCAACTTCCGGCTGCCGCCCGGTGGCAACATCGAGACGGCGCGCCGCGAGATGGCGCCAGTCGTGATCGAGCGGCTTCGGCCGCACCTGGAGGGCACGAAGCAGCCGGCGGTGAAGTATTACAACTTCTCGGCCTGGGGCGGCTTCGGCGGAACGGCGGTCATCTATCCGGCGGACCCTCGCGAGATACAGGAAATGGTGCGGGTGCTGCGCGAGGAGATCATGGTCGGCTTCCCGGATACGCCGGTGTTCATCCAGCGTGGGTCGCTGCTCAACGTGGATGGTGGCAATTCCCGCGAGATCAGGATCGACTTCCATGGCGCCGATCTCGTCGCGCTGATGGCGGCAGCGCGTGTCGCGGTCGACGAGGTCCCGAAGGCAATTCCCGGTACTTATCCGCAGGCGTTCCCGGGTCTCGAGATGAACCAGCCGGAGCTGCAGCTCGTCCCGGACGAGTGGCGCATCGCGCGCTCCGGCCTCTCGCGGACCGAGGTCGCCGCCGCGATTCGCGCCATGACGGGAGGCCTCTGGGCCGGCGAGTATTTCGACGGCGACGAACGGCTCGACATCATAGTGAAGTCGATGGAATGGAACGCCCCGGAGGAGCTCGCAGAGCTTCCGCTCGTGACGCCCGGGGCCGGAGTGCAGACGGTCGGCGAACTGACGACGCTGCGCCAGACCGTCGGGCCGTCGCAACTGGTTCGCATCAACGGCCACCGCACGGTCAGCGTGAACTTCGAGCCGCCGGCGGACATGACGCTCGACGAGGCGCTCGATCGGCTGCGCACCGGGGTCGAGCCTGAGGTTCGTGCGGCAATGGCGCCGAAAGTGCAACTCGCCTACGCAGGCTCGGCCAACGACCTGCACCAGGCGCTCCGTGCGATGGGACAGAATTTCCTGCTCGCACTGGTGATCCTGTTTGCGCTGATGGCGGCGCTGTTCCGCTCGCTCGCGCTGCGTCTCGTGGGACTCGGCGGCTTCCAGGCCCTCGACCTGCTGACCATGATCGGCTTCATCATCCTGCTCGGGCTCGTGGTCAATGCGGCGATCCTGCTCGTCGACCAGACACGCGCCCGGGAGCGCAACGGACTGCCGCGGCGCCAGGCGGTGGCCGAGGCGCTCGAGACCCGCGCCCGGCCCATCGTGCTCTCGACCTTGACGGCAGTCCTCGGCATGGCACCGCTCATCTTCATGCCGGGCCTCGGCGCGGAGATCTATCGCGGCCTGGCTGCCGTCGTCGCAGGCGGAATGGTCGTAGGCACCGCTTTTACGTGGGTCCTGATGCCGAGCCTGCTCAGGCTCGGCGAAGAGCGTGAGGCCGCGCCAATCAATGTCGCGTCGCCCATGCCGCAGGCGGAATCCGTGACATGACGATTGAGTTCATGCGCCGGGTCTGCAGCCTGATGGCCTTTTCCTCGTTGCTGATGCTGGACGCGGCCGTGGCCCGCGCGCAGGATTCGCGGCCGGCCTCGGTGCAGGTCGCCAAGGCCCAGGTCCGTGAACTCGCGCCGGTGGTACGTGCCGCCGGACTCGTGCGGTCGCGTGCCTCGGCCGATCTCGCGGCGTCGGTTGCCGGGCGCCTGCAGTGGGTTGCCGAAGCGGGCTCGATCGTCGAGGCCGGCGCCGTCGTCGCGCGGCTCGACACGCGGGAAACGGGGCTGGCGCGCGCCGAGCAGGCGGCACGAGTCAACCGCGCGGCGGTGAACCTCAAGAGCCTTGAACGGGAGCTCGAGCGCCTGCGCGCGTCCGGCAATGCCGTGTCGCGCTTCACCGTGGATCAGGCTCAGTCGAACCGGGACCTTGCTGCCGCAGACCTCGACGTGGCACGCGCGCAACTTGCGCAGACCGATGATCAGCTGGCGCGCTCCAGGCTCACGGCACCGTTTGCCGGCGTCATCTCGGACCGGGTCCGACGGGCCGGAGAGGAGGTCGCACGCGGCGAGATCGTGGCGCGCCTCGTCAATCCCGATGCACTCGAGATCCGGCTGTTCGTGCCGCTGCGTCACGTACGGGCGATCCAGCCGGGTAACGCCGTCAATGTGACCATCGATCGGCGCAGCTTCACGGCGGTCGTGAGCAGCATCGTTCCGACCGGCGACCCCCGCACCCAGTCCTTCGAAGTGATCGTAAAGGCGCCAGCCGTCGACGGCCTGCTTGCGGCGGGCGATACGGTCCAGGTCGAACTGCCGCTCGGCCAGCCGCAACGCAGGCTGGCCGTGCCGCGTGACGCGCTGATCATCCGCGCCGACGCGCTGTACGTGTACCGCGTCTCCGGCGACCAGAGCGCCGAACGAGTCGACGTCAAGGCCGGGCTGGCCGACGGCGACTGGATCGGTGTCGAAGGCAAGTTGGCTCCCGGTGACGTGGTCGTCGTGCGCGGTGGCGAACTGCTGCGAGGAAACGAAAATGTGCAGGTCGTCGGAGTGTTCGAGGAAGATCGCTGACATCGATAGCTGACATCGAGCGTGGCGCCGCTATAATCCGCCTCGCATGAACCAACGCAGTGTCGTCCGGGCCGTTTTCGCGGCGTTACTCCTCGCAGTCGCGATCGGTGCCGATGCACAGGACCTGGGCTCGGTTTCGAACGCCCCCCCCGTGCCGGCAGGGACCGAGCCGGTGGTCGCGGCACCAGAGGTCGCCATCGCAAGCTTCGAGCTCTGGCGTTTTCGAGCCGGCAACGGTCGCTGCGTTCGTGCCGGAGTCGGCCGCGGCAACTCCAGAGGATGAGACCACTACGGCCGCCGATGCCAACGGGCCGTTCGGTTCGGCCGGCGCGGAGCTCGAATCGCCGCGGCCCGGCTACGAGCCGGCGGATACGATTCTGGTCAGGAAGGCCGAGCGACGCATGTACCTGATGCGGGCCAACCGGATCATCGCCGAGTATCCAATCCGCCTGGGGCTGAACCCGAGCGGGCACAAGGAGCGCGAAGGCGATTTCCGCACGCCCGAAGGTCTCTACCAGCTGGTTAGCCGCAACCCGCGCAGCGAATACTTCCTCTCGCTCGAAGTGTCCTATCCGAACGACGTAGACAGGGCGCGCGCGAGAAAGAACGGGGTCGATCCGGGCGGCCTCATCATGATTCACGGCCAGCCGAACTGGCCGCGCAAGTCGCCGGAGTACTACGCGAGTTACGACTGGACCAACGGCTGCATCGCCGTCAGCAATTCCGACATGGTCGATATCTGGCTGCGCACCCAGCCCGGCACGGTCATCGTGATCCGACCTTGATGCGCCGCGTCGAGGTCTCGGTCGCTGGCGCCGACGAACCCGTCTCGGTCGACGCCCGTGTCACGCCGACCGGCAGTCTCGAGAACCTGTCGCAGCAGGAAGTGGATCGCCTGCTCGACACGTCCCGGGGTGGCCTCTACCAGACCTATCGGCGCTGCTCGCTCGCCGTGTTGAACGCCGGGGGTGAGACCGACGACGCGCGCATGATCTTCGAGCGCTACGAGGACTTCGACATCCGCATCGTGCGGCAGGCCTGGGGCGTGAAACTCGAGCTGCGCAATGCTCCGGCCGGGGCCTTCGTCGACGGCCGCATGATCCGCGGGATCCAGGAGCACCTGTTCGCGGTGCTGCGCGACATCCTTTACATTCACGGCGAGGTCTACGAGCACGGCAGCCTCGAGCTCAAGGAGACGCAGGGCATCACCAACGCCATCTACCGGATCCTGCGCAACGCCGGCGTGCTGCGACCGAGGGTGCGGCCGGACATCGTCGTGTGCTGGGGCGGACACTCGATCAGCCGCGAAGAGTACGACTACACCAAGCGAGTCGGATACGAACTCGGACTCAGGGGTCTGAACGTCTGCACCGGCTGCGGTCCGGGCGCCATGAAGGGGCCCATGAAGGGCGCGGCGATCGGCCACGCAAAGCAGCGCATCCTGGACGGACGCTACATCGGACTCACCGAGCCCGGGATCGTGGCGGCCGAGCCGCCCAACGCGATCGTAAACCAGTTGGTGATCCTGCCGGACATCGAGAAGCGGCTCTAGTCATTCGTGCGCACCGGCCACGGCATCGTCGTGTTTCCCGGTGGGGCAGGCACGGCCGAGGAGATCCTCTACCTGCTCGGCATCCTGCTCGACCCGGCCAACGAGGAGCAGCCGTTCCCCGTAGTGTTCACTGGCCCGGCCGGCAGCGAGCAGTACTTCGGCAGGATTGCAGCTTTTCTCGAGACGACGCTGGGGCCACGTGCTGCGCGGTGCTACCGCATCATCGTCGGCGACCAGGCCGAGGTTGCGCGGGAGATGCAGCGCGGCATGGACGCCGTCCGCGAGTTTCGCCGGCGCAAGAGCGACGCCTACAACTACAACTGGACGCTGGCAGTCGATCACGGGCTGCAGCAGCCGTTCGAGCCGACCCACGAGGCAATGGCGGCGCTCGAGATCCGGCGCGACCATCCTCCGCACCGCCTTGCGGCGGAGTTGCGCCGTGCGTTCTCGGGGATCGTCGCCGGTAACGTCAAGGAGCAGGGGATTCGACGGATCGAGGAGCACGGCCCGTTCGAACTGCATGGCGATCCCGACCTGCTCGAGCCGCTCGGCGCGCTGCTGGAGTCGTTCGTGCTCCAGCGCCGCATGAAGATCGCGGGCGATTACCGGCCCTGCTACCGCGTCGTCACCTGAGCTGCCCCAAGTGTGAACCAGTACCGGACGCGCCGGACGGGCTGCCGTAGCTTGCGTGCAGGTCCAGCGGTGGTATCAATGACAGATCCCAAGAACAGCGGTGGCGTTCCAGCCGACGACGGGGCCGATGGGGTGCCCGGCACGGGGCGGCGCTCGAAGTTCGGCGCCGCTGCGGATGGCTGGGATGCCTACAACAGCTGGCTCGACAGGGTCCGCCAGCAGCCTGGATCGACGTCGCGCCAGGCGGTCATCTCGAAGGCGCTGTACAGCGTCTCGAGTTACAAGAACTGGGCCGACAAGGCCAAGGACGCGTTCGACAAGGGCAAGTGACCGCGCCGCGGCATCTCGACGATGGAACGCCTGCTCAAATGGATCGACGACTTCGACGAACTCGTCGTACTGGCGCGAGTGCAGGCCCGCCCACTGGTCGCGACGCTACTGCTGGTGGCGGCCTTTCTGGTAGCCGCGGCAGTGGTCATGGCGCTCGGCTCGTCATGATTGCCGCCCGCGCCCCGGGCACGAACCCTCGATTCAGCGCACGCCCGGATTGAGCGAATACGTTCCGGTCAGCCTCGCTTCTGCAAGCACGTGCCCGGCAATCGCCTGCGCCACCTGCTGGCCCGTAAAGGCCCCTTCGACCGGACAGCGGTCGAGGTCCGTCGCGTACAGCACGAAGTGGTAGTGGTGCAGCAGCTCGTCGTTCCACGGCGGGCACGGCCCGTCGTAGCCGAAGTACTGGCCGTCCATGTCCTTGTCGCCGGCAAACCATAGCGTGTAATCGTTCAGGCCCTGGCGTGAGCCCGCCGGTCCGGTCGGCGTCCGCTTGCCCCTGGCCACGATGCCATCCGAGCATGCGCCGGCGCGGATCTCGCTCACGGTCGGCGGGATGTCCACGACGACCCAGTGGTGGAAATCCGTTCGTGGCAGCGTAGCCGGCACGCTCCGTCCCTCCCGGTTCACGTCGTCGGGCCGCGTCGGCACGTCACTGTCCACGCAGATCAGCACCAGCGACTTCGCGCCCGAGGGCGCACCGCTCCAGCTCAGGTGCGGATTGCGGTTGAGGCTCAGCCGGACGTGCTGCTCTGGGTCGGGCGCGCCGAAGGCGAACTCCTGCGGAATGCGCGCGGCCTGGCCGAAACTCGAGGACATCAGTTTCATGGCGGCTTCCTCCGGTGGTTGGGCCCGATCCCGATTCTGGCACACTGGCCGTTCGATTCTTACGGAGTCCGGGTGTGCAGCGGGAGTTCGTTCCGCCGGTTCCAAGACCGGAGCGCATCATGGGGCCAGCCGGAGTGCTGGAGGCCCGCGTCGAGGAGCCTGCGCCCGGCTCCCGGCCGGCGGTCGTGGGCGTCGTGTGCCATCCGCACCCGCTCTACGGAGGCACGATGCAGAACAAGGTCGTGCACACGCTGGCGCGCGCGATGCAGGAACTCGGCGCGCCCACGCTGCGGTTCAATTTCCGCGGCGTCGGTGCCAGCGCCGGAGCCTACGATGCGGGTCGTGGCGAGATCGAGGATGCGGTCGCCGTCGTTGACTGGGCACGAGCCCGGTGGAATTGCGAAGCGCTGTGGCTCGCCGGTTTCTCGTTCGGATCCGCGGTCGCGCTGCAGGCGGCCGCACTCGTCCGTCCGCTCGCACTCGTCACGGTCGCGCCACCCGTCGGACGACTGCTGGCGACGACGACCGCTCATCCACGGTGTCAGTGGCTGGTGGTGCAGGGGGACCGTGACGAACTCGTCGATTTCGCGACTGTGCAGTCGTGGGCGCGTGGATTCGAGGACCCGCCCGAGTTCTCGGCAATGCATGGCGCGGAGCATTTCTTCCACGGCAGGCTCGTCGAGCTGCGCGGCGTGACGATGCGGTTTCTATCGGGAAAAAAGCCGGATTTCGGCGGCTGAGGCGGCCGGCAGGACCTGCGGGCGGCGAAGCGGGGGACGGCGAGCACCGGGGCGGCGCGGGGCCGCCCCGGATCGAAATCGCGTCAGGTCAATTGACCATGCCCTTCAGGTTCTTGAGCGGCATCACGCGCACCTTCTTGCTGGCCGGCTTGGCCTTGAAGGTCATCTTCTCGCCCGTGAACGGGTTGACGCCTTCGCGAGCCTTGGTGGCAGGCTTCTTCACGACCTTCATCTTCGCCAGGCCCGGCAGCGTGAACAGCCCGTGGCTCTTCAGGCTCTTCCTGATCACACCATTGAGCGACTCGAACACGGAACTGACCTGCTTCTTCGACAGCCCTGTGTCCTTCGAGATCGCGGCGAGGATGTCGGACTTGGTCGGTGCGGAACTCTTCTTTGCCATCTACGTCTCCTGTTTATAGCGCGGGCCGCTGGCCCCGTTTAATCAATCGCGCGCGGAAAATAGCACAACGCCGCGGGGTGTTAAACGCTCCGGAGCCTTTTTTCAAGGCTTTCTGCGCTCAGCCAGCGACGAACTCCCGCTTGAACTGCACGGCGTACTTCTCGAGCCGGTCCAGCGGAGTCGCGCTGATGTCGAACACGAGGATCTCGGTGCCGCTGATTCCGACCTCACCGATGAAGTAGATCGACGAGCCTTCCGTGATCCGGCGTATCTCGAGGTTCTTCAGCTGGCCGTTCAGGTTGTAGGCGGTCGCAGTCACCGTCCCGTCGACCGGCGTGGCGCGGCCGTCGGATCCTTTGCGCAGCAACGACACGTTGAGCAGTACGCGATTTGCGCTGCGCTCGATGCCGTAGGCGCGGGCCACGGTCGGCGTCAGCATGTCGGTGCGTACCGCATTGAAGTGCACTTCGAAGTCGCCGAAGTCCTGATGAGTCGGCTCGGCGGGTGCCGCGGTGCGCACCTGTGCGGGCTCGGACCCGCCACCGTCGCATCCGGCGAGCGCGAGGACCGCGCTGGCGAGCAGGCATGGAATGAGTCTGGTCGTCCGGCCGTTCATCGTCGTATCCCCCTGTCGATGCGGCTGCTTCAGGCCTATGCCGTTACCACTATAGTTCAAGCGCCGTCGCGTTGCTGACCGTTACCGGCTCAGTTGCAGCCGAGCAACGCGGCAAGATCCATCGGCGGCGGTCCTGCGCCGACGATCCGCACCCGCTTGTCGCGTCCGGTGGCGCCGCGCTCGATCCGGACGCGCGAACGGGGTACCTCGAAGATCTCGGCGAGCAATGCGACGAGTGCCTCGTTGGCACGCCCGTCGACAGGTGGCGCCTTGAGTTTCACTCGCAGCCGTCCATCGTGCGATCCCTCGACAACGCTGCGGGAGGCCCGCGGCTGCACGCGCAGCTCGATGACGAGATCCTCACCGTCGCGTCGCCCGGCGTGCACCGCCATCGGCTCAGCTCACGAGGATCTGCAGCGCCTGGAGTCCGAGCAGCAGGAACAGCGCCGACAGATCCAGGCCGGCGATCGGCGGGATCACCCGCCGGATCGGGGCCAGCAGCGGTTCGCAGAGCCGGCCGAGCAGGCGATAGGCGTCATTGCCGTGACCTGCTGCCGCCACCCAGCTCAACAGGGCGTAAACGAGCACCGCGACGAAATAGAACTGCAGCACATGCCGCAGCAGGTCGCGGGCCGTGCGCAGCAGCAAGGGTCCGGGTGAAACGGACGCGCCGCCGAGCATCCCGACGGCCGCCGTGGCGGCGAGTTGCACCAGGAGCAGGGCGACCACCGATGCAGTGTCGAGACGGCCGGTGGGTCGCAGCAGCTTGCGCAGCGGCATCACGATCGGGTTCGTGAAGCGCAACACCGCCTGCCCGACGGGCGAGCGCATGTCCGCGCGCGTCAATGGCATCAGCAGGCGCAGCAGGAAGGCCATTACCACCAGCGTCAGGAGCGCATTTACCAGGAACAGCAGCGCGGCCACCTTCTCAGCCTCCTCCGAATTCGCGCGCGAGCTCGGTCGAGCGTCGTGCGGCCGCCGTGATCGCCCGCTGCACGAGGCCGCGGAAGTCGGCCGACTCGAACACGGCGAGCGCCGCCGCGGTGGTGCCGCCTTTCGAGGTCACCTGTTCGCGCAGTCGGGCGGGCAACTCGCCGCTCTCGGCGGCCATGCGTCCCGCGCCGAACGCCGTATGCACCGCGAGGAGCCGCGCGGTCTCGCGCGGCAGGCCGAGCGACACGCCTGCCTCCTCCATCGACTCGACGAGCAGGAAGAAGTAGGCGGGACCGCTGCCGGAGACCGCGGTCACGGCGTCCATCTGCGATTCGTCCTCGAGCCAGACCAGTGGTCCGACGGCGGAGAGCACTGCAGCAGCGGCCTCGCGCTCGTGCCGCTCTACGCCGGGTGCCGCGACGGCGGCGGTGACGCCGGCGCCGATCAGTGCCGGACGATTCGGCATGGCGCGCACCACAGCCGGTGCGCCCCCGAGCCAGTCGGCGAGACTCGCGAGACGGATCCCCGCCGCTACCGACACCGCGACGCGACGGCGTGAGGCGAAGGAATCCGCGATCCCGCGCGCCACCGTTGCCATGTCCTGCGGCTTGACCGCGAACACGACGAGATCGGCTTGATGCACTGCTTCGTCGTTGTGGCTCGCGATGCGCACACCGTACTCGCTCTGAAGCCGCTCGAGCTGTGCCGCGACGGGATCGGCGATCGTGAGGTCGGCTGCGGGGACACCGCGGGCGATCAATCCGCCCACCAGGCTGGTCGCCATGTTGCCGCCGCCGATGAATGCGATTCTCATGTGCACGGCTCCGTCAATGACGTGGTCCGAACACGGCCGTGCCGATGCGCACGATCGTGGCACCTTCGGCCACCGCCGCCTCGAGGTCATCACTCATTCCCATCGAGAGCACGTCGAGCGAGTAGCCGCGCGCATTGAGTTCCTGGAGGAGCTCGCGCAGCCGGTGGAAAGGCGCTCGCTGTGCCGCTTCGTCTCCGGCGGGCGGCGGTATGCACATGAGTCCACGCAGCCGCAGTCTTGGCAGCCGCGACACGGCATCCGCCAGCCCGGGCAGTTGCTCGGGCGGGACGCCACCCTTGCCGGGCTCGTCGGCAAGCCGCACCTGCAGCAGGACGTCGAGCGGACCCGCATAGTGCGGTCGCTGGGCGTCGAGGCGTACTGCGATTCTCTCCCGGTCCACGGTGTGCACCCACTGGAAGTTCTCGGCAACCGCGCGCGTCTTGTTGGCCTGCAACTGACCGATGAAATGCCAGGTGAGTGCCCGGGCGCGCAGCGCGTCGATCTTGGGCGTCGCCTCGTGCACGAAGTTCTCTCCGAAGTCGGATTGCCCGGCGTCCGCGGCCGCCGCAATCGTTTCGACGGACTGCTGCTTGCTGACTGCGAGGAGCTTCACACTGCCGGGGTCTCGACCGGCACGTCGGGCGGCGCTGTCGATGCGTGCGTGCACTGCGGCGAGTCTTTCGGCCAAGAACTGCGGAGCCGTTAACATATTGGCTGTCGGTGGGCTGATCTATACTGCCCGCGGTCGTCGAAGCCGCCCTGTCCGGGGCGCGGCGAGCGGCCTGAAGGAAGACTCGATGGCCGTCGACATTGCCCAGCTGCTGGCGTTCGCCGTCAAGAACAAGGCCTCCGACCTGCACCTGTCGTCGGGCGTCCCGCCGATGATCCGTGTCGATGGCGACATGAAGCGGATCAATATGCCGTCGCTGACGCACAAGGAAGTGCACAGCATGGTGTACGACATCATGAATGACAAGCAGCGGAAGGCCTACGAAGAGTTCTACGAGACGGACTTTTCGTTCGAGATCCCGAAGCTCGCGCGATTCCGGGTCAACGCCTTCAACCAGAACCGGGGCGCCGCGGCCGTGTTCCGCAGCATCCCGTCTGTCGTGCTGTCGCTCGACGACCTGAACGCGCCGAAGATCTTCAAGGACATCTCGATGCAGCCCCGCGGGCTGGTGCTGGTGACGGGGCCGACGGGCTCGGGCAAGTCCACGACGCTCGCGGCAATGATCAATTACGTCAACGACAACCGGCCGGACCACATCATCACGATCGAGGACCCGATCGAGTTCGTGCACGAGTCGAAGCGCTGCCTGATCAACCAGCGCGAGGTGCACCGCGACACGCTCGGCTTCAGCGAGGCGCTGCGCTCCGCGCTGCGCGAGGACCCGGACGTGATCCTGGTGGGCGAGATGCGCGACCTCGAGACCATCCGGCTGGCGCTCACCGGTGCCGAGACCGGCCACCTCGTGTTCGGCACGCTGCACACGAGTTCCGCCGCCAAGACCATCGACCGCATCGTCGACGTGTTTCCCGCCGCGGAGAAGGAAATGGTCCGCGCGATGCTCTCGGAGTCGCTGCGAGCCGTGATCTCGCAGACGCTGCTCAAGCGCATCGGTGGCGGCCGCATCGCTGCGCACGAGATCATGATCGGCACGCCGGCCATCCGGAACCTGATACGCGAAGGCAAGATCGCGCAGATGTACTCCGCGATCCAGACCGGACAGGCGGCCGGAATGCAGACGCTCGACCAGTGCCTGCAGGAGTTGTTGCAGAAGGGTCTTGTCACCAAGGAAGAGGCCCGATTCAGGGCGCAGAACAAGGAGAATTTCTGACCGGCGGCGGGAGTCGTCCTGCCGGCGGGGGAGCACCATGGAACGCGAACAGGGCATCAAGCTCATGCAGGATCTGCTGCGCCGCATGGTCGAGCGCAACGGATCCGATCTCTTCATCACGGCTGGCTTCCCGCCCGCCATCAAGGTCGACGGCGAGATCCGCGCGCAGACCGACAAACCGCTGTCGCCCGAGCAGGCCCAGCTGCTGGTGCGGGCGATCATGAACGACCGGCAGACCAAAGAGTTCGACTCGACCAAGGAGTGCAACTTCGCGATCGCGCCGCCGGGCATCGGCCGCTTCCGCGTGAGCGCCTTCGTTCAGATGGGGCTCACGGGCGCGGTGCTGCGTACCATCAACGTGAAGGTACCCACGATCGACGAGCTTGACCTGCCGCCGATTCTCAAGGAGATCGTGCTGTCGAAGCGCGGCCTCGTGATCCTCGTGGGCGCGACGGGCTCGGGCAAGTCCACGTCGCTGGCTGCGATGGTCGACTACCGGAACGACAAGACCCGCGGTCACATCATCACGATCGAGGACCCGATCGAGTATGTGCACACCCACAAGAACTGCGTCGTGACGCAACGCGAGGTGGGCGTGGACACCGAAAGCTGGCACATGGCGCTCAAGAACACGTTGCGTCAGGCGCCGGACGTGATCCTGGTCGGCGAAATTCGCGACCGCGACACCATGGAATACGGCATCCAGTTCGCCGAGACCGGTCACCTCGTGCTCGCGACGCTGCACGCCAACAGCGCCAACCAGGCGCTCGACCGCATCATCAATTTCTTCCCGGAGGACCGACGGGAGCAGCTGCTGATGGATCTCTCGCTCAACATCCGCGCGATGATCTCGCAGCGCCTGGTTCCGCGCGAGGCGGGCAAGGGTCGCGTCGCGGCGATGGAGGTGATGCTGAACACGCCACTGATCGCCGACCTGATCTTCCGCGGCGAGGTGAGCGCCATCAAGGAGATCATGGCCAAGTCGAACCGACTCGGAATGAAGACCTTCGACCAGGCGCTGTTCGAGCTGTACGAGAGCGGCGTGATCGCATACGAGGAGGCGCTGCGCAACGCCGACTCCAAGAACGAGATCCGGCTGCGCATCAAGCTCGAGAGCAAGCGCGCCGACAAGTCGCACATGGACGACGATGGTTCCCTGCAGATCCTCGAGGATGAGGAGCGTG